>Ga0185307_1001850_pt1 | contig 11384 bp, 9 predicted proteins | sample LHCtaG_FD_128010 | JGI IMG/M metagenome (GOLD analysis project Ga0185307, IMG submission 128010) | Hot spring microbial communities from Little Hot Creek, USA to study Microbial Dark Matter (Phase II) - LHC4sed_matched (SPADES... | ecosystem: Environmental > Aquatic > Thermal springs > Hot... | reverse complement strand
GCGGAGCTTGCTAACTATGTGTGGTCGGCGATATGATTGAAAGCATGTATCCTAATCCTTCTCTAATTCTGGTTGAGAGGGGAGATAATTTTCCTCCGAAACTCACATTTCCATACCTAATGGCTTCAATAATATCGTCATCACTTGGGTTACTTGCCCTAACAACGGTGTAAGAATTGCCGACGTTTTCAGGGGAGTGCGCGTCGCTTCCAGCAACACCCGGCACCCTAAGATTGTTGGCAATATTTAAGCCCCTTCTCACGAAGAACCCATATATAGGGTACGATGCATTTAAGATTTCCACAGCGTCGGGTTTATGGCGCACCCATCTATCTAAGCTGATTCTTCCAGCAGCTGGATGGGCTAGAATTGTTAATCCACCCATCTTCCTAACCCATTTTATGAGGTCCTCATAACGCATAAGTTCGATTTTAGGCGGCGGATTTTCAAGCCCTATCACGAGCACATGCCCAGCATCTGTACGTATTTCATACCCCGGTAAAACCAATAAACCGAAATCGTATGATTTTGCTTCAAAATATCCCTCAATAGCATTATGGTCGGTTATCGCTAAACCATCTAAGCCTTTGGCTTTAGCCGCCTTGAGAACCTCTTTAACAGTTCCACTACCATCTGAATGAACCGTGTGAACATGAAGATCAATCTTCAATCAACCATCACTTTTACATGAGTGATTGTTACTGTGATTTCAAGCCTTCCATATATAGGGGAAGATATTTATTCTTTTAGTTTTAACGCAATTTTGAACTTTTGCTGGAAATTTTATTTTTTAAATCAAAATTATTGGGTTTTAGCAAGAATATATAAGATTAACTTGATCCGGCAGAATCAATATTCTACTTTTGAGCAAAACTATTCTTTCCGAGTTTTATCCCTCTTTTTAAGGGAAGAGAATTCAAATGGAGAAAATAAATATAACATTTAATTCCATAAATAACGAGGTTTAATCGTTTGAGAAAGGAAATTGGAGAAAATAAAACGATTTATGGTGGGGAGAAGAAAATGTTTTTGTTAGCAATCTCGTTTATTTTCGCTTTTACCGTAATCTGCATACTTTTAAACAGCGTTTTAGATGGATATTTCATGTGGATATGCATAGACAAGGGTTTATTAACAGTATATTGGCAAAGAAAATTAGTCTATGAAGCTAAAATGCAATTTAATTTTAAATATCCACTTTGGATTCCAATCCTGCCGCTGGCGATAGTTTTTACAATTCTCTTAGTATTAAACCGACAGATCAATTCAAAAATAATTGTACATGGGATAAGAATACATCACTACCATGTAGGGCTCCTGCTGATCATTATTGCAGCGCTGATGTTAGCAATCATGGCCAGCGTAAGCGAACCAATCGTGATATGGCTATACACAAAGAAGACAAATATAATGGAGATGCTGCAAGGATTATCGTTCATATTCACGCTTTGGGGAGCCGCACTTATCCTCCTAGACATTAAAGATATAGCCGGCAAATTAGGGATGGGCGAAAATTCTGCATAAAGCAACTAATTAATAAATGCATCAAATGCTGTTATAGTGAAAAATAATAGCAAGGTCAGCATTAATTATTTTAAGATAGCGCTTCAACGTCCACATTACATAGCAACGAGCCTCTACAAGGTTTAAAGAGGGTTCGAGGAATGACTAAAATAATTTATGGTCTTAAAATGCTCATTCGGAAGGGCGGAACAGCATCCGCAGTCCTTTCTCTAGCGCTCCTGGTTGCCATAGTAGCATCCATGAATTCTTTAGCTGACTATATGGCTCTTCAAGTTTGGATTTTAGGAAGGCTTACAAATCCCAGCGGGGCATACATAATCGTAAGCGAAGACGCTGAAGCCATAACCGACAGTCAGATAAGCGTTGAGGTATCCCGCGGGCTAAGCGGCATAAGACATGTAAAATCTATATTTCCCCAGAAAATTCTTTTAGCCTACCTCAACACAAATTTCAGCACCAGCGTAGTCTACGTTAGAGGCGTGAATGATGTTGACGCTTACCTAAAGTTGAGGGGCGCATATATAAATGGAACTGTAGCGAAAAGCTGGAATGAGGCGAATGTGGGTGAGGTTCTTGCAAATGCCCTTTCCATAAACGTTGGAGATGAAATGAACCTAACGCTTAATGGAGGCAGCGTTAAAATTAGAACCGTGGGGATTTTCAGAGGTCAAACCCAAAGCGACGCTGAAATCATAGTTCCAATGGAAGCGGTCAATAAAATATTTGGAGATAATGATACAGTATCTATAATTGAGTTCTACCTTAAAGAAGGCGAGAACAGCCGGGAAGCCATAAGCCAAGTTGCAAGGCTGCTGCCGGAAAACATTAAAATACTTCAATCTCAGCAATTAAGCGTTTTCGCACAACAAGTAAACGGTCAGATGCTGATATTTCTAGGTGTTTGGTCCCTAACGGTTTACGCGATTATAGCAGTAGCATCCTACGTGATAGCCGCAAGGCTTATAGCCGAATCAAGATACGAGTTCACCATGCTTAGGGTTCTGGGAGCGGAGAAAAGGTATATTTTCGCTTTAATCCTAACATACACGGCGACAACAGCCCTCCTAGGTTCAGTTTTAGGAATAGCCTTAGGCGTAGCTGGAGCCCAAACGGCTTCGACGATGCTTAGATGGGTAAACCCAACCGTGGACATAACGCCCTTCATGGAAGCTGAGCAAGCGCTTAAAACACTTTTATTAACGCTTGCCTCCTCAACGTTAGGATGCGTGTATCCCGCCCTTAAATCCGCACGCATAAAATATATTGAACAGCAAACGTAAATTCACGCGCATTTAAGCTAAAAATATGAACGGTTTGCTAAATCGATCCTAAAAATTTGGTGGCTGTTTAAATTTGAGGCTTGCAAGGTTCAGATATTTAAAGAAACAACGTATCTTAACCCTAGCGCTAACACTGGCTTTATCTTCTATGCTTTTCTCGATGACAGCCTTTAGTCTCCTAGGCTTCTATAGAGGCTTCACATCCTACCTTGGTGAGGAAGAGGGCGTCGTGGCCATTTATAATGTTAAGGGCGGAACTCCCTTCACAGGTTTGGTTCCAATCTACCTTGCTGAAAGAATAAGCGTGATGAATGGTGTTTTAGCCAGTAGCCCTGAAGTTATAGTGCCCTGCATAATTAGAGGTGAAGCTCTATTCCTAAGGGGCGTATTGCCCAAAGAGTTCACTAAGTTAAACCCGCTAACAATTCTAGAGGGCAACATGCTTAACCTCGACGATTTTAACTCTATAATTATAGGAAGGAACATTGCGGAAAGGCTCGGCTTAAAACCTAATAATAGGGTTTTAGTCTTAGGTGTGCTGGCGGACCGCTACTTAGAGTTGCAAGTGAAAGGCATATTCGCATCGAATTCAGCCATTGATGATGAGGTTCTCGCCCCACTATACGTGGGGCAGTGGTTACGCGGAGCAGGTTATGGGCAGGTTACCCTTATAAGGTTTAAAATAGATAGAAGCCTAGTAAATCCAACCGCAATCTTCGAGGAAATTGCTAAAGAAGCATCTGAACAAATCCCAAACCAGGGAACATCTGGAACTCCAAAACCGCCCGAGGGGAGCATCATACCCCGAATGATTATGCGGTTTAACATTGAGGAGATAGGGGTCGATGAGGTTCAGAAGTTTATGAGTAACTACATAGAAAGATATGGCTTTACCAGAGAGTCCCTATTAATCCTATCAGCCACCATATTCCTATTCTCGAGCGTAAGCATAGCAGCAGCCGCAAAAACCATAATAATTCAGCATAAAGGCGAAATAAACATTTTAAGATCAATTGGCGCATCAAAAAGACTTCTAAAGAGAGATCTTTTAATAAAAATTCTACCCTGGTCCTTAACTTCCTCATTGATTGGGACTGCCATGGCAATATCGGTCTTAACAATAATTCAGGAATACGGCTACCTAAAGGTTCTATCACATGTGGTGCCCTTTCAGCTTGAACCGCTTATCTTAATTTTAAACATTACGTTGGTTTTTCTGCTGATCTGCGTGATTATTCTCCGCTACGAAACGGATTTATAAAATCATTACCTTAAAGATTATTAAAGTAATTGACTATTTCATAAAAGAAGAACCTGTGGAACACATGCTCTATGCTGATGAGGAATCGGCGATGCCTGAAAATTAAAGGGAAAACTTAAAGGGTTACTATAAAAATGTAGGGGCAAAACGCTTTGATGGAGATTTCAAACGTCTGGAAAAGTTACGGCGCAACCTACGTTTTAAAAGGCATAAACCTGCTGGCTGAAAAGGGAGACTTCATCGTTATTAGAGGCAAATCCGGCGTGGGAAAAACCACGCTTCTCAAAATTATGGGCTTACTGGAATCTCCGGATAGGGGCGAAGTGAAGATTCTTGGCAAAACAACAAGCATGCTAAGTGATGAGGAGAAATCAAGAATGAGACTTCATACGGTAAGCTTCATTTTTCAATTCTTTAATCTAATACCTACTCTGACAGTTTTAGAAAATATAGAGCTTCCCCTAGCCTTAGCGGGAGTTAACAAAAATGAAAGAACGAAGCGGGCGCGCGAGCTTCTAGAATACTTTGACCTAGTGAACCTAGCATATAGGTTCCCTGAAACCTTAAGCGGAGGAGAAAGGCAGCGTGTAGCGGTCATAAGAGCTTTGGCAAACAATCCTAAAATTATATTGGCCGACGAGCCGACGTCAAGTCTAGATGATGAAAACTCGCAGGCGCTTATAAAGCTCCTCAGCGAGATAAATAGAGAAAAGAAGGTGATTATTGTGCTCACAACCACCGACTTGTACGAGAGGATACCGGCAACAAAAGACTATGTGATGAAAGAGGGATGCTTAAAAGAATCAATAAAAAGCCTATAATGAACCTTTCAAGATAATCCGAAGGTAACCCGTCAATTTCTAAATAAAATATTGATAGAAATTTTTATTCTTTCTAATTATTGACGCTAAACTTTAAGGATTTGACCTTATTGAAGCAGAGTTATCGAGAGGGTTTTGGACTAAGTATGGATTTGTATGGAGCCCATACTTAGTCCTTGAGCTTCATCGCCCTTATCTCCCTCTGGGTTCATTGGGAGCGTTTCATCGAGCTTGGCTCCTTTCGGGGCAAACCCCTGTCCCCACATCTTAAGAAATGCGTGCCATATGTTTCTCGCCGCATTTTTCTGCCTGTCGATTTTGAATCCGCATTTTTTACATTCAAATTCTCCTGCCCCCCTCAGGTCTTTATTTACACACCTGCATCTGGAGCAGGTTTTGGATGTTAGCTTCGAGTCAACATACACTGTTAAGTAGCCATTCCACGCTGACTTATACTCAACGTATTTTTGAAGCTTGATGTAGTCATGCTTTGAGTTCTGTCTATTCATGCTTCTGCTCCTCGTTCTCGCCACCCTTTCCTTGAGGTTTGTTAAGTCTTCGAAGATATTTGTCTGATTCGCCAACTGCTTCGCAATCTTATGCAGATGGTCGTTAACCCTGTTCCTCTCCCTTGAACGATATTTTTGGAGAAATTTTTTCGCAGTCTTTTCAGGGAGACTTTGAATCTTCCTTCTCTTAAGCTCATAGGTTCTATGGATCGTATATATGTCTTTCAAGTCTATCGTGTAATCCTTTTCCCCATCATAGCCGTCGAGTGTTAGAAGATTGGTGTCCCACGCTACTGGATTCTCAACTTTGAGCTCCATCTTCTCTCTGACAGTTATTATAAGCCTGTCCTCCTTGAGTATCAGCTCCCCAAGCTCTAATCCACGGATTCTATCCCAGAACCATGCCTCCTTCAAGTCTATGGATATGCTTTCTTGGAATGGCTTGATGGAAATTCTTATGACCCCGTTTCCATAGCTGTAAAGCGTCTCCTTAATCCTAACAAACCTCCTCTTTAACACAGGTTTCATTCCTCCTGCTTTCCCTCTTAAGTATCTCTTTCTCCAAGAGTTGATGATGGAGTAAGCTTGCTTTATTGCTGAGTCAACGTAGTGTTTGGAGTAGACCCACCCTCTGACGTGTTTATCCCTAAGCTCTTTTTTGAAAGCATTGTCCTTCCTTATCAGCGGTATCAATCTTTTACCCTTCTTTTTCCACTCAATCGTTTGCCATATACTGTCCAAAACACTGTTCAACAAATACATGTAGTTGTCAACGAAGCCCTTGACGTTTAAACTATGGTGGATTGAGTAAGCTTTAACTAACAAGCTTTCTGACACCTTCAACAACCTCCCTATACTTATGCGACCTCATACCATAGAGTTTTCCAGCGAAATGAGATACTACTGTTATTAAATCTTCAACAAGTTCCTCCTGCGGGGCTTTCTCCTTGTGATTTATCACTTCTATAGATGTTCCAAACGCTTGAAACATTCTGCTCAAAGTTTCAAAACCGAACCTCGTAAGCCTATCCTCGTATGCCACAATTACTCTCGAAACCTTCCTCTCGGCAACCATATCCAGAAGTCTGATGAAGTTTTTTCTGTTCTCGTTCAGCCCAGAACCTATATCAGTTAGTATCTGGACGTCCCCATAACCCTTCTCCTTTGCGTAAGCGATTATAGACTGTTTCTGTCTCTCCAAGTCATCCTTTCGGGTTGCTGAGGAAACCCTAGCGTACCCCATTACGAGCCTTTCTTCCCTTAACCCCAGAATACGCTTTATCTCACTTTCAGGAATCCTTCTCCTTCCACCAATAGTTCTAACACATTTAATCTTCCCCTGCCTGTCCCACTGTTGGATAGTCCACGTTGTAACCCCAAGAAGCTTCTTAGCTTCCTTAATAGTGTATAGCCTTTCAGACATCAATACAAATCCATACTTAGCAATATTTAAACCTGTCTATTTTGAACTGCTGACCTCGGCTTATACGCGAGCTGCCCTTCTACTTCTGCGCCTTAGCATGAAAACTGCTGCAACAATGATTATTACAACAGCAGCTATCACTATATAGGTTGTATATTCCTGTTTTTTCTCAAGGAAACCCTCTGGGACCTCAAATGATACGTCCACATCCAGCGGCTCTATCAGGTAGCTTCCCCAATCATCCCAGCTGCTTCCACCGGCCAAAATCTCCACTATTACATGTTTGTTTGATATTATTGAGTGGCATCCGCTCTCAAGGAGCCTAAACTCATCTTTCTTCATTAATATTGGTGCGCCCCCATCTATGCTTATCGTCAGGTCTTCCGGCGCAAAGATAACAGCCATTGTAGGAGCGTAAAATCTTACCTCTTGATTAGGCCTAGCCCCAACGAAAGTTATGTCATCGCCAAGATTGTTTATGTCAACCGTTCCTTCGGTTTGACCCACCATGAAACATACGTTTCCAGTACTCTGAACTATAAGTTTAAATCTCCCAATACCTAGGTTATGATACCAGTAGTTTCTATTCTCAACATCGCTTGATGTGAAGGTTCTTTCAGCTATGACATCAAGAGCCTCATTGTATACAGTAACCTTTCCATCCTCAAGAGGGATTATTATGAACGCTGCGGATCTTCCCTCCTCCTCTAATGTTACGGATACTGGAGCGTAGAAGACTTTGCCAACATATCCGCCAGTTACGGCTGGAACGGCCACAAAATCTCCTAGAGCAGAGCAGGAAACCATGACATCGCTGGTCGTGATTAGACGATAAACAACATCATTTCCAGCGCCATTGTTATATTCAAAACGGTGCTTTCTCGACTGTAATATAGTTGTATGAGAGTCACGTTGTTTGAGATGCCCACCGGCTGACCAGCGCTCTATAGAATCTGAAAGAGACCAGTCTGCTTCTTCAAGGGCAAACAGATAAAAGTTGTATCCTATTCTATCCTTTGAATATGCATAGGGATGCGTTCCAGGAGAAGCGACAAATATGAATTCTCTGCCTCTGAAGCCGCCAGTTACTGATGGATAAAATGTGCTGGTTCCTCCAACTGATCCCTCTGGTTCAAAGACCCAAGCGCCCCCGGCGAGCATCGCTGCCACTCTTTGTGAGGCCACCATCTTAAAGAATGATCCGGCCGATATGTAAAAGAACTTTTTTTCAAGTTTATTAATTACTTCAGAGTAAAGTATCACGTTTGAATAAATATCCCATATTTCAATGTAAGTGTTGTCTTCCAGTCCAACGACATCGAGAATCGCCACACCAGATGGTACGGTGTAAGAAATCACTGTTCCCTTAATTAACTCATCAACTTCTCTGGGGTAATCTCCTTCTCCTCCAGCAACATCCGTTGTTGGTGGAACATATCCATAGTAAACATGCTCACTAGTATTATAACTTAATGAAGGCAATATTGCTGACTCTATGGTTAGAAAGATTAGAACGGATAGCATTACAGATGTTATCCAAAACTTTTTAGTTAACATGAGCCATCTCCCTTTGCCTGTTTACAATAAAATTTTATGTCGTAATTAATATAAATTTTTTGTAAAATATTATGCAGTTAAATTATTATAAATCCTTAACTTCATATGAGCATTTCGATGCATCGATTTGGGATGCTTGTTAGAAAGGGCATGTCGCTTAAACCTGGACTCTGCAAGTGATCCGAAAGGCGGAATGCAACGTCGCCATTCCTTAGCCCACTTATAATGCGCCTATATCACCTGAACATCCCTTCGAAGTCGTAGATTTCACTTCTCATACGGCTTTCCGCTAAGAAGTCTCAAATCTTAAAGCGGAGGAAGCAATTTGGACCCTGAAAGGTGGCGGGCCCGCCGGGATTTGAACCCGGGATCTCCGGCTCCGGAGGCTTGCACGTTACCCCCTGCTAAGGGCAGCTCGGTGCCTTTTATCCTGGCTAGGCCACGGGCCCGTTTGTTGTCTAAATAAAATTTATGTTGTTGTGCTATTTGTGTTTTCTATTGGATACTTCACTCTGTATACGCATACCAGGGGCACTATTGATGTTCCCGGAGCCGGGTTTGGCTGTCCCTCTTTTTGTGAGAAATGCTCCTTCTCGAAGTATTCTAGTTTTATTGTTGAGTAGCCGTAGAGGGTTGTTTCTTTGCCGTAAGTCATCAATTTATATAGCACAGTGTTTTGTCCGAGATTGTTAGATACGGTTTCGCCGCTGTCAACTTGATAGTTTTTATTATAGTCCACCCAGTCCCATCCAAGCGTGTAGTTGCCGAAAAGCGTGTCATTAAGTCCAGGTATTAGAGCCATCCACCTCCATTTACCGTTATCTCCCCCGTAGCCTGGCGCATCATAACCATCCTTGGTGAAGGTTACGTACACAACTACGTGAGTCACCAAATATTTTTCAAGGATCTTGATGGCTTCAGTTTCATTTGACATGAACATTCTTCCAATCTGCTGTATCTGCGTAGTGTTGATTGTGCCATTGTCCGCTAAAGTTGTTTTATTGGCGACAACAGTTATCCAGTAACCGTAATCCCACCAGCTTGCAACAACTGTTCCAACTTCACCGGGCTTAGCGCCTGGCGGCGGAGGCTCTAATGGCGAAGGAGGAAGGTTCTCACGCATCCAAATCAACGTTTCAATCCAGTCTGAAACGGTTGATTTGGGCTTCACCGAGAGGCTGGCGCCTGAAAGAGTTGTCGGAGTATCAGCGTGGACAAGTATTCTTGGACCTTGAGCTTTCGGACCTAAAACGAAGTCCGTTCCAAAAACATATGTTAAAGCAAAAAATGCAAACATTAATATTAAAACTCCGCCAATGAGATCTTTCCCGATGGGCTTGAACTTAACCCTCCGTCCAAGGGATTGCGAAGTCTCCTTAAGATTCAAAATTAGGGGCGTCAATATGCGTTTTAGGGCTAGGGCCCAAAGTAGACTTACAGCGGGCGCCGCAAGTATATTCAACCTTATCATTGAACTGGCGAAATATATTGAGGTTAAACAATATATAATTATGAAGATGCTTAGATCCGTCGCCATTAAAGCGGCGAAAAATATTCCGATAGGCACAAATAAGACGCCTACGCCGAAATTGTAATAGAATGTTGCCCAAGATGATGGCTTATGTTCTGCAACAGACTCAAAAAGCGGGTGGGCTGCACGTTGTGTAGGGTCCACTGCAAAGAGAAACTTTAGCCCAATGGGGCTGATAAACCCTTTTAGAACAAGAAACACGTAGAGGGCAGCGACCAGTAAAATAAAGATTGATGTATAAATTAGCTTTTTGCTCATCGCTCCTACTCGCCTATTTATCTCGGCGATAAATAGCAAAGCGAGAACGCCGTAAACTGGAAGGTTAAAGGTTTCAAAAAGGAAGTTAAATCCTACGCGCGGAACGTTCGCCGCTATAAAGAAGGCGATTGCAAAAGTTATTGCGTATGATATGAAGAGGCGCTGCGAGTATCTTCTTAGTAGCAGAAGCGCAAGGGTGAAGAGCGCAGCTATCGCCACTAGGTAGCGTGCAGCCCCCCATGAAGCGCACATATAGCCCAGTGACAGCCCTGAAGCAGCAGCATATATAATGCTGTATTTTATAGGTTTCTTCGCATCTATGGATCTATTAAAGAACAATGCGAATAGTAATGTGTTGAATATTCCAATAGTCTCATCATCAAACCATCCAAGCGAGGTTCTGCTAACATAGGAAGAATCCAGCGCCAGCAGGAGGGCTGCAAATAAGCCAACGGAATCCCCGCCTAAATCCCTGCCGAGAAAGTACATCACAATGCATGTAAGCGCTGCCATTATAACCGGGAATATGACGCATAGATTGTATATTGGATCCGCGCTTAATGGATCAAGAGGATTTAAAGTTAATCCAAAATTTAGCGGGACCCCGAGGAAGCTTAGAATCTTATATAGTGAAACAGCTGTTAAAGTTAATCCCAAATTAGACACGTACGGCATATCTCTGCCATAAGGATACCAGCCAGCGTAATCATGCCATGAAAACCAGTATGAAAGCCCATTTTCAGCAATATTTTTAGCTACATAATAATGGAAGTAGGGGTCAAATTCATTTAGATAGAAGCCCCAGCGTAGGGGCATCAATCTGATTCCGGAAGCGATAACGATAATTAGGAAGAGCATTGTTCCCTTAATAAGTGAGGAATGGGAGATTTTTGGACGAAGGGATGGGATCCTCAGCATAAGCAAGCCTATTTTTTTAAGGATGTCCTTTGCCTTCATACAGGCACCTTTTTAACTTATGAAAGTAGCAGCAATCTATTTATCTTTTTTTATTTCTCACAGAGCGGATCCCTAAACTTTTGCCCATCAGGGTTATTGCGGTTATAATGTTGAATAGTGGCAAATCGTATAATTTCCCACCTAAGTCTTCCTATATTCCTTAGCTGAAAAAACTTCAACTTTTTGCGGAATAATCGACAGTTTTCTTCCGCATTTTGGGCATCTCCCATTATGCATTTGATGTATTTCTTCAGGCGATTTTA
>Ga0185307_1001848_pt1 | contig 11385 bp, 10 predicted proteins | sample LHCtaG_FD_128010 | JGI IMG/M metagenome (GOLD analysis project Ga0185307, IMG submission 128010) | Hot spring microbial communities from Little Hot Creek, USA to study Microbial Dark Matter (Phase II) - LHC4sed_matched (SPADES... | ecosystem: Environmental > Aquatic > Thermal springs > Hot... | reverse complement strand
AAAAGGCTGAAAAAAATGATGGAAAAAGGATTTGATGTTTATGATGTAAGCGGGAGAAGGATAAAAAAACAAAAATTTTATAAAGGAATTTATATTATTAAACTCTTTTAAGAACTTCTGATAAAATTCTTTCAACCCTTTTATTTCCTTCATCAATTGACTTTTGAATTTCCATTAAAAATTCCTCAAGCCTTTTATTACCTTCATCAATAATTATCTCAAGCCTTTTATTACCTTCATCAATTATTCTTTGTGTTTCTTTCATCATTTCCTCATGTCTTTTATTTCCTTCATCAATTGATTTCTGAATTTCCATTAAAAATTTCTCAAGCCTTTTATTCCCTTCATTAATAATCACCTCAAGTCTTTTATTTCCCTCTTCAATTATTCTTTGTGTTTCCTTCATCATTTCCTCATGTCTTTTTTTCCCTTCTTCAATCATATTTTTTGCTCTTTCATCTTCTTCCTGGATGAGTTTATTTGTCATTTTTGAAATCTGAAATTGAACAATTATTGCAAAAATCGCAAATAAAACACCTAAAAACCCTAAGATTAATGCCAATATATTTACAGTTTCCGTAGTCATATTTTTATTATAAATTAAAATTAATTAAATTATCAATTATAGAAGCACAAAGAAAAATAGAGGAGAAAATTAACGAAGCTTATAAGGAGCTTTCTCATTCCTTTGGCTATCTTCTTGAAGATAAGGCAATAAATTGTATAATTCCATAAAAAATTAAAGAAATTTTATTATTGTGAAAAGAAAAATAACTTGCTTTGAGATTATCTTCTCTTAATGAATTTTAATTATTTTAATAACTTTTGAAGGAATTTTTAAAAAATATATTCCCTTTGAAAATTCTTCAATTTTTCCCTCTTTTAATTCTTTCCCTAAGACATTATAAAGGGTTATTTTTGTATCATTTTTAAAATATTTTGGAAAAATTAAAGAAATTTTATCCCTTTTAACAGGGGAAATAATTTCTTCAACCTCTACTGGGGTGCATACATCAAAAGTTTGAACAAGAAGTGATGAAACCTCAATTAAAGGAGAATTAAAAGTAAGAGCAGGTAATGTGATAGTAGGCGGTGGAAATGAATAAGAAGGATCCGCAAATGTCACTGTAGGATAAAAGCTATACCATGGACAATCAGAGCCCATTTGACTATCCTGTGTTTTTATAATTAAAAAATCATAGCCACCTGCACCAAATGAATATGTGTATCCTGCAATTATATATCCATCAGAAGTTTGGGTAATAGAATTGCCTCCTTCAATGTTTCCTCCACCAAAAATCCTTGCCCATTCTACAATTCCATTTGGAAATAATTTTATGATCAAAAAACTTCCACTTGGACCAAATGATTGTGTATATCCTGTGAAAATATATCCACCATCATTTGCCTGTATAATGGAATTACATATGTCGTAATTTATTCCGCCATACTTCCTTCCCCATTGAATATTATAATTAGAAGATAATTTTAAGACTAAGCAATCTTTATCACCTGCACCCAATGGCCATGTATATCCTGCAAGGATATATCCATCATTTGTCTTTTGAATAAAATTGGCAACTTCATAAGTCCCTCCTTCAAAAAATGTCTTCATCCATTCCATATTTCCATTATAAGATAATTTTATAATTAAAATATCCAAATCACCTGGTCCAAATGAAGATGTGCTCCCTGCAAGAAGATATCCACCATCATCTGTTAATTCAAGAGAATAAAGTTCATCATTTTCTTCTCCACCTAAAGTTTTTGCCCATTCAATGTTTCCATCATAAGATAATTTTATAACTAAAAAATCATAGCTACCTGCACCAAATGAATTTGTGTATCCTCCAACTATATATCCACCATCAATTGTTTGCTGAATAGAATTTGCTATGTTAACATTTATTCCACCTAAAGTTTTTGCCCATTCAATGTTTCCATCATAAGATAATTTTATAACTAAAAAATCATGACTACCTGCGCCAAATGAATTTGTATACCCTGCAACTATATATCCACCATCAATTGTGTTTTTAATAGAATAAGCAATTTCATCAAGCATCCCACCAAAAGTTTTTGCAAAACTTGTTGCATATAAAAAATTTGGATAATTTATAAGGGAAATTGCAATTATTTTTAACATATAAATTTTTTTCATTTAAGTTTTATAATCTTAAAAGAATAAGTTTTGTGAGTTTTTAAAATTATAAAGTAAATTCCTGGGATTAAATTTCTGCAATTATATTTTATTACATATTCACCAGGTTCTTTAATACCTTCATAAATTTTTGCAATTTCCCTTCCTGTTAAATTGTAAATTGAAATATTTATATTTGATTTTCTTTTTAAATTTAAATGAATTCTAAAATCATCTTTTATAATTGATGGATTTATAAATAAAATTTTTGGATTATCTTTTAAACTTTCTTCATAATTTAAAATACCTTTTTCAATATAATAATAATAATTATTAGGAATTTTCCAATCACAATTTGCATCACCTGCAATAATATATATTCTTGGACCGTGTCCCCCTTTTTCAGGCCTTGCACATGCAAAGTTATTTCTTACTATTGGAACTATATAAGGAGTAAGTTGTTTCCATTCATTTTTTGTAATATCATACTCCCATACTTTTCTTTCAATAAGAGTTCCTTGTTTAAAACCACCGATCATGTATATTTTACCAGGTAATGCACATGCAGCATTATTAAAATTTGAATAGGGTAAATATGCTCCCCATGTCCATGTTATATTATCTGGATTTTGATTATCTATAATGCCTCTTAAAATCCTTGTCCATACTTGGTTAGCAGATCTTCTATACCCTCCAACAAGATAAATTGTATCACCTAAATAACAACAGCCACCCATATCAAATTCTAAGGGGATAGATGTAGCAACTGTCCATTGATTATTTGCTATATTAAATCTGTAAACTGTTTTTGATCCTGTACCTGAATCAGTATATCCACCTATTACATATATATTTCCATTCCATACAGCAAGACCATAAGCAAATCTTTTTTCAGGAAGCGGAGGACCTATTGTCCATGAATTAGAAGAAATATCATAAATGTAAAAGGTATTTGAATTTGTTCCTGAATTTGTAAATCCTCCTGGAACATAAATCTTTCCATTCCAATATCCTCCTTGTATCCATCCTCTTGCCTCCGGCATAGGGGAAAGATTTGTTTCCCATGTATCTGTTACAGGGTCGTATCTATAAATATATGGAACATTTGAACCAACTTCACCATTTGGTGTCCCACCTATCATATAAATCTTATCGTTATCAGGGTCATAAACTGTTGCATGACTTAACCTGTGATAATTTCTCCATGGTTGATTAATGCGTTTCCATGAACTCAAATCTTTTACAATTAAAGAATAACCGGTTGAATCATTTTGTGGATATTCATCAAAAGGCAAAAGTGTTTTTGTGTATATAAAATATAAACCTGTTTTAAAAGGTATCCATAATCCAAAATTAACTTCAATTTGCTCACCCTGATTTAAAGTTAAATTTGTATCTTTTAAAAATACTGCTGTATTTGTAGAATCAATTATTCTTACAATTGCTGGGAATGTTTCAGTATTATTTCCAAGATTTTTGTATTTTACTATAACATTTACAGAAACACCTATTAAATTCTCTTCCTCTGGAGATATAATTTTAATGACACCTACATCATGATTAAAAGGAGGCAATCCTTCCAAAGTTACATTATCAACTGCACATGCATAACCCCAGTGATTGAAAGATGTAGAATCACTATAAAAAAATCTAAATTGTATTGAATCACATGGAAGTTCCTCTGTTAAATTCATTGAATCTTCTCCTGAACTGCTTTCTTCATAAACTTTTAATTTAATCCATTGTGTCCATGAATTATCAGTTTTTTTCCTAAAATGAATATAAAATTTTTCACCGGGGTCAAATACATGAAATCCATAAGAGTATTTAAATTTTAATTGGGCAATACCATTAATATTTATTTTAGGTGTAATAAGTTCTTCATTGTAATTTATAACATTCTTTCCAGCATCATCATCAGAATAATAAGCATAAGCAGTTTCATAATTTGGTGGAGTATAATTTTCTAAATCAGGCGTTGTTCCTGCCTCCCATTTAACACCGTCATTGTTTCCATCAATAACTATCCAGTTAGAAGGAATAATTCCTGATTCAAAATTTTCTGATAAAAGTATTATTCCTTTAAAAAATCCCCTTTCTACATTTTTATTGTATAAATCATAACTTGCACCTATAAGAAATCCTATTCCAGTTATAACCCATATAATTTTTTTACCCATAATTTTATTTAATTTTTATTATTTTAAATGTTTTTCCTTCTTCCTTTAGCTTTACAAAATAAATTCCTTTTTCCATTTTTTTAATCTTTCTTCCTGTAAAATCAAAAATTTCGCAATTTTTCAATTCAATTTTTGAAAAAGGTATTTTTAATTTCTTTTCATTTGCATTTAAAACTGCTTCAAAGAAATATGTTTGGTTATTTCCTGTCACAACTATTTCATTTATTCCATTCCTATCTATATCAGGTGCTATTTTTATTTGAGAGCGTCCAGGATTAACCCATACTCCACCTATATCAATAAATTTATTGTTATCAACAGCTTTTAATACTGTAAATCCATCACCATATTCAAGAACTATTTCAAGTTCACCATCCATATCAATGTCACCAATATCTGATAAGCCACTTCCAGATGATGCTGTTAAATAAATTGTATCCCATATAATTTCATAACTATTATTTCCCTTGTGCTTCAAATATATAGCAATGAACTGTTGCTATAGGATATACCCATCCTTTTACCATAAATTCATTTTTTCCATCATGGTCTAAATCAGGAAGAGATTTCACATCAAATGTATTTGTTGTATAAAGTAAAGGGCTTTTCCATATAAAGCAATAAATATCATTTTCTTTATTTTCAGCAACAAATACACGCCATGCCCCTCCTCCTATCACAAATTCTTTTTTTCCGTCTCCATCATAATCCATTGGAGAACTTTTCCCCCCTCCATAGGGATCCTGCGAAGGGAATGTATCCTCAAAAACTCTTTCAAACAAGTTATTTCCTCTTGTTTCATAAACAAAAAGTTTTTCATCATTTCCTAAAATATCAGGAAGTCCGTCATTATCAGCATCTCCACTTGCATAAGCAGTTGTACTGTGAGAAGTTGTGTCTCTCCATATCTCAACTACTGGATAATAAAAGGAGTCAGGCTGTTCAAAAAAGGTAATGCCAAGGGTTAAACCAGAAGAAGAGAATGGTGCCTCACACACTACCTCATATAACCCATCTAAATCATAATCTCCTATAAACCATGGAGCTGTGTGGGCTCCTATGGCTGCTTGAAATTCAAATTGAAATGGGTTTGAAGGAAGTTGTTCCCATATTGTCGCACTTCTAAAGGAGTAAGGTTGGTGAGGGAATATCAATTCAAAGAGTGAATCTCTATCTGTATCAGCAATAAGTAAAAGTCCATCTACCCCAGGTGCTCCAACTCCTAGGTTTAGATAACCCTTAAATTGAAAATCTATTCCATTTATTTGAGAAATTAAAAATATCAAAATAAATATTTTTTCATGACTATTTTATTTTAACAATTATAAATATAAATTTGAAAATTTACATTATAATATAAAAAAAAGGGGGTTTTTATGGTAAAATATTTTCTAAAAATAATTATAGTAGGGTATTTTTAGGGTTAATCTCTCCTGTTTTTGCAACAGAAATGTCTGATATATTGACAGAAGCAATTGTGAATTATGATTCTCCTTTAGACTTTCAAGTAATTAGCGTAACTCCTACAAGGCTCTGGTCAGTATTTGAAGAACCAATTAAAGGAGTATATGCAACAATGTGGTTTAATAATCCACCTGGAGTTTCTGGAAAGCAAATGGTGTGGAACTTTTTTGATTTTATTACTCAACAGTGGGTAAAAAAACCTGATACTCCCTATCTTGCACCAGTTAACACCGGGCGCGGCTGTATAGCAGTAAATTATTATTCAAGTTATAAATTTCATCCCTTTTTTACTGCAAATATATCTTCACCTAATCTCCCCACTATTGTATGGTGGCCTGATATTCCTTTTGATCCAAGAAATTTCAATGGGCAATATCAACAGGTTCCAGGTGGAGAAGTAAATGGAATATGGGCAGTTGGTGGAGTTAGTAAAAATGGATACCATCATGTAATATCCAGTGATTATGATGGTCATATGACCGGAGTTCCTTTTGCAATAGTTTATAACAGATTTCATGTATCTAATCCAATATGGGAAGGTTATGTTCCAATTTCATTATTTCCTCCGCCTGAAGGTCCCTACTATGGATTTTATGCTGACCCATTCAGTAAAACAATTATAACAGTATGTTGCAAAACAGAAGTAGATTATCACATAATTGCTCTTATTGATACAATGGAAGGAGATATGTATTATGTGGATATGCCAATACAAGTTGATGTTACACAATTTATAATCAATAAATTCAATTTACCACCTGATTGGATTGGATTTGTTAGTGATGGCAATCCTTTTGTTGATAAGGATGGAAATATTCATCTTATAACATTTTTAAGACCGCCAACTGCACCTGATACTTCAAAATATGAAGCATATGTTTATCACTGGTTTTATGATTTATATGCTGATACGATGGGTGCAACATTTATAAAACATGTTCCTGCACCACAGTATCCTCATGGAATTAATACCCTTGCAGCAGGAAGGAGCCAAATTGGACAGGAAAGGAATTCTGGAACACTTTATGCAATATGGGAAGAATTTCATCCAACAAAAGGTGTTGTAAGTTCTAATGGATATTGGAAAGCAGCAACACAAATAGTCCTTGGAATTTCAAAAGATAATGGAAAAACATGGACACAAGAAGTTCTACTTTTAAGCACAAATGTTCCAGGACAACAAGATACAAATAACTGGTTAAGATTCCCTGTGATATCACCTGTTATAAAACATTTTGGAAATCTTGACCTTGTTTATTGGGGAGTTTATTTTGATGATGACCCAGGATTTTATTCGGCAGGGGGAGGTGGATTATCAACAGTTAAAATGCTTGTTGGAAGAAAAGAAGTTGGGGTTGAAGAAAGAACATCAATTTCCTATGGAAAAACAAAAATTAACTATGATGGAAGAAATATAAGTTTTGAAATTCCTTATAAATCGTATATAACATTAAAACTTCTTGATGTATCAGGAAGAGAAATAAATACAATTTATAAAGGAAATGCAGAAGGAAAATATAATTTTAAAGTTAATAAAATTACTTCTGGAATTTACTTCATAAATCTTAAAACAGAAAAGGAAAATCTGACTTCTAAGATAATTATAAAATAAACGGAGGGGGTGGGATTTGAACCCACGATTCCCTTTTTAAGGGAATATCCCGTTTCGAGCGGGACCCCTTAAACCTTGCTCGGGCACCCCTCCAAAATTTAAATTATATTAAATTTTAAATTTGATTTGCAACTTAATTTTTCTTGACTTTAATATTAAATTATGAAAAAATTTTTATTTTTAATTTTCCCATTTTTACTCTTTTCAGAATATAAGGATAAAATAGTTGCAATTGTTGGGGATGAAGTTATTTTGCTTTCGGATGTTGAAGAGGTTTTAACCTTTTATAAACTTCAATTTGGTGAAAATCTTCCTTTTCCCCCTGATAAAATAAAAGAGGAAATTCTCAATGAGATGATAAAGGAAAAACTTTTATATATTGAAGCAAAAAAGGATACTTTAATAGAGGTAAAGGATGAGGAAGTTGAAAAGGAAATAAATGATAAAATAGAGGAATTTAAAAATCAGGTTGGAGAAGAAAATTTTTATAAGGAGCTTGAAAGGGAAGGACTTACAATTGAAAAAATTAAGGAAAAATATAAAGAGGATATAAGAAGGAACCTTTTTATTCAAAAATATATTTCAATGTATATTTATCCAAAAATAATTATATCCCCTGAAGAAGTTAAAAATTTTTATGAAGAAAAAAAGGATTCTATTCCTGAAAAAGAAGAAGGTTTTTATCTTTCTCATATTCTCATAAGAATTTTACCAAAGAAGGAAAAAATGAAAGAGGCAAAAATTAAATGTGAAGAGATTTATAATAAATTAAAAGGGGGTTCTGATTTTTCATATCTTGCTCTTAAATATTCTGATGATAGGGAAAGTGCAAGATTTGGAGGAGAAGTTGGATTTATAAAAAAAGGGATTTTACCACCAGAAATAGAAGATAAAATTTTTTCTTTAAAAAAAGGTGAATTTACAGAGCCAATACAGGGTGATTATGGATATTATATATTTAAGGTTCTTGATAAAAAAGAAGAGGAAGTTAAAATTGCTCAAATTGTTATAGGTGCAATTCCTGATAGAGAAGATTCAATAAATGCATTTAAAAGGGCGAAAGAGGCAAAAGAATATGCAATAAAAGAAGGATTTGAAAAAGCAGTTTTAAAATATTCAGATGATTTAATTTCAAAAAATGAAGGCGGAAATCTTGGATTTATCCCATTAGAAGGAATGGATGAAAAGATAAAGGGGATTTTAAAAAAACTTAAGGAAAAAGAAATATCTGAACCCATCTTGGGTAATTTAGGTTATCATATTTTTAAACTTGAAAAATATCAAAAGGGTGGTAAGCCATCATTTGAGGAAATTCAAAATGATTTGAGGAATTTAATAATTCAAAGAAAATTAAAAAGGGAAATTGATAAGGTAACTTCTAAGATAAGGGAAAAAATTTATGTTGAAATAAAGGGATTTGAGGATTGATAAATTTTTGGCTTTAACAGGGCTCATTCCTTCAAGAACATTGAGTAAAAAGGCATGTGAAAAGGGTTATGTTTTTTTGAATGGGAAAAAAATTAAAGGAAATAAAATAATAAGGGAAAATGATGAAATTTTTCTTGATTTTCCATTAAGAAAAATAAAAATAAGGGTTTTAAAAATTCCTTCAAAGGGAAGTATTCCAAGAAAGGAAAGGAAAAATTACTTTGAAATTTTAATGGATGAAAGAAGGGAAATTATTTAAGATAGGAATAACTTCAGGAGATCCTTTTGGAATAGGACCGGAAATAATATTAAAATCTTTAAAATTTTTTGAAAAAAATAATTTAAAATTCATAATTTATGGTGATTCAATTTTTTTTGAAAAAATTTCAAAAAATTTAAAAATTAAATTTCCTTTTAATGTTTTAATAAAAGATGTTTATAAAATAAAAGAGATGCCTAAATTTCATCCATCAAAAGAAGGTGGAAGATATGCTTATGAATCATTAATGTGTGCAATTAATGATATTAAAAATGAGGAAATATCTGCTTTAATAACTTCTCCTTTAAGCAAAAAAGGGATTGAATTAAATGGAATAGAATTTAAAGGGCATACTGAATTTCTTGCTAAGGAATTTGGAATTTCTGAAGATGAAGTTTTAATGAGCTTTATATCAAACCAAATTAAAGTTGCCCTTTTGACAACACATATTCCCTTAAAAGATGTTCATAAATATATAAAAGAAGATTTTATAATTAAAAAAATAAATGTTCTTTTAAATTTTTATAAGAGATTTTATAAAAAATTACCAGAAATTGCCTTTTTATCTTTAAATCCCCATAAAGGGGAAAATGGGGAGGAGGAAAAGATTTTAGAGAAAATTTTAAAGAAATTTGATTTTATAAAGGGAATTTATCCTTCTGATTCCTTTTTTTTAAAAAAATTTTATAAAAATTTTGATTTTATATTTGCAATTTATCATGACCAAGGCCTTATTCCCTTTAAAATTATTTCAAAGGGAAAAGGGTGCAATTTAACAATGGGTCTACCCTTTTTAAGAGTATCTCCAATTCATGGACCTGCTTATGATATTTCCTTTAAAAATGTTGCAGATATTAGTTCAATGGTTTTTTCAATAAAATTTTTAATTTTCCTTTTAAAATTTTTTTAAAATAAAAAAATAGATAATTGAAGATAAAACTGGAATTAATGAAGTTGGCAATAATTTTTTATATATTTCCTTCCATTCCCCTTTAAAATATTCTTTTGTTAATGAAAGGCATAGATGGATTGGTGTTAAAAGAACACCTAAAAATCCAAATGTATATACAAGGACAGTCCAAGCATAATCTACATTTCCTTTAAAGTATGAAGCAAGCATTGGAAATGCGACACCTGCATAAATTTGATTTATTCCTGTTAAAAATCCCATTATAAAGGCAATAAAAACAATTATTATATAATTTGCAAATTCTGGTAAAAGAATTTCCTCTTGTATTCTTTCAAATATTGAAGCACTTATTATTATTTCTCTATATATCATTATGAATATTACAAGAAATATAATTGTTGGATTTAAGGATTTGTAAAATATTTTTGGAATTTCCTTTAAATTTGTTTTTGTTATAATTATTGTTAAGATTGTTCCTGAAATAAGTGAAACAATGAAATTAACTCTTAAAGTTGTCAAAATTATGATTAGTATAATTGGTAAAAGAACAATAAGATTTTTAAAATTAAATTTAATTTTTTCTTTTCCTTTTTCCTCTTTTAAAAAAGGGAGTGTAAATATAAGTCCTGATAAAAGGGAAATTATGGAAAGGGGGAAAAGATAAAGAATAAGTTTTATAATTGGGATATTTAAGACACAAGAAGCAATTAATATCCCTGGATAAAAGGGCCAAAAATATTCAAGAATATGTCTAAACCAATAATTTATATATGTTTTAAAAGAAGGATCTATTTTAAAATTTTCTGATGCAATTTTAACAGCAGGTGCTGAAACAAGTGCTCCACCTGGCATTGGGAAAAATCCTATAATTAAAGGTGGTAAAATTAATGCATATTTTTTATTTTTAAAAGTAAAAAATAAATCAACAATTTTTTTTAAAATTTTCTTTTCTTCCATTATTTTTTCAAGAAAAAGAACAGTTATTATCATTCCAAGAAGTTCATAGGTATATTTTGATTTTAATGCCTTTATAATTGATTCTTTCATTCTTAAAAAATCAGGTCCAAAAACAAATTCAGTTGCAATTATTAGAAGAAATATAATTAATGCAATATTTAATTTCAATCTTGTTAAAATTAAAACAAAAATTATTAAAATAAAAAGTTTTAAAAGGGTTATCATAAAGGTTTAATTATAAACCTTAAAAAAATTCCAGCTGGTCACCACCTATTATCAAAATTTCCATTTATTCTTTAAAAAATCTCTTAATGCCTCTTTCCAATTTCTCAATTTATAAAAATTTGAGCAAAATTTATCGTTGTTTAAAGCAGAAGAAAATGGTCTTTTTGCTATTTCTTTAAAGTAATCTGAAGTAACGGGTTCTATTTTTAC
>Ga0185307_1001847_pt1 | contig 11390 bp, 13 predicted proteins | sample LHCtaG_FD_128010 | JGI IMG/M metagenome (GOLD analysis project Ga0185307, IMG submission 128010) | Hot spring microbial communities from Little Hot Creek, USA to study Microbial Dark Matter (Phase II) - LHC4sed_matched (SPADES... | ecosystem: Environmental > Aquatic > Thermal springs > Hot... | reverse complement strand
TATGGGCATTAAGCAGCCTACTCTCAGTATTGATAAGCATGCTCCCACCAGTCTACTACTCAATCGAGCTTCTCCCAGAATGGGCTCAGATAATAAGCCTCGCCATCCCAACAACACATGCAGCGCTTCTTGCGAAAGATGCTGTAAGCTTGATTAGTTTAACTTTACTCAATAAATCCATCAGCCTTATCATACTCTTGACATGGGCGGTAACATTGACCATAATCGCAGCTAAGAGGTCTACTTGGAGAGAAAAATAGTGAATACCCCAGACTACATAATGAGTTGCAACCTATGGGTAGCGGTTAATCTTGCAAATACGTTAATATACCCATCCAATCTGCTTGCAACAATAGACACGAGAAGGTAGAGGAGTTTGAAGATATAGAATAAGTAAAGTATAGATGCAATGTTGACCTATAAGAGACTATAATCTAAGTTTCCGAATGAATTTCAACCTAACTCTGGTTTAATCGATAAATTCTTTAATTATTATACTTCTAGTTTTTCGGGATTTTCTAAGAATCTCCTAATAATCGATAGGAATTTAGCTGCTGGAACTCCATCTATCGCTCTATGGTCGAAAACTAGTGTTAGATAACCAATGTAAGCTACCTTCCAACCTGAATTAGTGAGTATCGTTTGCGGCCTCGTAGTCCCCATAGCTAGGATAGCTGTATCGGGTGGGTTGATTATTGGAGTGAAATATGTAACCCCCATCATACCAAGATTTGTTACAGTAAAGCTGTGACCTGACTGATGAGCCATCGTTATCTCTCCACTCTTACCCTTCTCAGCATACTCATCTATTAGATTCGATATCTCAATGAGCGTCTTTTTATCTGCTTCTCTTACTACGGGGGCTCTTAATCCCCTAGGTGTATGAACAGCTACAGCTATATTAACATCATCATGGTAGACTAACTCTTCCCCTTCAAGCGTAACGTTTACCTCAGGCATTTCTCTTAGAGCTGATGCGGCAGCTTTAACACCATAGGCAGTAAATGACACTCTATTCCCAAGCATCCTCCTATGCTCCAATAGCTTGTCCGCGGAATACTCTACCATTAAAGCGACGGGTAAAGCTTCATGAAAACCTGGACGGAGCCTTTGACTAATAGCCTTCCTGACACCTGCGAAAGGTATCCTTCGAGGAGACATGGAGCATCTCCCATACATTATCAAGAAATCTACGATTCCTCAATAATCGCAATAGCTTCCCCGACTTTAACTACTTCATCTTGCTTCCTAAGTATCTTCACCAGCCTCCCTCTACAAGGTGAAGGAAACTCAAAAGTAGTCTTCTCACCTTCTATAACAGCTAAGACCTCATCCTTCTCCACATAATCGCCTTCCTTCTTTAACCATTCAATTATCCTCCCCTCCTCCATTAAGGGGTCGAATCTAGGCATCTTAACCTCAACCATAACCTACTCACCCCTCTACTTCTATTACTCTCTTACATAAAGATTGCTTAAGTAAGCTAATCTAATGACTTACTATTTTCTCAACTGCTCTTACTATTTTCCCAACGTCAACCATATACTCTTGTTCAAGAGGTTGGGAGTATGGTACAGGCATGGGTGGAGAGTTAACACGGATGATAGGCGCCTTAAGATAATCAAAATAATACTCAGTTACATATGCCGAGATCTCAGAAGATACCCCGCCACTCTTAACACTATCTTCAGCGATTACAAGTCTATGTGTCTTCTCTAAAGATTCTACTATCGTATCATAATCTATCGGTTGAATAGTCATTAAATCTATAACTTCTACATCGACCCCTTTTTCTCTTAAAATCTTAGCAGCCTCCAAGCATAAGGGCACAGTCCTTGAAACCCCTATCAATGTCGCATCCCACCCTTCCCGTTTAACGTCACATTTACCTATAGGTATCAGGTATTCTCCTTCGGGAACTTCCCCCCTCACCCGATATAGTGAAGCTGCTTCAACAAATATTACCGGGTCATCATCGCGGATCGCTGATTTCAGGAGTCCTTTTGCATCTTTTGGTGTAGCTGGGGCTACAATTTTTATCCCAGGAGACTGTAGGAAGCACGCTATCAATACTTGGCTATGTTGAGCTGCGTGAGCTCTACCTAGACTGTATTGTGTTCTTATGACTAAAGGTAGTTTTACCTGTCCACCGCTATAGAATCTTAATTTTGCAGCATGCGTTACTAACATATCCATAGCTAAAGTCATGAAATCCATGTACATTATCTCTGCAACCGGTCTAAGCCCCATCAATGCTGCACCAATAGCTGCTCCAGCAATGGCCGCCTCAGAGATAGGTGTATCTCTAACACGTTCAGGTCCAAACTCATCGATCAAGCCTTTCGTAACCTTAAAAATACTGTAGACAGCTACATCTTCTCCGAAAACAATAACTCTGTGATCTCTCCTCATTTCTTCAATTAAAGCTTCTCTCAAAGCATCTGCATATGAAAGTTCTCTAACGCCACTCTCCATATCTTGCTTCACCACTCGCATATATGTAGCTCCATAAATCATCAAAGTCTAGAATAGGGTCGTTCTCAGCTTCCTCAATAGCTTTTCTCAATTCTTGCTGTATCTTCTCATCTATATTCTTTATCTCATCATCAGTTACTAAACCCAAGTTCTTAAGCTTTGAAGAAAATCTCTCTATCGGGTCTTTCTTCATCCAGAACTCAACTTCTTCTCTGGGTCTATAGAATCCAGTATCATATACTCCATGCCCCTTCTTCCTATACGTTCTACACTCAATGAATGCTGGACCATTCCCCCCTCGGATATATTCAACAGCTTCTCTAGCAGTTGAATACACTGCTAGAACATCGTTAGCATCGGGGATCAAGTATGATTTAACATTATAAGATGCAGCCCTAGCTGCTATACTTTCTCCAGCGCATGCTTTATAGAAAGGCGTGGATAAAGCATAGTAGTTATTCTCACATACGAATAATACTGGGAGTCTCCATACTGCAGCTAAATTTAACCCTTCATTAAATGCTCCAGTATTTACAGCTCCATCTCCGAAGAAGACTGTCGTTACCTTCTTCAATCCTAGGTATTGTATCCCTAACCCAATGCCGCATGCTATCGGTATACCACTTCCAACTATAGCTGTTACGACAGGGATAGTATGTCTTAAACTTAGAGCAGCATGCATAGACCCTCCTAAGCCTCTACAAGTACCCGTTGCTTTTCCGAACAGTTCAGCCATCAAATCTTTAAATGGGACCCCTCTAGCGACTCCATGCCCATGATTTCTATGAGTAGAAATGATGGGGTCGTCTGGATGGAGAGCGTATATCACTCCAGTAGCAACAGCCTCCTGCCCTAGATAGAGGTGGCATGGACCTATGAGCTTCCCTTCTACGATAAAAAGCCTCTCAATAGCTTCTTCAAAACGCCTAATACGCATCATCACTTCAAGCATACGTAGTAGATCATTATCATCCAATCCAAGCTCTCTATACCTCTCTATAGGAAATTCATCTACGATTTTAATAGATTCCACACTATACTTCTTAGTGATCTCTCTCCCTAGCAAGATCCTTCTCCACCAAGTTGCATTTAGGTTATTGATAAACATAACCTTAATTTGTCAATGATGACAATAAGTAATTAGTAGGTAATAGAGAGTAGCCGTAATTGCAGGCTTATTCTCAAAGTGCTATATCTTTTACCGAGCGATCTATATTTTTATAGAGGCTTGATAGTGAACTCTCATGGATTTATCCTGGAGATAAGTTTAGATTCATAAGATGCGCATCTAAATGAATGCTAATGATAGAATGAACCTCCTTAAATTGTTGGGCTGACCATGGATCTTCGGCAAGTTTATTGATGATTATTCAAGGCAGGGGTTGTGGATGGGGTATACGATATAGGTAAGAGATGCTAAGCTGAAGGCTTAATTTAGGAGCTAGGAATCGAAGAGACTTTTCCCTGAAAGAATTAATCGTTCAAAAGATGTAGATGTAATCAGCTTATTCATAACGTCCGATCTTAACAAGACTTATATTGTAAGATACAACGTTTCGATTTGATGAAAAATAATGAAGGAACCCTTCGGAAGAAGCTAGTTCTCATCGCAAAGAAAGCATATGAACATGGGTTAATCTCGGGGACGTGGGGGAACCTAAGTGCTAGGGTAAGTATTGATAAAATCTTGATTACCCCAAGTGGATTCGAAAAAGACTTATTGAAAGTTAATGATTTACTGCTAGTAGATTTGGATGGGAGGATGCTGAGAGGGAGATGGAGCCCGTCAACAGAAACTCCAATGCATACTCATATCTATCGTACTAGGGATGATGTTCATGCTGTTATCCACACACACTCTCATTATGCTACTGTTTTTGCAGTTAGAGGTGAGCCGATCCCTCCATTAACAGTAGAATTTGCTGCAGTCATAGGGCACGAGGTCCCAGTTACTAGATATGCCAGAGCTGGAACGAAAGAAGCAGCTGAAGAAATAGTGAAAACTTTAGGGGGTGGGAAGGCGGCTCTCCTAAAGAATCATGGGGTAGTAGCTGTAGGTGGATCGATTGAAGAAGCATACCATGTTGCTCTACTAGTAGAAGAGGAGGCTCGAATATACTATCTTACTAAACTATTAGGAGAACCTATCGATAAGATGAGTGCTGAGGAAATCAATATATTACATGAATTTTACCTAAATAGATATGGGCAACGGGAAAGATATTATTGAGGGGTTCTTGACAGTTTTAATAGCCTTTCCCTAATCTCCTAAGAGAATACATCTATAATTATCTTATCGTCTCTAATAAGTTCTCGGGATATAGCTTGAGCAACTGGAGATACATGTATAGTAGATGCGCTCCAATTACTTCAGGTTTTATGACCCCATCCATTATAATTCTATCTATAGAATTTTCCTCCCCTAGAAATAGAGGATAGACTTTTCTTCCCTCTCCTGAGAATTTGAAACTGCATGTGTAACCGCTGACCCGCTCTGCAGCTTCTAAGCTGGCGTTGTCTGCTTCTCCCATAAATTTCAACAGTCCATGCCTCTCATAGGTTACTATAATATCTGCTCAATGGATACGAATAGTTACGGGAGCTTTCTCTAAGCTTAGATTAGCTTTACAGGTGGTTGCTTGAATAAACGGGTCTCAAAAATTTATAGTACCTTATATATTGCTTAGATGTGAAGGCTGTTTTTGTTAAGAAAGAAGGTGGGGTTGAGGTCAGAGATGTTGATATTCCAAAGATTCGGGAAGGCGAATTGCTAGTTAAGATGAAAGCTTGCGGTATAGATGGGACAGATTTAGAGAAAGCCTTCGGGAAACCGGTCACTCCACCTATGCTCGGACATGAGGTCGTTGGAGAGGTTGTCGAGTCTAGGTCTCCAAAATTTAAAGTTGGCGATAGAGTATTCGTTCACCATCATGTTTTCTGTGGTAAGTGTTATTATTGCTACCGAGGTAATTATACGATGTGTCCACTATTTCTAAAGACTACAATAGACCCATGCGGTTTAGCAGAATTCTTCAGAGTACCTAAGACCAATGTGCAGCGGGGAGGAGTTCTAAAATTACCATCAAACTTGGATTGGGATGAAGCAACATTCATAGAGCCTGCTGCTTGTGTTCTCAAAGCATTAAGGAGAATCGGTTTTCAAGCTGGCGATACCGTATCCCTTATAGGAGTAGGCCCTACAGGCTCTCTGTTTATAAAATTGTTAAAAAATTTTGGAGCTACATTGATCTCTGTCTCGGATCTATCAGATTTCAGGTTAGAGATTGCCAAGAAGATAGGAGCTGATATAACAGTTAATCCGAGCCAAGCTGACTTCGTAGAACTATGTAAAAAGGCCACAGACGGTATAGGTGTAGATATAGGGATACTAGGCACTCCTACTATGAAGCCTCTCCAAACCCTCTTGCAGATAGTTAGAAAAGGCGGGAAGATATGTATTTTTGGAGCGCCTGAAAAAGGTGAAGAAGCCAAGCTAGATTTCTCATATCTCTTTATCAACGAGATCAGTATTATAACAAGCTATTCTACGAGTGAGGTTGAGATTACAACTATTCTAGAGTTGATGAAGAATAGGAGGATCTCATTTAATGAGATAATAACTCACAAGTATAAGCTTTCAGATGCTGAAGAAGCTTTTGAAACCGCAAGGAACGCATCAAGAAGCTTAAAAGTTGTAATAGAGAATGAATGAGTGTTAAAAGAGGATGATTGGTGAGCTTGGTCAGAGTCATAAACAGCTGTTCTCCAGATATAACACATAAAAAAGCATTACCTAGTTGACAGAATCATCAGCTCGATAGTGTCCAAATAAGGGGTTATATTTAAAGGCTGGCTGTATGTCTTGTTTTTATGGATGCTGTTGGTTTGGTTTCCATCTGTTTTAAGCATAATAAGAAAGTAGGGATGTTAAGGTTTTAGCTATTCTCGGATATATGCTTCATGGTAGTTGTAGGAAGATATCTAGGATTCTAAGCTTTTCTCTTGAGCCTATAAGCAAGTCAGATGTACATTACCTAGCTAGGATCGTCTCCTCTAAGGTTATAGTAGCTTCTAAGCCAATGTATAGGAGGTGTATAGCTGTTGAGGAGACTAAGATATGTATCGATAAGCCTATTGTTATAGTTGATAAGAGTCCATGGTATAGATGGGCTCTAGATAGGCTTAGACTATAGTATAGGCATGAAAGATTAGGCTTGAGGAGTAGTGTTGAAAGATCCTTCAGGTATCTTAAGGAGAGGACTAGGAGATTCTACAACAACATAAATACATGGAGGATTCAATCAGTAGAAGACTATGCAAAAACAATAGCAATAACAAGAAACCTACATACAACAATAAAAACTCAAGGAGGAGTATTACCTAGTTGACAGGCTCAAAATGGAGATGAAAAAGAATATAGGATCCTTGAGGATCTAACCATAGCTGCGGTAGTATGGTTTGGTTACTCCAAGAGAGATAAAAGGCTTGAAGAATAGGAGAAGGTTAAGTGGAATTGCTTTTTCAGAAAGATTTGATGAAGAACTTAGATTGATATAACTGCTTCGATTATTTGAAGCCTTCTACCATCAGCTGCAGGAAGAATAAAGGTAATATTCGCTGAAGATCCATAGAATAATGCTACTACTTCTTCTCCCAGCCTTACCTCACCTTCTAAATAATTTAAAACACATTCTTCACATGCCGATGCTTCAATCACCATACCTCTGAGATTATCTATAAGAAGCTCTCCGAGAGATGCCATCAGGAAGGTTACTGACCCATGGTCTGGATGTAGGTGCATATGGGGTTCAGCTTTAAATTTCTCTTTAATCTTCTTTGCAATTATCTTTACATCCTTCACGAAAGGTGTCTCAAGATATACTTCTTTCTCTTCTTCTTTTTCTCTAGTTTCTTCATCTCCCTTAATGGATGGAGAAGAAAACCTGAAAACAGCTACTAGAAGTGCCTCTTCTTCTCCAATTATCCTGCTGAGCTCCCCCCTCAATTTATCCCATGTATTCTCTATTAAATGGAAGCCTATCTTCCTGTTAGGTTTATCTTGTATCATTACTTTACTACCTGCTAATGACATTACTAGGTTATCCTAGGTTGGATAAAACATTATCTATCTTTATCATTTTATGCCTTGTTCTCGTTATGCCAGTATTGATTCGATTATTATTGCTGTAAAGATTACTGCAAGATGGGGGGAAGTATACTTGAACATTTTCCATGCTAGCTTTTTGCTCGGAGCATAAATAAGTTTGAGAGCTAGGTATAGTAGGATTAAACCAGAGATTGTTGCTGAAGCTAGGTATATGTATCCATATTTTAATGAGTTGATGAAGTATACTGAGATTGAGAAGATTGTTAACAGTATTGCTGTAGATGAGATGCATCTTATTGCTTTATCTTCACTAATAACTACGGGGAGCATAGGTATTCCTGCTCTCATATAATCTTCTCTGTATCTCAAGGCTAGACTCCATATATGACTTGGTATCCATAGAACAACTACTCCTGTAAGAATAATCGAGTCTAGTGTTATCTGGTTGGAGGCTGAGACGTATCCAACCATTGTTGGTGCTCCGCCAGCTACGCTTCCAAGTATAATGTTTAGAGGCGTCTTCTTCTTTGATAACATTATGTATATGACTAGGTAGTCTAACACTCCGATTAAGATGAATATTAATGCTAGTAGGTTGATGGAATACGCTATGTATGCCCCCAGCCCAGTCAGTATGAAGCCTAAGATTAATGCTTTCCACTCAGGCTTAATCTTCCCCGATGGCAGTGGTCTATTCTTCGTTCTCTCCATCAATGCATCAATATCCTTCTCGATAAAATTTGCTATTGCTTCTGAGCCTGCAGAAGCAAATACAACCGATAAAGTAGCTATCAATGCTTTAACCCAATCTATAGCTGCTCCCGAACCTGCAATATACCCACCAAAAGCTGTATATGCTAGTAGATACCAAACCCTAGGCTTAGTAACAGAATAGTAAACCCTCACTCTATTAATTATGTACGCAGCCTTCAAAGTGGCTACCCCATCAGCTGGGAAGATGCTGAATATAATATAAGGATATTCTTTTCATCAGCAGGTAGCCTAAGTTGATGAGCATGCAGATTATTAAGTTTGTAGATGTTCTTTAAATAATTGTGGAAAGACTCTAAGAAGCTTTTTTGTAAAACTTCATAGCTGGTAGATATTAGAGACAATGTTTATTGTTTATTTAGGATCTAGTTAGGACCTAGAATTTTTTGTTTTGAGGTGCTGGTTATGAGTAAGAGTGCGGTCGAGTTAAGCAGGTCTGAGATCGCTAAGAAAACATCATCTATGTTGAGGGCTGTTCTATACATAGTTTTGTATGTTGCTGTTGCAGCCATTATTCAATGGCTCTTCACAGATCTCCTACTAACATTTGGGATAAACATAGCAGATTACATTGGGTATGCTCAGATACTGCTCGCAATTGGGTTTGGATACATGATCGTCAACAGTATCACAGTATTCTTCTACTGGACTATGAAAGCGAGATACGACCATGCAACATCAGCTGCAGTCAGGAACATTGTAAAGATCGTAGGAGTTGGAGGCTTGGTTGCAGCTATAGCTGGTGGTGCAGCTGGTGTAGCTCTCGGAGGCTTCATAGGGATGGTTGAAGGGTTTGCTTCGCAGCAAGTACTAGGGCAAGCAATTGCTGGGCTCTTCCTCTTAATAGTTAGACCTCTGAGGATTGGAGACCATGTAATCTTGAGTGGGGAAGAAGGCATTGTAGAAGATGTTTCAACACTATTTACAGTCATTATGAGGCAGGATGGTGTGAAAGTACTAATACCGAATAATACAATACTAGGAGGGAAAATTTATGTTAAGCCAAAGATGTAGCAGAATCCCCTGAGGACTAAACGGTATCCGGCCCCATTCATTTCTCTACGAGCTGCTGATATCCGTCAAGGTGGATGGCATAAAATTCATTATGTAGTTTATACTATATAATATACAATCATGAAGTTATATGAGTATGAGGCTAAGAATATTTTCAGTCAGTTCGGTATATCTGTGCCTAGGTTTAAGGTTGTTTCTACTCCTGAGGAAGCGAGGGTAGCTGCTGAAGAGATAGGTGGCAGGGTTGTAGTTAAAGCACAGGTCTTGATTGCAGGCAGGGGTAAAGCTGGAGGGGTTAAGCTTGCAGACACGCCTGAGGAAGCATATAGTTATGCAAAGCAGATGCTCGGCTCAGAGATTAAAGGTGAGAGAGTAGGGAAGGTAATGATTACTAAAGCTGTGGATATTGAGAGGGAGCTATACTTGAGCATTATTATTGATAGAAGTATCGGTGCTCCAGTAATCTTAGCTTCACCTGAGGGCGGGGTTGATATAGAAGAGCTTGCACGTACAAGGCCTGAGAAGATACTCAAGATAGTTGTAGATCCCCTGATAGGTGTTAGAGATTACCATGCAAGGCATGCAGCCAGGTTTCTTGAATTGAGTGAACAAGCATTTAGGAGGGCTCAAGAAACAACCATCAATCTTTACAGAGTGTTCGAGTATTATAGCTGCGAGCTTGCTGAGATAAATCCTCTCGCTTTAACGCCTGACGGCGGGTTGGAAGCTGTAGATGCAAAGATAATACTTGATGATAATGCTTTATACAAGTATCCAGAGTTTTCCAGTGAGTTTACTAGGGATTTAAGTTACTATGAGGCTGAAGCTAAGAAGATGAATTTCAGCTATGTGGAGCTTGATGGAAATATTGGGATACTATGTAATGGTGCAGGGTTAACCATGGCTACAATGGATTCAGTCTACGTTCTAGGTGGGAGACCTGCAAACTTTCTAGATATAGGTGGAGGTGCTAGGGCAGACTTAGTTGAGAGAGCTGTAACTCTACTACTCCAGCATCCAAAAACAGAAGTAGTATTCATTAATATACTTGGAGGGATAACGAGATGCGATGAAGTAGCTAACGGGATAGTTGGAGCATTAAAGAAGACTGGTGTAAGCAAGAAGATAGTTGTAAGGCTTAAAGGTACAAATGAAGAAGAGGGGAGAAGAATACTTGAAGAAAACAACATATATGTTATAGAAGAGATGGATGAAGCAGCTGGTAAGGCTGTGGAAATCTCCTCGACTTCACATTCAGTCTACTAGCTTCTTCATTAGTCTTAAGTGAGACCTCTAACAATTTCAATCCCCTATCGGTAAGCTTGTAAAATTTCCATTAACGTTTTTTATATTATTCTACAGAGGTTCTATAGATAACTGAGCTGTTGGTTTCCCTGTTGCAAATAAGTCATTAAATTAAAACGGAAACAAAGTCTTAAAACATAATCTTATATCCTTTAAAATTCTGTTATAGTTTCTTCATCTATATTCTGTATATACCAGTTCATCTTCTCAAATTCTCCGATGTTTGAAAACCGTTGATAACCAATACATGTAAACCATTATAATCTATTTTTCTCTCTTTCAACACTCTCTCTAACGTAAGCGTATAGGTCACCACCATAAGCCTTACCAACGATTACGGCGTTAAACCTTCTAGACCTAAGACTATTAAGCATCCTATATAGGAATACTATATTCTCCTTTAACCCCTCACTACACTCATAATATACATGCTTCATATCTGCTAGAGCCTTGACCTTCCCATCCCTAACATATAGGTACATTGAACCGCTATGTAGCTTGAATACTACCCCACCACAATGTTGGCAAACCCTAGCATCTCTACGCCTCCTCAAGACTGCGGTCCTAGCATCAGCATCTCTCTCGAAATCCTCTAGATATGTCTGGAAATCCATCTAGAACGCCTCTAAAACCACTCCATACCTACTACATCTTATAGTAACTGAGAATATGTTTCCTCGACAGCTTCCGTCAACATCTAAAAGCTCGTAGCTATCAT
>Ga0185307_1001846_pt1 | contig 11391 bp, 6 predicted proteins | sample LHCtaG_FD_128010 | JGI IMG/M metagenome (GOLD analysis project Ga0185307, IMG submission 128010) | Hot spring microbial communities from Little Hot Creek, USA to study Microbial Dark Matter (Phase II) - LHC4sed_matched (SPADES... | ecosystem: Environmental > Aquatic > Thermal springs > Hot... | reverse complement strand
TCGTTTATATAATAAACGTGGAATTCTATTCAAAATTACTCCAAGAAATTTTCCCTCACTTTTAATATAATTATTAGCTAAGATTATATCATCTATTGAAAAATCGCTTTCAATTTTTGATAATAAAAGAGTTTTTAAATCAAGCATTTTTGATAAAAGAGGAGCAGATAGATTTATTAAACAACCTGTATTATAAGTATGCAATCCTTCAATTATGATAAAATCTTTTCCTTCACAAATTTTCTCATACGCATTTAAAACCAATTTTTTTAATCCATTTAAATCAGCATTAATGTATCCTTCTAGAAAATTTGGTCCAAGTTGTATTGGCGCAATAACTTCATATGGCTCTTTAAGATTAAGCATTTTTCTAAAAGTTATTACATCCATATCATATAAAAAACCAGACTCGATATGAACAATAGGTTTGAAAAATCCTACTTTATATCCTTGATTTTGCATATTTAAGGCTAAACCTAAACAAAATGCTGTTTTTCCCGAAAACCACTTGGTAGCTGATGTTATAATACCAGGTATTTTACTCATACCATTTTACCCATACTAACCATACTAATATAGCTTTAATATAAAATTCATTTTTTAGAGTATTTAAGTTTTTCTTAACTTAGTTTTTATTTATGGAATTTAAAAAGCTAATAAAAAACATTAAATCAGTATATATAAATATATTTGAGTCAATGGATCTCATATTTTCTTAAAAATAAAAGAAGAAATAATTAAGAATAAAATTATTCCAATTGATAAAGCAAGAAAAATAAAAATTGAAGATTTGAAAGCATTAAACAATATTGATGAAATTTCAAAAGAAGAGGAAGAAAGATTAAAAGAATTAGGATTGATTAAATATATAGAAGGAAAAATAACATTAACTCATTCTGGAGCAGAAGTATTAAAAGTAATTAGAAAATATTTGTAGAGAGTAAATATGTAAAAAAGATTTTCCTTACAAGCCCATATAAGCGGAAAGGTTTATATTTTTATTTTCAGATCTTCAAATGGTTGAAGAACGATGAAAGAAGTGGATAGGTTCAGAGAAAAAACGCTTTTGTTCAAAAGGATATTCCCCACTCCGTACGCAGGTTATGAAGATACGTTAGTGCTTTTTAAAATCCTGAGAAAGTTAGGAGACCCGTATTGTCTCGAATTTGATGAAAGAGGCTATACGCCTACTTACGAAAAAATCGAGCCAGATGAGGTAATACGAAGAGCTGCGAGCCAAATTTCTGATGAAGACTTACTTAAATATGCTCAAGAATTTAATGAAAAGTTGCCTGAGTATGTGGAGTTTTTTGGAAGATACTACACATATATTCCAAAGGAATTGAAGTTAGAAAGCAAATGACACGAACTAGAAAATGAAGCAGAGAAATTATTCTTAAAACATGGAAACTCATTTTTAGCTGTGTTAGAAGCTTGCTGGGAGGCAAACGTTAAACTTGGGAAGAGATGGGATAATTATTGGATGATTTTTAGTATAGCGAAGGAGCGTGGTCTAGGTAAAGGTTGGTTAGTGCTTCTTGCAGACCTAGAAAGAATTAAATTGATAGAAAGGCATAAGGGTGATATTTGGATACCAGAGGAAAGAATCCCCTCGTAGAAAATATTCTGGAAAAGTATAAGCATAAAGAATGAAAAATTATAAAAATTATTAAAAATGATAATATAATTTTTAAAAAGAAAAGTTCATTATGCAACTGTTAGTTTAAGAATTGAGAAAGTTTTATTAAATTATTTTAATGAGAAAATTTGTGCAACTTCAAGAAGTATGAAAATAATTAAGCCATTAATAAATTCGTATTAAAAAGCATTACAAAAAAATAATTGGAATTGCTTACTGAAGTCAGTAATACATTAAAAATAAGGGAACACTTTACCATTTGTGTTTTTTCTAAATATCTTTTTGCAGTAAAGTACAGTTTCATATAACGATATAAGTTCTGAAGGTTTAATAAAGATAATTTTAATTCAAATATTTTAACTTGACTTCTTTCGCGAATTTAAAAGCCTTATAAAATTTTGTTTGTTTTAGTATATTCTCTACATATTTTTCATATTCTTTTTCATCCTCATTAAGCAACTTCCTGGCAATATTCAATTCTTTCTGAAAGACCCAAGAGTTATGGATAGCGCGTTTTTCAAAACTTTGAGTTAATTCTTTTAGTGAAAATTTCTTACAAATTGGGCACTCACAATTTTCAAGAATCTTTTCTTCTTCTCTGGATAAATTTGGATATTTTGTGTGTCTTTTCTTCAACGTAATATATCTATCTCCTATTCCTGGAAGTTGTATTGCACCAAATGCTGCTTTAGTTCTCCATCCAGTACTATCTACTGAATCAGCTCCTGCATAAAACATTAAGTGCATGGTTAGAGTACTCCCAACACCAAAAACATGAATTTTTTTGTTTGGAAGTTGTTTTTTTACAAAAGTTACAATTTCTATGACATTATAAATTCCACCGGCTCCTTTTGAGTTAAAGACTGAAGGTACAAGACTACCTATCCCATAAATGTTGAAATCACTAATTTCTTTAATTTTCTTTAGATACCATTGTACTGATTTTATTGTAGTACCATGAATAACTGGAATAAGTTCAGGATTCCGACCAGTATAATTCTTTACCATATACTTTGTATTTCTTAGAGTAATCATTTGTCTTCTTTTAATTTCTTCTGAAGATAAATTTGGATTGAGCGGATGATCTAAAATTACTCCAAAGTCAGGGCGGCTCTTCTTGTATAATTCCAAAATTGTTCTAGGATGAATTAATATTTTGCTCTTTTTCATAAATAAGAAACCGCCAGAATCCATCATTATAAATCCATTGAACCCTAAGAATTTATGTATCCCAATTTTTGTAATATTTTCGTTAGCTTTCTTCTTCTGAAGAATTTCATAGGCATTTACCGTTAAGCCAGAGATTTTGAAGTACTCCCAAGGTTTTGGTCGCCCATTTATCAATTGACTAAGCCAAAGAAAAGGGAATTCGATCTTACATGTCATTTTTCTTCTCCTAAAAATTTTTCTTAAGATAATTTAACAGATATTCTTGAGCCATAGGATGTGCGACTCCATACATATCCCAAGCAAACTTTCCCCTTTTACGAACAATTTTCATGACTACTTTTTTAGTTGGAAGTAAGTTTATTTTCACATCAGCAATTCGAGCTGCCTTTTCAAGAATTCTTCTATGAGTATGATCATTTTTTACTTGTAAGTTTGAGGAAAATGTTCTTACAAAAGCTATAATTTTAGAGCACCTACTCTGCATTTTAACTTTCTTAAAAAAATTAGCAATATATTGAGAAAGAATTTCTATACTCTTTTCGGCATATTCTCTCTCATAAGGTTGAGAATATTTTTTGCACCACCATTCAAACAGACCTGGACAATCATACCATCTATTCTTCCAATCATGCCATTTTGATTTTTTCCCGTAAAACTCTTCTGGAACTATTCCAAAGGGTTCCGATATGGTTAATACATGGATTTCTTTTCTTTTTTCTCCCAGTTTTTCAAGAGTTTTAAACAGAATTTTATAAGATCGTGATTCATAATAGGGTTTTGTATAAGAACAGGGATATATTAAGAAGATTTTTACGTTAGGTGGATCGTAGTGATTTGATATAAATGTTAACCATCTCTTTATTTCTTTGTTATTTACTAAAGCGGCATAAACTTCCTTAGGATTGTAAAACTTAAGCGAAGAGGGTACTCTCATATTTGGGCCACCACTTCATTTTTGATTCCACTTCTTTAATAAGAATGTTATGGCTGTAAGTATATAAATACTTTTAAGAATTTCTATAATTGCCTCATATTAGTACTATCTGTTTTAAAAAGCTGTTAGGTATAGGTTTAGATTGTTTTTGGCATTCCTTTTATACTAATTTTTAGTTTATGAAGCTTAAAAGCTATTTTTTAGCTGAGTCATATCGGAAGCGAAACACCCATTCTAAGTAATTTCTTCTCAACTAATTTTCTGATAATTTCGGATGCTTGTTGTGATGTCTTACCAAGTTTTGAGGTTATATTGTCAGCTACTTCTTGGAAGGCAAGCCATTGTCGAATCGCAGATTTTTCGATAATGAATAATAATACCTCAAATTCTTCTTCTGAAAGTATGTATTTAATTCTTTCAAGTAGTTGTTTTTTTAGCGATCCGAGATCTTCTTCTATCTCATGCCATTTTATTTTCACAGTACTTCCTAGCGATAAGTTGTTTAAACATTCTATGGCTTCATCTGTTATTTCTTTAAAGGCTTTATTAAGTGACATAGCGTCTTCACCAGCTTCTTTTAAAACATCTAGCATTTTCGCGATGTTAGCTTGATATGTTTTAATGTAGTTAATTCTTTCTTGACAAAGGCCTCTTAATTCGTTATCTAACATATTCAATGATGTCGTAAGGTTTAATAATTCATCTAATATTTCCCATGCAGCATGATTAAATTCATCTATTCCTTTCGTCTTCTCGCTTAGACTCTGGCCATTTTGACATATCAACTCATATTTATTACTGATTTCTTCAATCTTAAAATTTATATCTTCCATTTTGCTTATTTCAGATTTATACCCTTCAAAGAAGATTTTAAAATTGTTAGCTTTGACCAAGACTACGTTTTTAGCCGAAATAAAAGTTTTCTCCTTACTAATTAAGTTGTTGATTATATCTAAACTAGTTCTAATTTTTTGGGAATATTCTTTAAGAGTTTTGTATAATTCATTAAAGAACGATTTTATGTCTTCTAATGATAAAAATGCCATCAGTGAGACTTTAATAGGAATGGTTTGGCAGCTTTTTAACGAACTAAAAATAGCTTTTGATAGCTTATAGGGGTCAGCAATATTGTATTTGGTTAGATATGCATTAATTTCATTGTAAAAATTCTGTGAGTCATTAATACGATCGAGAATTTCCTTACATTTGTTTATAATCTCTTCTTTCTTAGTCTTTATTTGTTCAAATATTCTTTTTTCGATATCATATACTTTGAAATTGAAGTAGCTCGCTTCTTTTGGGGGTTTTCTAAAGTAGAAGTATTTTGGATATCCTTCGCACTTCCCTTTTACACTATAATTTTTATTCTCAAGAATATCGACTTCTTTCTTGATTTCTTCATATGTGTAAACTTTACTTAGTCTTTTTTGAACTTTTTCTTTTAATTCTAGCAGAGCGTTATACTCCTTAATATCTCTGAGCGCATATTTTTTCTCAGAATATTTATTGTACTCCTCTAGTATTCTATTCAATAATGCTTCAGTATCTTTAAAATATTGATCAATTTCTGCGATCAATTCCCTTCCTCTCTTGAATGCTTCATGCACAATTGGATAGAGGGTATCATCAAAGTATTTTAGTAATGCATTAATAAGATAAAATAGTCGTGCTCGTAATTCTTCGTTCCACTTTATTTCAATGTTTTCACGTTGCGACCATAATTGTCTTACAAAATTATCGAAATCTTCCAGCATGATGACTTTATAGTCTCTTTCTTTGCTTATACAAATATGTGAATAATCCCAAAACTTTTCCTTTATTTCTTCTATTTTCTTACAATATATTTGGAATTCCTTGAATATTTTCTGTTCAAGATCCTTGGAATCTACCAATTTTATATGGTCTTTTTCAATAACTATAAGTCCTTTACTCTCGAGCACTGGTAAATACACTTGCTCGATTAAATCTTTATTCTGTGCAAGGACTATGAAGTTATGCTTAATCTCTTCTATTGAGTCGATACCCCTCTTTACTAATTCCATTATTCTTTGTTCCACTGGTGTAAGAGTAACCTCCAATGTCCCATCTTTGTTTTCCTTAATAAAATCATTTATCACAAGGTCTTTGTGGTAAATCTCTAAATCTTCACGTTTTTCTATATCAAAAGGACAGAACGGGGTTTTAGTACCATATATGGTGAAACTTCTTAACTTTTTTACATGTTCATATATGCTTTGGAATTTTAATGGATGCTCAATTGTCTCAAGGTAATATATCATCGCATCAGCTAAGGCTTTGTCTTTTTCACCAGAAGGCTTTATTAAATCAGTTATTAGAATTCCTTGATTTTTGCATTTTTCTATCCATCTATTAAATGAGCCAAAGAAATCTATTTCATGATAAATTAGCTCTAGTTTCCCCTTTAAAATTTTTTCATTAACCTTTATATTTCGTTCATGAGCAAGTGATAATGCAATTAACTGCTGGGCACGGATTGTTTTTAATTGAATGCTGAGAACTCTCGGCATATCTATGAGCTCTTTACTTGCATCTTCGTCGATATTGCCCACATATAAAAGTAACAAAAGATCAACTTTTTCTTTTCTTAAAATTTCCTTAATATTTTCGATATCTGTCATGTTAACGCCTATTGTTGATACATAAATTGCCGCGCTTACTTTAGTTTCAATTCCTGGTTGTAGGAAACATTCTAAGATATAGGCATTTGGAACTCCTGAAATTTTAAACTCCTTTGAGCTATTTATAACTTTGATAAATCCATCTCTTAAAGCTCTGCCCATATCAGCAAAGTTTTTTATAGCCTCACGCCATAGTCCCGTTCGTTTTTGTCTATCTTCAATAAAGTCTATTTGAGATATAATTGGAGAGGGGAAAAGTTGAATGGCAAGTTCTTTTGATAACATGAACCTAGTTTCTTTTGTAATAAGCTCCAAATAGCTTTCCAATTTGCGCTTAAGAAATTTTACATCTTCCTCATCGATTTTTACATCTTCAAAAACCTCAAAACGCCTTACTATTTCATCATCGTCTTTTGGAACTACTAATAGTGGGTGAAGATTTCCCTCATTATCGATTTCATAGTGAACGAATTCTTCATAGAATTTATCTAAAGGAATTCGATTATGGACTAAATAGATCGATTTTTCAACAGGTTTAAGAGAGTCGATTATATCTTTAATGTTTCTCCCTTCTTTTAATGGCAATAATCTTGAAACAGCCTTAGAAATTCCAATTTTACTCAATTCTTGATTTATGATTTCCACCAAATTGTGGATTTGGTTGCTTTTTATATCTAATCGCTTTTCAAATTCTTGCAACGAAAAAGGTTTAAGCTCACCGGCTAGTAGTTTAAAAAGTTTAAGGCATTTTTCGCCGTAACTTTTAATGTTTAATAATGCCTTTTCAATTTTTATTAATAAATCATTATCTATACAGGAGGTTGTTTCTCCGAAAACGCTTATCTCTCTTCCTCTAAGAGTATTTAAGAAGATTTCATAGTTAATTACTTCTAGCTTATTGTCCAAAGAAGCAGTATTTAAAAGCTCTCCAATAAACTGAATCATAGGTCTCAAGTTTCTTTGAGATATTGTTGCTATCCCATTGAGTACTCCTGCACTTTTTATTGGAAGAGGGTCTGGGAGCTTTCCATCATAGCAATACTTTAGAATGTCCATAAGAAATTGTATAGCCTCTCCCCTGCTAATTTGTGGCAGGTCGATAATATTTGCTCCAATTCTGGAAGAAATAGAACCAAAAATTTCTTTTAACTCCACGTCTTCCTTTAATCGATTGTACGCGTAGGGAGTGCATGCAATAAAGAAATGAATGCAGCCTTGAAATTCTCCACCAGTATGAATTATCTTTAACTGCCCATTGATAAGCTCCTTCAAACCAGACAAGAACTTCTTTTGAACTTCAGCCGGATGGATTAATATCTCCTCGAACTCATCGATAAATATATACATCCTTTTTTTGGCTTTTGTTGCTAAATGATTTTGTAAAGTTTTTGTAATATAAATATATGGGTCTTCATGTGCTATTTCATCTGGAAACTGTGAGTAATCTTCGTTCCTATACTTTAACTCATCCTTAATACTGTAGAATATTATGGTGAGCAAAGTTACGCTCTCAGGAGGATTTGTTGGAAGTAGTACACTAGCTTTAGATAACTTATTTATAATAGTGGACGTCGAAACTAGATAAGCGATATCTCCATTAGATTCCACTTCTGGTTTTATATATCTTTCAAACGCATCTGTTTTTCCTTCACCCCACTCTGCCCTAATTATTGTAACCGTTAAGGTTGTAGATTCTTTGGCCTTTTTTAGAACTTGCTTAAGCCTTTGCTCAATGGGTTCTCTACATGGAATCTTTGCAAACTTGAATCCAGCAAATGGAACTGGATGTGTAGGAGGGGGCCTAATATATTTCGAAGTATACTCGCTCATCGTGCAAGTCTCCTAAGTGCGCTTAAAACATCGGTCTTTCCGTAAGTATGAGGGATTTCACGTTCAGGAATACGGATGAGTAAAGGGAATGGAACTAAACTCATCTGCCCTGTTACTATCACTTCACCACGTTCTAGAGTAGTTAATCTTCTTTCTAAGTCTCGAGGAAGACCGCCACTGATTTTTTTGACAAATGAGACGTCTTCTGGTGAAATGCGATGTATAAAAAAGGTGTTGCACATTGATAACACAATTGGGTCTATGAAAGAAGGGCGCTGTGACACGAGGCAGAGACTTAATCCAAATTTTCTACCTTGAGTTGAAATCAGAGAAAGTTTTTCACGAGCAAGGCTATATCCAACATCATAAACAGCCAAATTTGGACAGTAATTTTGTGCTTCTTCAATTATAAAAAGCATATAGCGTTCCTCTTGTTTGACTTTATAGTCTGTAAATTTCTGGAATAAAAGTGATGAAATATATGAGATGACAAGTTGTTTCAATGCTAGAGGGACACCTGGAGCCGCATCTGCAGAAAAGTCGATGATAGCAATACCCCGGTTCTTCGTAAGATCGTCGACAAATTCACTTTCTATCTTAGGTGATTCTGAAAGCAGACTATAGTGATTTTCGATTTCTACGAATTTATTTAAACCGCGTTTTATAGCTGCTGCAGTAGCAGCATGAATGAAATCTTTCTTTTTCAACTCGTCAATCCGTTGCATTGCTCTACTAAATATGGTCTCATCAAGAAAAATGCTTTGATAATTATCTTTAGCTATATCACCACACTCATCCATATAGTGGATTAAAGTTTCAATACCAGCCACTTGAAGCTCATTCTTTTCCCCACCACTATAATATTGAACTATGAGTTCCGCTAGATCACGAAGAGTTAATGTATTAAGATTAATTGCAATAGGTTTTGTATTTTTATGGTAGCGCCTCATTTCTGGAGAATTGGGGAATACGTATCTTATGACGGTAGGACAAGCACCTAAACTTCCCTTCTCTTGGCAATACTTGAAATAATCGATGTAATCCGCATTTGCGTCTATTATTAACATGGGAATCGATAATTGAATGTTTTCATCTGAATATATGCGAACCAACTTCTCAATTAAAGCCCCAACGTCGTAAGATTTACCACTTCCTGTTACTCCAAAGACTGCAAGGTGCATTGGGATACCTTCGATAGAAAGTGGAATTGGCGAATTACTATAGCCTATTAAGGTGCCATACCAGATTATTCCAGGAGAAGGATTTTTTGCTCCAAAAATTTCTTCAGGTGCCTTTGATACATCGATTTCAAAGACTTTATCGCCAGCATAAGGTGGCACAGTAATTTCCTTAAGCCGAGGGATTTTTCCAAGAAGTTCTAACTCACACAATTCATACCGTCTTGCAAGATTCTCCGGAACCTGCCACTGTTTACGCCTAGCTTCTGTCCAAGCATCACCAGGTAAATAAAATTCGTTCTGAGGAATTATATTAGTTACTCTTGCAAGAATTTTCTGATCGTCTTGCGTTTCGACTTGAAGGAACATACCTTCTCTTATTTTTCCTCTTTCTGCATGTTCATACAATTGGCACACTGCAGTTTGAGTAGAGGCACCAGATAAAATAACTCCTACAGGTTGTTTTTCACCCATATATATTCACCCCAATTTGGTCTTGACTATATTATCGTATGGATCAGGACTCGCTGCCCGAGTTATTATCTCATCATACAATACCTCAGCACACCCCTTCCTTACTGTACACTTATTATGTGCTAAAACAATAGGCAAGGGTATATCATATCCGGGATATGTCCACGCACAAACTATTTTGACTACTTTTTCTACCAATAAAACAACATCAGTTGAAACCTCAATTTCTTGAGGAATATCAATCCTAATAGGACTTGAAAAAGCATCTTTTTGCATGAAAACTGAGAATATGCGTATTCCGTTCTTCAAATAGGCCCTATGAACCTCGTCTTCCTCACTGATATCTACCGGAGAAGTGTATAATGTTCCTTTTAAACCGGACAGGTATAATTTAGTAAATAAATAATTTATAAGATGTATGTCGGACGTAAATTGTTTTAAACGATTTTTTTCACCTTCATCACTTAGTATTTTATGCGTTACATAGTTAATGAATGGTTTTCCGAAAATTCGTTTTACACAGCCAATTAAAAGAATATCTTTTTTCAAGCATCTGGAAATGGCATCACACCGATATTTAACGTAATTTTTATCTAAATAATAAGGGGGGTCAACTAGTGGCCCGTCAACAAATATAACACTATTTGATTTTGATATTGAAACCCACTCATTTATAGCCTTTGTTTCAACAAGTAACATTCTTACAGAAGCTTCAGCCTCAATATTTGAATATTTATGTTGATCGATCTCTTCAATTTCGGCGGTTATTGAAGCTTGAGGCGGGCTCTCTATACCATTTTCAAAAACAATTCGTGCACAACTTATCGGAGTATACCAGATTCCGCCAATTCCTCCTACACATTGAAAACTTCCATCAATTCCAACAGCACACATTTTCCTATAAGAAACATAATCCATATCGGATAAGTGAATTTCTAAAAACAAATGTTCTCTTTTAAAGATTTTCTTTATCTCTTCGATGCTTTCTTTTAGCTTTCCCATACGTTCTCTAACTAAATCACCCTTCTTTAACGCACTTTTAACAAGCTCTCTCAAAGTTTCTGGCTCTGTCTTATTGAATTCATATCTCCTTAAGGTTTCATAAATATCTTCAGGGGACAAAATGCCCCACCTATTATTTAAATAAGGTTTAAATTATATAAATCTTTTATTATATATATACTTTTTCTCTAATTTCTTTAATAAAGCTCCGGAAAATTGTATATATAAGAATATTCCTAATTTCCAATTTTTATCCAATTAATTTCTTCTTCTATTCTTCACTTAATAATTCATCTATTAATAATAATGCTTTTAATAGAATATTTCTAATTTCTAAAAGTTTCTTTGATACGTAAATTTACTTTTTACTAGTAAAAGTTAGGTAGGTATGTTTCCAACGTAGTTTGTTCTATTCCATATATTTCAAATGCCATTAAATTTGCTATTGTTAGCAAAGATTTTTCATCGATATCAAATTTTTTAATCAATTTTTTTCGAGAAGACTTTTCCATATTGTTTAAAGCA
>Ga0185307_1001845_pt1 | contig 11392 bp, 12 predicted proteins | sample LHCtaG_FD_128010 | JGI IMG/M metagenome (GOLD analysis project Ga0185307, IMG submission 128010) | Hot spring microbial communities from Little Hot Creek, USA to study Microbial Dark Matter (Phase II) - LHC4sed_matched (SPADES... | ecosystem: Environmental > Aquatic > Thermal springs > Hot... | reverse complement strand
ATGGGGATTGGTATTGGGTTTCGAGGAGGGTCTTTGAGGACTTTGCATCCAAGATCGGGGTTGTTGGCTTTGCCTTATACAATGCCTACGCTTCTTATGCTAGGGATAAGGGAGTAGCCTTCCCCTCTCAGGAGGCTTTGGCTGAAAAGCTTGGGTTGGGCGTTAAGACTATCATAAAGTATAACCGAGTTCTTGAGGCTAATGGGTTAATCAAGATCGAGGGGAAGTGGTAAGAAAAGCAAAGGAAATCGGTTTGAACGTCTCGAAAATCTCAGAAAACGCATTAAAAGAGGTAATAGAGAAGATTTTGAGCTCTAATTTGGGAAAAGTGGCGGGCCCGGCGGGATTTGAACCCGCGACCTCCGGCTCCGGAGGCCGGCGCTCCATCCATTCTGAGCTACGGGCCCCAGCGCGGGACTAGATTCGCCCAATATAGGGTTGCTGAGGTCGTAGAAATCCTTACCGAGGGGCGCTCTCGAGGGCCCTCAAAGCACGAGGGCGCTTGGAGGCCAGCTGTTTATAGACTGTCGCGCCCTCGTTAAGCGGAGGGGCGAGTTGCTCTTCTTAGGGATAGACCTCGCGGCGTCGGAGGAGAGGCCCTCGGGCTACTGCATCTTGTCGTCCCGAGACCTGTCGTGCGAGACCGGCATCGCGAAGAGGGACGAGGAGCTGCTCAGGCTCGCGCTGGGCGCTAGGCCGAGGGTCGTGGCGATAGACGCCCCCCTCTCGCTCGCCGCTGACGGAGGGCCCTTCAGGAGGTGCGACTTGGAGGCCAGGAAGAGGGGCTTCATGGTGCTCCCCCTGAGCGTGCCGAGCATGGCAAAGCTGACGAGCAGGGGCATCGAGCTGAAGAGGTCGTTAGAGGAGAGGGGCTTCGAGGTCATAGAGGTCTTCCCCACGGGGGGCTTCAGGGCCCTAGGGATCGTGCCCCCTAAGAGGGGGATTGGCAAGGCCTTGGAGGGCCTAAGGAGGATTGGCTTGAAGATCGAGGGGGTCAAGAGCGTCCACGAGCTCGACGCGGTGATGGCGGCCTACACTGCGTTCAAGTACTTCGTGGGCGAGGCGGAGGTCTTGGGGGACCCGGCGGAGGGGGTCATAGTCTTTCCCAGGCCGTGAGGCATGGGCCGGCCTCCTCGGAGCTCGAGGCCCTCGCGCAGGCCAGCACGTTTTTAAGAGTCCTTGAGGGATAGCATAGGAGGGGCCTCCTCTTGCTCAGCTCGCTATTGGAGGTAAGGCTCTCCAACGAGGGTAAGAGGGTCTTGTGCCCGTATTGCGGGTGCTACGTCGACGTGGGGGAGTTCTACTCCAAGCACTACCACGGGCAGTGCCTGAACCGCTCGCCCAATAATTGAGCTAAGGCCGGCGATTAAGCTAAAGAACTCCGGCGACAGTTAGTAGCACGTGGTGCCTCAATGAGCTTGGAGAGGGTCGTCGACGTAGTCGAGGTAGTCGAGAGGGTCGCGTCGAGCCCCGTACCCGGGCCTTCTCCGAAGTTCGACGAGTACCACGTCATCAAGCTCCTCGCCCTCCTCTTGAAGGAGGGAACCATTGGGAGGGTGAGGCTATCGAGGACGTTGTCGTTGGGCGAGGGGACCACGAGGACCCTCCTCTCGAGGATGAAGTCTGCGGGCTTGATAGAGGAGTCCAAGAAGGGCTGCTCCCTGACCCCTCTAGGGCGAGAGGTGGCGGAGGCCCTGACCTCGAGAATCCCCAGCGTGGCGGAGGTCCCGGTCGAGGAGTTCGGGCTCGAGGGGAAGGGGGTCGGGGTCTTGGTCAAGGGGGCAGCGGACAAGGCGGACGCCGTAGTGCTCAGGGACGAGGCCGTCAGGAGGGGGGCCAGGGCCCTCATAACCATCGCGTTGAGAGGTGGGAGGCTCGTGATGCCGATGGTAGAGGAGGACGTGAAGTCCAAGTGGCCGAGCGTCGCGCGCTCGATAATGAACTCCTTCAAGCCATCGAACGGAGACGTCATCCTGATAGGGGCGGCCGACGACCACTCAACGGCCGAGAAGGGGGCGTTGATGGCCGCTTGGAGCCTAGCGTTCAAGCGCGGCTGATCTCAAGAGACGCCTTGCTTCGACGCCAGCTCTCGAGCTAGGTTGAGCGTGTACCGGGCCTCCTCGAGCGAGGCAATCCCGAGGGCTACTGAGTCTATCTCCGGCCTGCTCAGAGCCCATCGAAGTGCTTCGTCGACCCGGAGCCTCCCAGCCCCCAAGACCTTCTTGGCTATGACGACGGCCTTCATCTCCCTTAGGAGCTCGAGCGTCTCCTCCACCCTGTTGTTGAAGAGCCCAGCGTAGTTCAGGGGCACCATGACTACCTTGACCTGTTCCACGTGCTTGAGCCTGGTCAAGGTCTTCGTCGGCGAGTGAGTCGCCACGCCGGGGACCAAGCCCAGCCCCTCTATTCGGGCCAAGATCTCCTTTATCCGAGCAGGGTCGAGGCTATCGGTTATAGACGCATGTAGCAAGAGGGCCCTAACGTCGAAGCCCTCGAACCTCTTGAGGGCCCTCTCCGGCCTCTCCCAAGTGCTTAGGACTATCTTCGGCGCTCGAGGGGACTCCTTAGAGGCCATCCCTATCTCCCTCGCTAAAAAGTCAACGTCGATCGCTTGGACCCAGTCGAAGCCGCTTTTAAAGCACCACGACATTATGTTGGCGATCTTCCCCCTCTTCATCACGAACTCTAGGTAGTACTGGTAGCTCTTCTCGAACTGCCCCGCCGCTATGAAGGGCGACGTGCCCACTAGTATCCTGGAGATCTCGACGCCGTTCTTCCTCACCATCAAGTCTCTGAGGCCCTCTAAGGACGTTTATCTGAGTTTAGAGTATAAGCTTAGAGCCCGGGCGAGAAGGCGCTTGGACTAACTTGCAAAGCCCTTGCTGTAACGCGTTCGCCTTTAAGGGGTCCGCTTCGAATCCGCGGGGCGTTAATCGAGAGGGGCTCGAGGGACGAGGTCGCGCGATCCCCACGTGCCCGCTAATGGTCTTCCCGTACGACAGCGAGCCGAGGGGCGACGAGCACGATCGTCGCCACCACAACCTCCTGCTTAAGTGTTGACGAGCTCGCTCGTCTTCTTCGACGTCCTCACGGCTTTTAAGACTCACAACTCATTCACAGCCTCGGCCTCACCACATCCCCCGTCGCCTTGAGGACCCAGACGCCTTCCCTCTCAGCCCTCTCGATCAAGTCCGGCAATGCAGTGCTAGCGTAGACGACCATCAATAGCCTCGGCCTCAACTTGCCTGGGTAAAGCCTCTTCAACACCTGGACCTTCTCGTTGAGCTCGTCTATCGCGTTGGAGGAGGCCCTCACCTTAGCCTCTCCGACGATGCACAGATCTCCGCTCACGCCATACAAGTTGACCTCGACCTCCGGTAGCACTAGGGAACTCACCTCGACCTCGTAGCCCATCTCCCTTAACCTGTGCTCGACGACGATCCTCGCCTCCTCCTCTACGTCTAGCGTCAGCTTCTCGAGGGTCCTCTCGACCCTCTCAAGCCTGACGTTCACGTCTCTCAGCTCTCTCCACAGCCTCTCCTGGCCTTCCCACAACCTGCGCTGATCCTCTCTCAGCGCCTTGACCTCCTCCCAGAGCTTATTGACGCTCTCCCAGAGCTTGTTCTGGCCCTCCCACAACTTGTTCTGCCCTTCTCTTAGTGCCTTGACCTCCTCCCAGAGCTTATTTTGACCTTCTCTGAGCGCCTTGACTTCCTCCCATAGCTTGTTCTGCCCCTCTCTGAGGCTCCTTACCTCTTCCCAGAGCCTGTTCTGCCCTTCCCTTAGCGCTCTAACCTCCTCCCATAGCTTGTACTGGTCCTCTCTCAAGGCCTTTATCTCGGCCAATATCTCCTCAAACCTCTTGTCGTGCTCCTCGAGCCTCCTCAAGATCTCCGAGAGCCCCAAGTAGCCTGCTACGGTGTAGCGGAATTCCAAGTCCTTGTCCAGTAGCTCAAAGAATTGCCTCTTCAGCTGAGTCGATCGTTCAGCGAAGTCGATCACCGTGCAGACTCTCGCGGTCTAGTTATTTTAAGCTGACTCGCAACGCCTCGAGGGCTCACATCTTAGTCTGTGGCACTGTCGGAGGGCCTCGAGCGGTTGAGCTAAGCAGGTAGAAGCTCGAGAGCTCAAACGGCCGAAGATGATTGAGACAACATGGCGGGAGCGGTTGAGGCAAAACCGCGTCGCGAGCTACGAAACTGCGCCTTTCATGTTAACAAACTTTGAAGGCTTTCGGCAACTTCGCAATCATCGGCGATCTAGGGCTTTGCGATCCTCGAGAGCTGTTGCCTACAAGCCTTGCACAGCCCGTGACCTGCGTGGCATTGGTGGCATATCCGCCTAGAGCACCTCCTGCAGGTCATCTGGGCCGTCCTTGCGCCGCAGATGGAGCACATCATCTCCCTCTCAAGTCCCTCTCCACTATCTCGGCCACTCTCTTCCCCGACAAGAGCATCGAGCCGAAGATGGGGCCCATTCTCGGGAGGCCGTGGACCGCCGCCACCGCCATGCCGGTCGCGTAGAGGCCCTCTATGACCTTGCCCGTCTTCTCCACTACCAGTTGCTCGGAGAGCTCGCTGTAGGCCGACCTCTCCCCCAGCAAGGCTATGGTCACGTTGGGGATCTTCTTTGAAGCCACGGTTATGACCTCGGCGTCGTGGCCTGTGGCGTCTATCACAGCCCTCGACCTGACGAACATGGGGTCCACGTGGAGGCCAGCTATCTGGACGGCGCTCCACTGTATGCAGACCCCCTCGACCCTCAGCGGGTTCTCGCGATATATCACGTCGTCGACCGTGACGCCCAGCACGACCTTGGCGCCAGCGTCTATCGCGCTAGCGGCCAGCTTGGCTATCATCTCGGCGGCGTCGACGACGTAAATGCCGTTGCCCACGGAGGTCAGCTTGCAACCAGCCTCCCTGAGCACCTCGTCGGCCGGCTCGCCGAGCACCACCTTGTGGAAGAGCATGCCCCCTCCGCCTATCCCGCCGCCGAAGCTGAGCCTCCTCTCGAAGACTACAACCTTGAAGCCGCTCTTGGCCAGATACCTAGCAGCCGTCATCCCCGAGGGCCCCGCGCCGACTATCACGACGTCCGTGCTGGCGATCTCGGCCCAGTCCCTGCAGGAGTGCTGGACTATGATCTTGGTTATCTCGTCCTCGGGCAGGCTCTTCACGATCATGAGGGCCAACTCCTAGAAGTGACGTACGGCTGCCTGTCTGTTAAGCGGGCTTGAATTATTTAAAGTTACTATGGGGGGCCCTTTAACGCCTCTTCAAGCTCTTCGACGGAGCGAGCCCCCTCGTCGGCCTTCGTGAGAAGGCGAAAGCCGTAAGCGCCGCCAATAGGTCTCGAACCCTTAGGCTCACTTTAACGTAGCAGTAACGACCACGGACGTCGCATTGCTACTTAGGCCTCGTACGACAGTCCGAGTAGCGAGCGCTATCGTAGACAGCCGTCAGAGCCACACGCTATGAAGACGAGCCTGTTAAGGAGCCGTCGGAGATGCGGGGGTCGCTAATGGAACCCGTGCTTCTTGAGCTCTTCGTTGACGCGCTTCATGAACTCCCCGGCCCTCGCGGGGGGCTTCGTCACATAGCTACCCACGTAAAGGATGGTCGCTGACGCCACTAGGCCCCAAATAGTCGAGGGTACGCCTAAGGGGTTGAGACCGAAGACGTAACCTAGGCCGACCATTACGACCCCAACCACCATGCTCGCCAAGGCCGCTGGGGCCGTGGCGTGCTTCCAGAAGAAGACGGCGAAGATCGAGGGGACGATCACTAACATCCCCCCTGATGCCATGGCCGACAGGATGGCTATCAAGCCGGGCCTGAAGAGCGCGAAGATGTAGCACGTGACGGCGAAGATAAATATGAACGCTTTGCCCACGCGGAGCTCTTCGTCCTCAGAGGCATCAGGCCTAAGCGCTCTATAGACGTCCCTGCCCACCATGGACGAGAGCGTCAATATTATGGAGTTGATCGTCGACACGGCCGCCGCCGTTATCCCTACGAGCATGATCACTGCCACGACTGGCGGCACTTTTGTGGCCAACAGTATGGGCATGGCTTGGTCTGCCACCTTCAGCCCGGGCACTAGGAGCCTGCATATGAGGCCGAACTGCGTGGATATCAGCGTGTAGATGAAGCCGAAGACGGCGAAGCCCCATATCATCCTCCTGAGAGTCGTCACGTCCTTGGGCACGTAGTACCTCTGGAAGACCTGTGGGTTTGACAGGGCGAAGAAGAACCAAGGGATTGTGAGGCCTAGGTAGGGTAGCAAGGGCCAGTTCACCTTCAAGAGGTCAGAGGCCTCGGCCACCAGGCGCTCGAGGTAGGGACCCCAGCCTCCCAAGAAGGTGTGGACGACGTAGAAGAGCGCGCCGAGCGAGGTGGTGATCATTATGAGGCCTTGAAGGACGTCTGTCCAAGCCACCGAGCGCATCCCGGCCCAGTAGGCGTAGACGAGCGTTGGGATCATCGCTATTAGCGCCCCGACGACAAATGGTATCCCCCCGCCAGTGAGCCCCTCGCACAAGTAGCCTATGCCCATGAACTGGACGGAGGAGTAGGGAACTATCATAACGGCGCAGATGATCGTTGCGACCAGCCCGACCCACTTGCTCTCAAACCTCTTGGAGAGCAGCTCCGGCGGCGTAACGCAGTCGTAGAGCTTGCCAGCTATCCAGATCCTGGGGGCGAAGTAAGCCAGTAGAATCACGGTGCCAATCAGGTAGGTCAGCTCGAAGCCGTGCGCCGAGACGCCGAGCGAGTACGTCAAGCCCACGAGCCCGACCAGCATGAAGGCGCTATAGGTCGTGGCCGCGTAGGTCAGAGCCGATGGCAGGGCTGAGAGCCTCCTGCTCGCTATGAAGTAGTCGGCGACTCCGCGGCCTACATACTTGCGAGTGTAATGCGAAACTACGCAACCAGCCGCAAACCACGAGGCTATCCCGAGACAGACCCAAGTGGCTTCTACGACCATGACTTACTCCCTCCACCCGCGCATAAGGAAGCAAACCAATGCTATGGTGATGGCAGTCAGCAAGGTCCAGAAGGTATAGGCCCCCCACAAGCTCGCCACGTCTTTTAGCACGGTGTAGGGAACTACGAAGGTCAGCACGATTATTATTGCGAATACCAGTGCCCATAGAGCCTTGACGCTTTCGCCTTTGCCTATGGTCTTCTCGACCGACACGGTCATCACCTAACGGAGAGAACTTTAGTGCACGAGGGCACTCGTTGTCGGTCACGCCCGTTCTGGAGCTGTCCGGATGGCCTGCGCGAGGGCGCGACGTAGAGTGCGACGTATGCTAGTATGGTGGCTACGGGGCAACGCAAGGCCGCCGACCAGCGCTTCATATTTACTTCGAACTCCTGCTTTTTCGAAGGGAAAATATATAAGTTTTCTCATCGATTTGTTATTGCGGAGATGTCGGAAGAGGCGATAATAAGGTTCCTGAGGGAGAGGGGTAGCAGGGGGGCCCTCCAGTCCGAGGTCGTCGAGGCCACGGGCTACTCGAAGTCCACGATCTCCCACTTCTTGACGAAGCTCGAGAGCAAGGGCATCGTCTACAGGAGGAGGGAGAGGGGCTCCGGTCTCAGGGTCTGGCTCAAGGGCTTCGAGTCCTCTAGCAAGTTCATAAGAGTGGGGATGGTGAGGGCCGCCGAGTACCCGTTCATCTTCGACTTCAAGTCGAGGCTAGAGGAGATTGGCTACGGAGTCCACCTGAGGGTATACGAGGACGGAGTCTCACTGATGAGCGACTTAGTCAGGGGCAGGATAGAGGTCGGGCTCTCGCCCTTGATAACCCAGCTCGTCTTCTACGCGGCCTCGAGAGGGAAGTTCAAGATCGTCGCATCGGGGGTGAGTGGCGGCGGGAGCGTAATCTTGAGGAGAGGCTTGGGGCTGAGCGACGTGAAGAGGGCGGGCTCCACCCTCGCGTCGACGATGGATGCCTGCCTCACCGCCTACTTGAGGGAGAAAGGGCTGAGCGACGTGGAGGTCGTGTACTTCGACAGCCCTCAACGCATGGTCGAGGCGCTGGAGAGGAGCGACGTCGAGATGCTGAGCATATGGGAGCCCTACTCGAGCATGCTCGAGGTCAAGGGTCATAGGAGGCTCGCCAGGTTCAACGAGTTCATGGGCGTCTTCCCCTGCTGCGTCCTAGCCCTGAACTTGGCGGACGGAGAACTCGAGAGGCTCGTGGCCGACGTCTTCGTCGAGGCGCTTTCCAAGAGGGAGTACGCCGACTGTGCGTCCAAGCTCGGAGGCCTAATAGACGTGGAACCCGAGATCGTTCGAAGGTGCCTCGCCGAGTACGAGTTCCACCCTAGGTTCGAGGCGAGAGACGTCAAGGGCTACTTAAAGTCCGTTGGGCTTGAAGCGACGACGCGATGGATCGCGAAGGCCCTCTCCTATAATTGAGCGCCTGAGCTGTAGACCGCTCAGGCATGAAGGGCCCAGCATAAAGGCCACGCCTCGGCCTTAAGTCGATAGGCGCCATGAGCTAAGGATAAATAGCTCCAATTCATCAGCTATCCTCGATCGAGAAATGCCCCTTCTCGTGAGGGCCAAGGACGTCTACGAGGGATGGTTCAAGGCCGTCATAGCCGTGCTCGACCACGGATCTTGGACCACGAAGGAGGACTCAAGGATCCTCGAGGTCGAGGACCTAGTCCTCCACGTCGAGAATCTTTCGAGGCCTTCAAAGCACCCAGAGGTCCTAGACAAGGTGGGCTCCCTCAGTCCAACCCAGCTCGAGGCCTATGCCAAGCAATTCGCGTCGCCCGACAGGATGGGCTTCACATATACATACGGGGAAAGGCTTAGGGCCTACTCCTGCCCCAAGTGTGGCTCCTCCTTCGACCAAATGTCCTTCGTCAAGGAAAAGCTTTCAAAGTTCCCTGACACGAATCAGGCGGTCGTCGTGCTCTACAACCCCTTGAGAGACTCCGACAGCTCCAGGCACAACGACCCTCCTTGCTGGAACTGGGCGCAGTTCAGGCTGAGAGGCGGCGAGCTACACGTGACTGCCGTCTTCAGGAGCCACGACTACGCGAAGGCCCTCTACCCCAACCTCTACGCCATGGCCACCATAGCCGAGGAGGTCTATCCAAGAGGGCCGAGGAGGCTCACGCTGCTGTCCGCGAGCGCCCACATATACGAGGCCGACTACAAGACCGTCGAGAGGTACGTCGGGCCCTTTAGACTGCTATACAGGGTATAGCCCTCGCAGTCCTCGGCTCTCGTCATCTCAATAGTTCGCAAGGCCTAGGCTCAAGCTAGCGTTTAATTGTTTTTCCGCTTAGACTTTTAGCGGTGGTCAGGCTTGAGGGTCTCGAGGTTGGCCGAGCTCTCTTGGGTCGAGGTCAAGAAGCTGATAGACGATGGCGTAGACACGGCCTTCGTCCCCGTCGGGACGATTGAGGCGCACGGCAAGCACCTACCGCTGGGAACCGACGTCTACATACCCGAGAGGATAGCCGAGGTCCTCTGCTCGAAGGTCGGGGGAGTGGTAGCTCCCAGTATAAGCTATGGAGTCACTAGGAGCTTAATAGCGTACCCCGGGTCGCTGACGCTGAGGCCCGAGACCTTCAAGTCGCTCGTCAAGGACGTGGCGGTTTCCTTGGCCAAGAAGGGCTTCAAGCACGTGGTCTTCGTCAACGGCCACGGGGGGAACACGGACTTCATAAGGGAGGCGATTAGGGAGGCGTACTTTGAGGCTGGCGTCAGGGGAATCGCAATAGACTGGTGGGTTGCCGCTCGAAGCATCGTCGAGAAGTACTACCCCGTGGGCCAAGGCCACGCCTTGGCGGAGGAGACCGCTGCCCTGGTGGCCGCGAGGCCCGACCTCCTCAAGAGGGAGCTCTACGACGAGGAGGACTACGTGGTCCATCAGGAGGGCTTCTGGGCTTACCCTCTGCCAGCTTCCGCCTTAGCCTATAAGAAGGAGAGGCCATCGATCGACTTCGACGTCGAGAGGGGCAAGAAGTTCCTCGAGGAGGTCTGTGGGTACCTTGCTCAAGAGGTCAAGAACGTGATAGAGAGGTGGAGGAAGGGGATAGACTCCTTTGAGGGGCTCTAGCGCAGCTTGATGCTTAGTATCTAGGGTGTGGTCCATGTTTGAGACTCTCGTCTTGACGGACGAGGAAGTTAGGGAGGTCCTGGACATGCGCGAGGTACTCGAGGTAGTCGAGATGGCCTTCAGGGAGAAGGGCTTGGGCAGGGTCCAGATGCCCAAGAAGTCCTACCTCTTCTACGACAAGTACGACGGGGACTTGAGGGTCATGCCGTCTTACCTCGAGGCCCTTGACATTTCAGCGGTCAAGGTCGTGAACTCTCACCCTCAGAATAGGTCTAGGTACGGCCTGCCGACCGTCATGGCAGTCGTGGTGCTCGTGGACCCCAAGTCCGGCTTCCCGATGGCAGTCATGAGCGGCAGCTGGCTCACAGCGATGAGGACGGGGGCCGCTGGCGGCGTGGCTGCTAAGTACCTGGCGCGCGAGGGCTCTGAGACGCTGTGCTTCATAGGCGCCGGCACTCAAGCCAGGACCCAGCTGATGGCCCTGAGCGTGGTCCTGAGGGCCGTAAAGCACGTGAAGGTCTACGACATCGACGAGAGGGCCTCGAAGAGCTTTGCAGAGTTTAGCTCGAGGGTTGTCGAGGGCTTGAAGGTCGAGGTATGCGAGACACCGAAGAGGGCAGTCGAGGGGGCCGACGTAGTGACCACCACTACGCCCTCTAGAGAGCCCATAGTCATGGACGAGTGGATCGGGAGAGGGGTCCACCTAAACTGCATAGGCGCCGACGCGCCGGGCAAGGAGGAGATAGACCCTCGCATCTTGCTGAGGGCCAAGGTCGTCGTGGACGACGTGGAGCAGGCGGTGCACGGTGGCGAGATCAACGTGCCCATAGCCAAGGGCTTATTTAAGAGAGAGCAGATCTACGGCGAGCTGGGAGAGATAGTCGCCGGGCTCAAGAAGGGCAGGGAGGACGCAGACGAGATAACGGTTTTCACCTCGACGGGCTTGGCGATTCAAGATGCCGTCACCGCGAAGCTGGCCTACGACAAGGCCCTCGCGAGGGGCTTGGGCATGAGAATCAAGCTCGTGGTCTAGTCGAGCTGGCCTCGCCCTCGGCTCCCTTCTTTCCACCTCCGCTCTCGGCCTTCTTCGCTATGACCCCCGCTTCGATGAGCTTCCTCAGCGCCTTGTCGAGGGCCGCCCTTATCGCCTTCCTCCTAGTTGGGTCCCCGAACAAGACGCTGGCGGCCTTCCTGATGCTCCCGGTCTCGGCGACCTTCTTTATTACGACCATGTCCCTAGGGCTGAGCCTCACCCCGTAGCGCAGGGCTATGCTGGCCACGTCCACGGGCTTCAAGCCGAGG
>Ga0185307_1001842_pt1 | contig 11413 bp, 8 predicted proteins | sample LHCtaG_FD_128010 | JGI IMG/M metagenome (GOLD analysis project Ga0185307, IMG submission 128010) | Hot spring microbial communities from Little Hot Creek, USA to study Microbial Dark Matter (Phase II) - LHC4sed_matched (SPADES... | ecosystem: Environmental > Aquatic > Thermal springs > Hot... | reverse complement strand
TTTCGGAAGAGCTGGAGGGACCCTCTCTACCTTCTTGGCCTTATCTATCCGGAGCTGGGGCTCAGAGTACTACGCTTTGCTGGACTACTTAGGAAGAAGCGTGCCCGAGGTGGGCGGTGGAGCTGGGGCTAGTGAGAACCTGTCATGACCTCTTAGAGGGAGGGCTGAGGGTGGCACTGGCCGAGATGGTGCTGGGGAAAAGAGGGCGGAGGTAGATCTCTCCTTGGTTCCTTCCTTGGAAAGACATCTTAATCCGCTGAATTATGGGAGGAACCACCAGAATCCTTATGGTCGCTTTCTTCCCTTAGTTCAAGAAGTTTTCCGGAATCCTATTTTTAGATTTGGTACTTTAACTCACTACCGAGGTCAAGGGTAGGGAAAACGAAGGACAATGCTTATCCAGTGAGGTTGTTTCTACCAGCAGCAGGACCACGAGTGCTACTAAAGACAACAACATTTCGGGTCGTATGTTATGGATAGGGAAATGACATCGTCGGAACTCGAGCATCCCCTGGCTCGATGCCTATCAGGAGAGCAACTTACTGCTTTCAAACCGGAAGCTTGGAGGACGGGAGTTTGGAAATCCTCTCACAAAACCAACCTCTTCTTTTGCTCTAGGGAAGGCTTAAGCACTAGGGGTAAAGAGAAACGGACTTAATCCTTCTGAAGCTCTGGAAGGATTTTCTCGAAATAGTCAAGCGACTCAGGATTCATTATAGCGTCTCGGTTCGTAACGGGTCTGCCGTTTATTATATTTGCGACAGCTATCTCTACTTTCTTCATGTTGAAAGTATAGGGGATATCGGGTGCTTCAAGTATTAAAGCTGGGACATGTCTGGGAGAAGCTTGTTCGCGTAAAGCTTTCTTTATCTTATTTTTCAGTTCTTCCGACAAGCTATATCCGGGAGCCAGCTTAACGAACAAGATTATTCGTTGCTCCCCCTTCCAATCTTGTCCTACGGCTAAGCTATCGGCGATCTCAGGTAATTTCTCAACGATGTTGTATATCTCGGCCGTACCTATCCGTACGCCGGAAGGCTTCAAGGTGGCATCGGATCTGCCGTAAAAGGTAAGCCCGCGGGTATCGCTATGATATACTATGTAATCTCCGTGTCTCCACACATTCTTTCCGGTGAATTTGTAGAACTCAAAATAGGTCTCTTTGTACTTCTTGTAGTCAGGATCGTTCCAGAAGTAAATAGGCATGGAAGGAGAAGGAGCCTCACAGACGAGCTCACCTTGTTTATCGAACACAGGGTTTCCTTTTTCATCGTAAGCTTTTACCCTCATTCCTAAAGCAGTACTTTGTAATTCACCAGCATATACTGGAAGGGTTGGGCTTCCAGCCGCGAAACAACCATTGATATCTGTGCCTCCAGAGATAGAATTGAACCATAAGTCTTGCTTGATCTCTTTATAAACCCACTCGAATCCTTCAGCCGAAAGAGGAGAACCGGTCTGAGATATCTCTCTCAAAGATGACAAATCGTAAGTTTTCCCAGGTTTTGCCCCCACACTTCTCAGATAATTGAGGTAACTGGCGCTGCAGCCGAATATCGTTATTCTTTCTTCTTGGACGAGTTTCCACATTGTACCCCAATCTGGATAGTTGGGATTGCCGTCGTACAACACTACGGTGGCCCCTACTGCCAGAGAACTCATCAACCAATTCCACATCATCCAGCTGGGAGAGGTTATGTAGAGGATCTTATCCTCTTTTTTCAAATCAGTATGAAGGATCAGCTCTTTTAGATGGTTTATAAGAACCCCCCCCGCTGACTGTACCATACATTTCGGTTTACCCGTGGTTCCCGATGAAAACATGATGAAACCGGGATGTTCGAAAGGAAGTTGCTCGAATATGATCTCCGGCTCCCCCTCGGACAAGAACTCTTCATAGAGTGCCCCGTTGGGGAGGTTGCCGATATCGGGTTTCTCCGTCATATACCGAACCACAACAACTTTTTTTAAGGAGGGTATCCCCTTGGCCACTTGCTCAACATTGTTTAAGGTACTGAAAATCTTTCCCTTATAAGGGTATCCATCCACTGTAAATAAGACTTTCGGCTCTATTTGGCCGAAGCGATCTAACACAGCCCCTGGACCTAGTTCGGTCCCGCAGGAAGACCATATGGCTCCTATACTGGTGGAAGCTAGCATAGCGATAGCAGTCTCTATAATGTTGGGCATATAAGCGCACACACGATCCCCGGGCTGGACTCCGATTTCGCGCAACGATTTAGCCAAGCGTGCTACTCGTTTGAACAGTTCTGCATAGGTTATTCTGATCGAATCTCCTCTTTCATTTCTGAATACGAAAGCAGTCCGATTGTCTCGAAACCTTAACAAGTTCTCTGCAAAATTCAGTCTCGCTCCTATGAACCATTTAGCACCTGGAAATTTACTTAAATCATCGACCACTTTTTCGTATCCTCTAGACGCTATTATCCCTCCAAATTCCCACATGGCTGCCCAGAAATCCGGTATGTTTTCAGCAGCCCAATCGTTCAATTGGAAGTAAGAATCGATATTAAGACCATATTTTTTGTTGACAAAATCTATGAATTTAGTCATGTTGGCCTCTCTTACCACCTTCTCCGAAGGCTTCCACAGTAGCTTTCCCATAAATTTCACCTTTTGTAATTTCTAGTTCAGGCTTTTATAGCTTTCTTTTCTTATTTTCAATTGAGACGGCTAAAAGCATAGGACCTTTTTTTGGCCAAGAGCTGACCAATCCTTTTCATATCCGAATAAATGAGCCAGGGGTATGGGTAAGAGGGATAAAAAAAGGTTCAAGTCAACGACATGGCTTGTGGGGAGGGGAGAAATAACGTAAGACGGGTAAGACGGGATTAAAATGCCTCATAAGCGAAAGGTTTTTATAGAAGGAATAAAAAGGAAAAAAAGATGTCTGAAGAAAAAGTCATTCGATACGGGTTCCCCTTTGTGGCTCGTTTCGAATGGTCGGTCGGTTTTCTGATGGAGAGATTCATAAAGTCGCTTGTCGACAAAAAGATCCTAGCGGCGAAATGTCCGAGTTGCGGGTACACTTATGTGCCGCCCAGATCGAGGTGCGGAAAATGTTATGCCCAGTTGGGAGAAACGAACCTAGTAGAGCTGTCTGGGAAAGGGAAGCTGGTAGGCTACACTATAGCTCATGTGGAACTGGATGGGAGCGGGAATTTTCGGGATTTGGAAAAACCCCGTGTGATAGGCGCCATAAAACTTGAAGGGGCTGATTCCACAATTTTCATGCCCCTCGAAGAGGTTGACCCAAAAGAAGTAAAGGAGGGAATGGAAGTGGAAGTGAAATGGAGGGATGAGATGAAGGGTCCGGTTGACTTCGCATTCAGGCCTGTGAGGTGAGGTCATGAGAAGAGTCGCCATAGTTGGGTATGCGCAAACTCAACATCAGTTCGATATGGACAAAACGAGAGAGGACATGGTTTTTGAGGTGGTCAAGGAAGCTCTCCTCGATGCTGGGATTTCGCGGGAAGAGGTGGATACGGTGATCACCTCTTCCTCGGACTTTTTGGATGGCAGGACCATTTCGAGTGTTTTCCTAAGCATGGCGGCCGGAGCCTACCTTAAAGATGAGTCAAAGGCGGAAGAGGATGGCACCTCCGCAGTTTGGTACGCCTTTATGAAGATTTTAGCGGGTACCCATGACGTGGCCCTAGTGGAGGCACACACCCAGGCCTCCACCTTTAATCCCCATCTAGTATCTTTTTACACTTTGGATCCCCTCTTCGACAGACAGGTGGGGCTTCTCAATGATATTGCTGCTGCTGCCATACAGGCGAGGATGTACATGAGTGCCTATGGGGTTTCTGAGGAGGAGATCGCGAGGGTGGCGGTCAAGAACCTTTTAAATGCCGCGAAAAATCCAAATGCCCACAGGAAAATTCCCGATGTGACCGTGGAGGAAGTACTAAGTTCCAAACTTTATTATCACCCCATTAGGGAACTGATGATGTCCCCCCTTAGCGATGGTGCCTGCGCTTTGGTGCTGGCTTCCGAGGAGAAGGCGAGGAAAATAACTGACAACCCTGTTTGGATAGAGGGAGTGGGTTGTTGTCAAGATTTTTATCTCAGGGACAGGGACCTCCTCAAGTTAGGCTCGCTTGAAAAAGCGGCAAGGGACGCCTACGAGATGGCTGGGGTGAGAGACCCCCTCACGGAGCTAGACCTCTTTGAGGTTTCGGAGAAATTCGCCCACGAAGAACTGATGATCTATGAGGCACTAGGTCTCTGCAGAAGGGGGAAGGGCAAAATTCTTCTCGAAAAGGGTCTAACGGAAAAGGATGGTGAGATTCCGGTTAATCCTAGCGGTGGAGCTCTAGGAGCTGATCCGGTCTGCGCCACGGGTCTGGTGAGGATCGTAGAAGCCGCTAAGCAGATCAGGGGAGAAGCGGATGGGTATCAGGTCTCCGGGGTACGTAAAGCTTTGGCTCACGGTCAGTTCGGGATATGTGCCCAAAAGAACTGGGTTTTCATTTTAGGAGGTGAGCGGTAATGTGGAGAAATGTTGCGGTGATAGGTTGTGGGCAGACTAAACATGGCCGGAGGCGAGATGTCAGTCTTGCCGAGATGGTTGAGGATGCAGCTTGGAAAGCCATGGAAGATGCCCAGCTGACGCCGAATGAAATCGATGCAATCGTGGTGGGGAACATGCAAGGCTTCGGTGGTGTGGCTCATCCCGATTGTTGGGTGGGGGATTGGATAGGTGCTCCTGGGAAGCCTGTTATGAGGGTAGCCACAGGAGGAACTACCGGGGGATCGGTAGGCCAGGCAGCCATTTATGCAGTGGCTTCGGGGATGTACGATAAAGTTCTGGCGGTGGCATGGGAAAAGCATTCGGATAGCAAGGAGCCAGGAGCTACCACCGGCCTCTTACATGTGGCTCTTGGAAATCTAGCCCACGCCTTGAACTATGGATTGAGCCTCAAGCACCTGATAGTCACCCAAGCGGTAGGGGCCGCCGCTGGAGTCGCCTTGTATCAGGCGAGGTTTTACATGCACCGCTCTGGATGCCGGATAGAGCATCTAGATATGGTAGCCGCGAAGAGTAGAAGGAATGCGGCTAAAAACAAGTATGCACATCTTCGATGGCCCGGTTGCACTCCAGAGGACATAGCAAAAACGGAAATGATAGCGTATCCTTTCAGGTTTGGGCACATATGTCCTGCAAGCGACGGTGCCTCCGCCATCGTGGTGGCAGCTGAGGACATCGCCAAGAGGAGGGAGAAACCGGTGGCTTGGGTCAAGGGGCTTGCCGCCTACTCGGATGAGGAAAACCAGTTGATGAGCGAGAGCTACGGAGGGGTTGGAGTCCTTGATGCTTCCGAGCAAATGGGATGCAGAGTGTCGGCGATGAAAGCCTATAAAATGGCGGGGATAGAGGATCCAAAAAGAGAAATCGATGTAGCGGAAATATATCAGCCTTTCCCAAGTCAAGAGCTGATATTTGCCGAGAGGTTAGGACTTTTTGAGGAGGGTAAGGCGTGGATAGCTCTTGAAGAGGGAGAGATGGAAATCGATGGTAGGATGCCTACGGATCCTTCTGGCGGGGTTCTCTCAACGAACGCCATAGGATCCTCGGCCCTTCAACGAATTTTGGAGGCAGCTTTACAGGTGATGGGAAAGGCCGAGGAGCATCAGGTTCCCAAGGAGGTCAGAAATGCTGTGGCCCATGGGTGGGGTGGTGTGACGAACTACATCACCGTAACAGTTCTGGGTGATTCTCCGAGGTGAGAGGGATGCCGTACATAAAGGAGGAAAGACCCGAAACTCTAAGCGTAGAAGGGGAGTGGAACATAGGGGCTACCACCTGGAAAGCCAACAGGCTCCTGGAAGAATTTGTGAAGGGGCTAAAACAAAAGAAGCTGATAGGTTCTTTGTGCCTGGGTTGCGGGAAAGTCATTGTGCCTCCGAGGAATATCTGCGGAAGGTGTCATAGAAGGATGGAGGGAAGAGTGGTGGTTTCGGACAAGGGCACTATCACTTGCTTCACTTATACCCCGCCTGCGGCGAGGGGGAAATACAAAGTGATGGGAATAGATCCAGTAGAGATGGGGGTGGTACAGGAAGGAGAAGTTCTCGTACCGGTTTTCGTCAGGTTCGATGGCTCTGATTCCAATATGAGTCTTCCGCTTATAGGTGTCGACCCGAAAGAAGTGTATATAGGAATGAGGGTTAGGGTCGTTTGGGCCGAGGAGCCGAAGGGAGAATTGAGCGATATAGTAGGCGTGGAACCTATAAAATGAAAGGTCAGTTTTTGAGAAGCTGGTAGAGTAAGGAGAACGAGAGAAGTGAGTCTCAGAAGCGGCGAGAAAAAGGGGAAAGCTATGTGTACGCAGAAAATCCTTTCCTGAGAATCTCGTACCTACTGTTAATTTTTGGTATCTCAGTCGTGCTATCTCCTATGATCATTGTTCTGGCATCCCTGAAATATCTCTCCAGGATATCGCTTTGTAAGTTACCTTAACACACCCCTCGCACGCGTAGCACTTGGCCAGAGAGGCCATCTTTCTGGCTCCTAGTTCCCCCTCATTACCATGTTCAAAGCGCGATATGCCAAGAGGCGTGAGGATTCGGTTATGGCGGTCATTTCATAGAGCATTTTCTTGGATCAGCTGGAACTTCCCTATGGGCTTTCCAAACTGAATCCTTTCTCTAGCGTATTAGAAATTCTCGGAGAATGTCCCTAAACATTTGTTGCTCTTCGGTGAATTCAAAATCCATAAATTTTACCCCCAGCCTCACACCTCAAATTATTGGTTGTCCAGCCAGATCATCCTTCATTTGAGCTCATCCATTTTTTTATCTTTTAACTCCATCACCATTTTTCTCGCCATTTCCTTCAGAGACCTCCTCTCAATTTTACCAGTCACAGTTCGTGGGATCTTCTCCACAAATATAACATGTTTGGGTTTTTTGTAGCCTGCCAATCTTCCCTTACAAAAATCAATTATTTCTTCAGGTTTTGCGCTTTCGCCTGGTTTCAACTCGATGAGAGCGGTAACGGCTTCTCCCCACCTTTCATCCGGGACTCCCGTTACAACCGCGTCTCTTATCTTCGGGTGGGTTAAAAGAACCTTTTCGACTTCTTCTGGGTAAACTTTTTCTCCGCCTGTGTTAATTACTGTTGGACCCCTCCCAATGAAATGAAAATAGCCCTCCTCATCTACCGTTCCCTCATCTCCAACAAAAAACCAACGCTTCCCGTCTATTATTCTGAAGTACTTCGAAGTTCTCTCCGGATCTTTCCAGTACCCTAAAGCCATATAGCCTCCATAAACGAGTTCTCCTCTTTCCCCGGGCTTGGCATCTTTGCCCGTTTCCGGATTGATGACTCGACATGGATAGGGTTCCTCTAAAGAGATCTTAATCTTGAGGTCCGGTATTTCTTCGTCTTTTGGTGTGGAGAAATGTATGAAAGCGGCACTCGATTCTGTAGTTCCCAGTGCATCCTGTATCAGACCCTTTGGCATGTGTGCCAAGATTTTTTTCTTGAGGATGGGGGAGAAGGTGACTCCGGAGGATATGATGCCCGCGAGGGAACTTAAATCGTATTTTTTTCTCTCCAATTCTTCTACCATCGGTAAGGCAAATGCATCTCCAACTATAAGAATATAATTCACTTTCCTCTTTTCACATGTTTCCCACAACTCTCTAGGATCAAAAGAGCGGGAAGTGAGATAAATGCTTGTGGCAGCTGCGGTGCCTATGTACGAAAAGTTAAACTCGTAAGCTGCACCGTGAAAAAGCGGGGCCGCAGGCAAAATTCTCACCCTAGAACCACTAAGCAGGTAAGCTAGCGGTGTACCCATGGTAATTTTAAAATTCTTCTTTAGAAAAGAAACGAAGGCTCGGTCGCGGAAGAGTTCTTGGGTAGATCCTCGCTCTTCTGCTGGTGTACTCAGCAATCGTATCATTTTCTCACGTACCGATTCAGACATCGATTGTAAGAGTTCCACAATAGCTCGCGTCAATTCTTCACTTTCAGCTTCAAATCCAGGAGGATACAAAGTTCTGGTTATCTCGAGCAACTGTTCAAACTCAGGCGGAGTTTCGGTAATCGGCAACAAAAATTCAGCAGCTTCAGGAGGAATCAATGCGTTGAGGGTTCCCAAGTAAGAATCAGTGGGTATGTTAGCAAGATTGTCGAGGATAGGAGATAGGGCGTTGTATATTATCATATCTAAACCCTTCACCCTATTTTCATAATCCCACACTGTTCCCTTGGGATATCCGGTGGTTCCCCCTGTGTAAAAAAGAAGACAGAAATCTTCGTTTGTTACCCTCCAATCCAGCTCTGGTTTGGTGGGGGGATATTCTTTCATGAGCTCCTCATAACTCAGCATATCCCTCGCAGCTCCTCCCCAGACAATGTAATGTTTTAGCGAGGGTAATTCTCTACGTACTTGTTCTACAGTTTCAATGAGGCTGCTTTCGAGAACCAATGCTATTGAATCCGAATTCTCTATGATATATTTGATTTCGTCTGGGACGAACCTTGGGTTTAAATTTACAGGCACTGCACCGATCCGAGAAGCTGCAAAGTAGGTTTCCATCCACTCGATGCAATTAAAGCCCATTATGGCTATCCTGTCTTCTTTTTTTATCCCAAGGTCCAAAAAAGCATTTGCGAGCCTGTTAACACGTTCATCGAATTGTTTCCAAGTGAGTTCCTTGTCCCCTTGAATAAAGGCCGTTCTATCGGGAATGACATGTGAAATCATCTCAAGCCTAGCGCCCCAAGTGTTATTCGACCTCTGACCATTGGGATATTTTTGTCGATATCGTTCAAAAGAATCTTGCATCATCTTTTTTTTCTTTGTTCCTTTTAAGTTTTACGGTAAAACCGCTAAAGTAGATAGGTTCTTTTTCAACCAATTTACCATCGCCGAATAAGCTGGTCATCGCCATGGTGGACGGGTATGCGTCGGCAGGACCGAGATGGTTTCCGCGATCCCAAGTTATCTGGCGTAGCTTCGGCCACGGGGTACTCGTACCATTCGAGCACATCCATTAGGGCTTCAATCGTCTTGGCCATGTCCTATATACGTGGAACCAGCGAACAACACGCCCTTGAGCCTTTCCTCTACAGGTAACGATCCATCAGTTTTGGGGTATGACATTTTTCTTCTTATATAAATTTAACGGTCCAAAAAGGTTAGATACTTTGCCAAAGAAATTTTTTTATATTGTTTCAAGAAAAAAAAGAAGAATGGAAAAGCTGATCATAACCGCGGCCGTAACAGGAGGAGAGTTTGTTTCTAAAATGACAACGAAGTATGTACCTTCCAGTGTGGATGAGATAGTTGAAGAGGTCTGTAAGTGCAGGAAGGCAGGGGCCTCGGTGGTTCACCTGCATGCTAAGGATCCGGAGACGGGCCTGCCCCATCCTGATCCAAACTCAATTTTTCCGGAGTATATCAAAAGGATAAGGGAAAGCGAAGCCTCTGATATCATAATCAACGTAACCACGGGTGGAGGAAGGCCCCTTCCTCCGGCGGTGGCCGAATTATTTGGAATCCAACAGAAATACAGCCCGGAAGAGTACGAGAAAATGTTAGACCAATGGATGGAGGAGCGGATGAAGTTCGGTCAGGAGATGTCTTCCCTCAATATGGGCTCCATAAATATCTGGGAGGACATGGGGCTGGAACCCCTGAGGGATTTCGTCTTCAGCAACCCCATTTCTAGAATCGAAAGGTGGGCAAAGTACATGTATGATAACAATGTGAAACCCGAACTCGAAATCTACGATACGGGGATGATAAATACGGCAAAGATCTTGGTAAGGGAGGGGAAGCTAAAGGAACCTTTGCATGTTCAGTTCGTCTTAATGGGGGGGATGAGTTGCATGTCTCCCACTCCCAAAACTCTGCTCTACTGCGTTGAAAATATCCCTGAGAACTGGACTTGGTCGGTTTGCGCACCGGGAAAATATGAGATGGAAATGGGAACGCTGGCGATTATCCTCGGTGGTCATGTGAGAGTGGGAATGGAGGACAACATATACTTGGAGAAGGGAGTCCTCGCCAAAAGTAACGCTGAGCTCGTGGCTAAAATTGCCCGTATAGCTAAGGAACTGGGAAGGGAAATAGCAACTCCAGATGAGGCTAGGAGAATTCTCGGTCTTAAGAGAAAGTGAATTTGATAATTAAGTGGTTTAGGTTCAATAGATGCTGAAGGTATATAGGATATTATTGGAACCAAACCTTCAAATTTTGCAGAGTGTAAATGTATTTTTGATAGAGGGGGAGGAGCCGATCTTGATAGACAGCGGTTACCAAGAATCAGTAGGACAGCTTTCCATAAAATTGGATGAAATCGGGTTCAAATTGAGGGACATCTCCATGATCATCAACACTCATGAACACTTAGATCATTTCGGTGGAAATGCCGTCATCAAAGAAACCTCTAGAGCTAAAGTAGCTGCCCATGAACTGGCCATACCCCTGATGGAGGACATGAGGAAACAGCTACCTTCGGAAAAGCATTTGAAAGGGCTTCCCGACGTGATTGTGGAGTACGCCAGAATGCGAAGCTCTATTTATGAAAACTTAAAAACGGCGAAGGTCGATGTGAAGCTAAAAGAAGGTGATTTTATCAAAGTAGGCGATCTATTTCTTGAGGTTCTTCACACACCAGGTCATGCGCCGGGGCACATATGCTTATACGAAAGAGAAAACCGCATCTTGTTCGCTGGTGACATGATTACGGAAAAGGGAACTCCTTTTGTCGACTGCTTGCACGGGAATATAGGAAACTTCATTAAATCGTTGGAGCGCCTTCACACTCTCGAAATTGACCGGGCGTTCCTTTCGCATGGTGGGGAGATAACCGAGGTTAGGGAGAGGATAGGTGAGATTCTCCAAAGGGAACTGGTCATTGAGCAAAAGCTCCTAGAAATTTTGAAAAATGGGGAGAAAGAGTTTTCAGAACTCGTTGAAGAAGTTTATGGAGGAAAAGGTTTTCCATATTTCACATATAACTCTGTCTTGGCTCATCTCTTAAAACTGCGGGATGAAAACTTATTGAAAGTGGAGAAAAAAGCCGGAAAATTTGTCATAAGTTTACTATAACTAGTTGGGGCGCGTGTTGGGATCGGCGAAGATCGTGACTGAAAGTATTAAAGTTCTTTTTCAAGCCCATCCTTGAAGTAGCGGGGCAGGTTTCAGAGTTCCTAGAAACCTACCGGAAGAAGAGTCTGTTAGAGGAGGAAAAAATCTAAAGGAGGATGCTAGGACATTAAAGCCTAGGGGAGAATGGTTTTCATGATTAAGACAAAACTCTGCGATATGCTAGGAATAAAGCATCCGATAATACAGGCCGGTATGGGACCTTTTCAAACGAATAAGCTGGCCCAGGCTGTTGCAAACGCTGGGGCGCTCGGAATTAT
>Ga0185307_1001841_pt1 | contig 11415 bp, 10 predicted proteins | sample LHCtaG_FD_128010 | JGI IMG/M metagenome (GOLD analysis project Ga0185307, IMG submission 128010) | Hot spring microbial communities from Little Hot Creek, USA to study Microbial Dark Matter (Phase II) - LHC4sed_matched (SPADES... | ecosystem: Environmental > Aquatic > Thermal springs > Hot... | reverse complement strand
ATACTACTGGCATCGGGCTTTTCTTGAGTATTCTAACGAAGTCTCGTAAGACATGTGGGTTGTCTACGTTTTCAGCTCTGTGAAATGTGACTAGTATATATTCTTCGAACTTTAACTCGCTGAGTACCCTGTCTTCCACCTCTCTCACCTTGTCGAAGTACATGTCCACAGCGTCTATAACGGTATTACCTGTTACAAATACCTCTCCCCAGACGTTTTCCTCTAGCAGGTTCTTCTTCGCGATCTCTGTTGGGGCGAATAAGTAGTGGGAGACATGGTCGATCATCCTCCTATTATGCTCCTCAGGCATCCTCCAGTCAAAACTCCTCAAACCAGCCTCAACATGCCCGATTTTTAAGCCAAGCTTCAGAGCCGTCAGTCCCGCAGCAAGCATGGAGTTTGTGTCTCCCTGAATAAGCACTATTCTCTGCTTCCCACGCTTCTCGAGGGCTTTCTCAAGTTTAATCATCATTTCACCGATCTGTGCAGCTGGATTACTGTTCTCCAGCTCAAAGCTCTCATCCGGCTTTGGGAGGCAGAGTTCCTCTAGGAATACCTTGCTCATCTCGTAATCATAGTGCTGACCAGTGTGAATGAATACAAAGTTCACACTTCTCTTCTCAAGTTCCTTCACGACTGGGGCCATTTTAATTATCTCTGGTCTTGTGCCAACGACTACTACAATGCTCATAGCTTAAACGCCCTACCATAGCCAATGCCATAGTATTTAAAGCCATATTTAACAGCTTGATGAGGCTCTACAATCCTCCTACCGTCAACGATTACCCTGTGCTTCACGAGCTTAGCGATGCTCTCTAGGTCTAGACCCATGAACTCGGGGTGGTCAGTAACTACTACCACTACATCAGCTTCTCTAACGGCATCCTCGAGGGAGCCGGCTCTCTCAGCACCAAAGCTCTCGCTCGTGTAGGGGTCATAGACAACTACCCTAGCACCCTTTTCAAGTAGCTCTCTCACTATGTACTTAGCTGGGCTCTCCCTAGTATCGTCTACGCCGCCTTTATACGCAGCCCCCAATACAGCTACCTTAGCACCTCTAACGCTTAGACCCGCCTCTCCAAGCGCCCTCTTAACAATCTTGACTGTGTGCCTCGGCATGTACTCGTTTATCCTCCTAGCCAACTCAATTAACTGAGTACCCCAGAACTCCCTGTACAGCGATGTAAGCATGTATGGATCCTTTGTTAAGCAGGGGCCTCCGACGCCTGCTCCCGGGATATGTATGTTTACACGCGGATGAGTGTTAGCAAGTCTAATCGCCTCGTACACGTCTATCCCCAGCTTCTCAGCCATCAAGGCGAGTAGGTTGGCGAACGCTATGTTTAAATCCCTATAAGTGTTCTCACAAGCTTAACAAACTCAGCCGTAGTAGCGTCAGTTGGGTAGAGCTTAGAGTTGACCCTGCTGTAGAGCTCGAGAGCCTTCTCAGTAGACCTAGCCCCAACACCACCGACAACGCGGGGTTTGTGTAGCAACTCGTGAATAGCTTTACCAGGAGCAATTCTCTCTGGTACGTGAACTAAGTTAGAAGTCTTCTTCAGCCTTCAGCCCAGACTCCTCGAGCAGGGGCTTAGCAAAGCCAACCGTAGTACCTGGCGGAATAGTAGACTCAATAACTACTAGCAAGCCCTTGAGAGTGTTAGGGAGGGGTTGCACAAGGGCTTCTCTAAGATAAGATAAGTCGGCGACACCAATCAGTAGTAGCCCTCAAAAACCCCCTAGAAACAGCCTCACGCAAGAGACTATCCAGACCGGGCTCCCTAATATAACACCTACCACTATTCACAGCATCAACCTTCTCCCCATTCACGTCAACGCCTATAACGCCGAGACCTCTATTGGCGAAAATAACAGCACCTGGTAGGCCAACATAGCCTAAGCCGATAACAGCTAATCTATGTGGGAAGTTTATCGTAACCACCATGTTTGATTACTAAGGTGACACTATATATAATTTTCATTCAACAAGGACTGTAGACGATTTAATAGTATCATTCTTTATGAAGTCGCTCTCCTAGGAGGGTTACCAGTATTCACATAATACTTACATTTGGGTAATTCGAAGAGGAAATTTTCTTAATGTGGAATTTGGCTTAAAACCTTAGATACTACTCTATGCCTAACGCGTCTTGGGGAAGAGGGAAAGCAAACTACTAACGTATTCATCTACGATTTCTTTCAGTTCGTCTTTAGATATTAGCTCAGCAACATTTGAGGAAAGAACTAGAGTCTCCCTATAAGCATTAATAGCCGGGTTGCGAAAGTCAATAATGTAAAGATCGCCTAAGTCGTGTAAGTAAGGTACCTCCAGCTCGTCTATAATGCTTTCGTGTAGCTTTTCTCCACGTATTAATCCCACAACATTCACCTTTACTTCCTCACTACGAATACCGAACTGAGGTGCTACATAGTTAAGTAACACTTCAATTAGATCTGACAACTTGAATGCCTTCATTTTAGGGACAAATATCTCACCTCCTCTAGCAAGCTGTGTAGCTTTAAGAATAAGTTTCGCAGCATCAGACATCCTTAGAACGAACCTAGTGACGCTCGGATCAGTGATGGTTATTTGTTTCTTCTTCACAAGTTCTTCGATTAGTACAGGAATTACGGAACCTCTTGAGTTAGCTATATTACCTAATCTAATAGAGGTATAGTTTGCATTAAGAACTATTCTCTCAGCTATAAATTTCGTCGCCCCCATAACATTATAGGGTTTAACAACCTTATCCGTACTTATGTTAATTAGCTTTGAAACCCTATACTCCCTGGCGATGTCGACAACGTTTTGCGTTCCTATAACATTTGTCATCACAGCCTCTACTGGGTTTTCTTCACAGATAACGACATGCTTCATGGCTGCTGTATGGTAAACTATATCAAAGCTGTTCTCTTTAAACACCTTTTCCAGGCTCCTATAATCTCTTACATCTCCGATAGCGAAGTGCAATCTTTTATCATTTATCAGCTTTCTCATTGTAAATTGCTTTATTTCATCTCTACTAAAGATATATACTCTACCAACGTCAAACTTCAGTAGCTCCTTAACTATAAGACTACCTATAGAACCCGTACCACCTGTAATCAGGATCTCCTTTCCACTAAAGAAATAGCTCAAGCTATCGCCATCTTTCAATGAACTCACCTATGCTTTCTACAACATAATTTATCTCATCATTCGTCATTGTTGGATATATCGGTAGACTTAGAACTTCTTTTGAGATTTTTTCTGTAACTGGTAGTTCTCCACCTTTAAAACCGAACTCCCTTCTATAAAACATTGTTAGATGTACAGGACTAAAGTAAACCTTAGTCATAATACCCTTCTTAGCGAGGTACACCATGAGCTCATCCCTTAAATAGCTTGGAACTCTGATGGTATATAGCTGGTAAACGTGGAAATAACCCTCCGGAGGTCTCGGGGGTATGATACCATTAATTTTGGATAGCTTCTCTGTTAAGGTTAGTGCTTTCTGTCTTCTCATTTCTATTATTTTATCAATCTTTCTGATTTGGGCAAGACCTAGTGCTGCTAGAATATTTGAGAGCCTCCAGTTATAACCTAGTTCTACATATTCCCCTGACTGAGTTGAAGTAAAGTACTGCTGATCCTCTAGCCTACCGTGGGACCTGATTAGCTTAAGTCTCTCATACACTTTTTCATCGTTTGTTACAGCAGCCCCACCTTCTCCGGTAGTTATAACTTTATTTTGGCAGAAGCTGAACATAGCACTATTACCAAAGGTACCCACTTTCGAATTTCCTATTTTAGCACCGAAAGCTTCAGCTGCATCTTCTATAAGCAGGATTTTATGGTCTTGAGCCATTTCCCTAAGCTCCCTTACCCTACATGGGCCTCCTCCATAGTGAACGGCAATTATGGCCTTAGTTCTATTAGTTATTTTCTTGCTAACATCTTGAGGGTCTAGTCCAAGAGTTTCCTCCTCTATATCCGCGAAGACAGGTCTAGCCCCCACGTAAAGAACCGCATTAGCGGTTGCTATGAATGTAAAAGACGGAACTATTACTTCATCTCCAGGTCCTATTCTGTGAGCAAGTAAAAGCGCGTGTAAAGCCGAAGTGCCGGAGTTGAAAGCAACAGCGTACTTTACCCCAATATACTCGCTTATAGCTTTCTCAAACGCTTCAACTTTTGGACCTGTAGCCCAGTTCATACCACTTTTAATTACCTCAACAACTTCCCTAATACAATCCTCATCCCAATATATCTTGAATAATGGTATTCTCCAGCTCATACTCTAATAGCTCTGGTTCTCGGCTTCCTCCACTATTTTCATGGCTTCTTCCATGGCTCTCACTTCTTCATCTGTTAGCCGCCTAAATATTTTCGCTGGAATACCGAACGCTATAACGTTAGCTGGGATGCCTTCCTTGACTAAGCTGAATGCACCAATTATGCTATTCTCCCCTATGGTAACACCTGGCATAATCACGCTATGACTCCCTATTCTAGCATTTCTCTTTATGGTTACCTTACCTTTCCTACCGTCTATCGTGGAAATAGAGTATATCGCACAGTGCGAACCTATTTGAACAAAGTCCTCTAGCTCTATACCATACAGAGCGTTTAAATACGTGAAAGCTCCTATATCAACGTATTTACCTATTTTTAAGTTCTGAGGATATTGTACCATCCAATTCCACTTAGTTAGGCCTTCACTAATAATTGGCGCAACCCATTTCCTACACTTCCATCTTAAAATACCTTCGACTAAGTTTAATTCACTCATGAGAGTGCGGCCCTGGCTTATTATTCATTAAGAGTTTAAATATCTTTAGAAGCTTTATGACTCTTCTCTCTATATTGAAACGCTCTACGAAGGTTCTTCTAGCATTTATGGAGAGGCTCTTCCTCAGTCCAGGATCTTTAACTATCGCCATTATATAGTTTGCGAGGCTTTTATAATCACCCTTTTCTATCAGGAACCCATTCTTTCCGTGTTCTATAATGGATTTAGGAGACCTAATACCTATAACGGGTTTTCCAAAGCATAACGCTTCTAGGGTCGTCGTCCCCGTGCCGGGGTATGCTAAGTCGCATACCAAAGTCGATAGCTTGTAGAGGACTCTCATGGATTCGTGACCTACTTTCCCCATTAAAACAACTCTGTCTTCCAATTTATTCTCTCTGATGAACCTAACGACCTCCTCTTTTAGCTCTCCATCACCAACAATAATAAAAATGCAGTCTTTTACGGAGTTGCTAACTATCTGAGCAGCTCTCACAAACTCCCTGATCCCATATAAGGGTCTTAGGGATGGGGCATATAGTACTATCTTGCTTTCCTCCAGCTTATCCGGAATTGAGCGAAGCCTTTCCTTAAGTTCTATTGTAAGATCTTCCTGAACTATTAAGGATATGTCTGGGATCCCTGGGGAGATATAAAGGATCTTATTATGGGCCTTTGAGGTTGAAATACGTTGGGCTAACACTTTGTGGACTTTATGATTAGCTATCACTAAGTCAGACTTTTCGATCACGAACCTAGAAATTATTCTGTTAGTTCCTCGAACACCATAATCTTTTGCCTCATGCACCACCTGAATATCGTAGCCCCAAATAACTGAGATAACCTTGCATTTCCAGATCTTCGAAAGCATTAAGCCTAAGAAGCCGGCCGGATAAAGCCAGTGAGCATATATAAGGTCGTACTTTTTACGGTTTACTTTTCTATCTTCCAAGATTATACCTAAGAGTAGGGAATAGTAGAGAACTTGTGGGAGTAATGGAACCCTAACCTTTATTAGAGCTAGGCTGACCTGAGGAAGGTGTTTAATGAAACATTTAAGTGCGTGTAGAAAGGTCTTCCTATTTAAAGTGGGTACGACCACGTATGTAAGTGTAAGGTCAGTTTCTCTACCTAAGTACTCAGCCTCTAATCTAACCTGCGGGTGACCAACAGAGGTCAAAAACAAGACTTTCAAGTTCTTACCTGCGATTTTATTTAAATTCTTTAAATGTAGATTTAAATATTTCTCGCAGCACTAACTCCAAAGTCGACTGATGAGGTTATTTATCCTTTTGGATTACAAATCCTATCTTCCATAGCGCAATAGGAAAAAGAGGTGCTATCCAAGTAGATTTATATGGTATTAAAGCAAGCCTCTTATTTAGGCTTAACAGTAATTTTCTATAAATTTCATGATTTATTCTAAGATTCGGATCTATTCTGGTGAAAACCTCTGCAAATTTCCTACTAATAGTAGGCAGTATTTCATCAGAAGGGCATCTCTCAACAATCGACCCATAGATGGTAAATCTTCTAATTCTCGTATATAAAAAGAAATAATCACTTCTATTCATATAGGAGTCTCCAGTTGAGACCTAAGCCGCGGTCCTATAATGGATATAAGCTCCTTATGATCGAACACAGAAATTTTCTATAAATGTACGATAAGAATTCATTTTTGTTTCTGATTTTCCTCGGGTGATTATGTAAGTAACTACCCCCTAGAGTTAAATCGAGAGCAAAGCCGTCGGTAAATATACGACAATTATTTTCAACCAGCATTTTCATTGCATATACGACATGTGAAGAGCTTACAACATCGAATCCATCACTGAGTAGTATAAGATCACGGACGTAGTCAGCTAGTTGGTTCAGTTCATATATATCCACCACGTGAGGTATTCCTAGCTTTTTCGCCACTTTCTTAGCGACTGGTATTTCATCAGACTTTTCGGTACCAAATGTAAGAGCACGAATCCTTCCATCTAGGAGGCGGGAAAGGTAATGTGCTAGAACTCGCGAATCTAGACCCCCACTCAGGAACACACAGATATTTCTTCTATATTCTTCTGGAAGAGCATGAATAGCTTCTTTTATAGATACTAACAAAGCATTATGCACGAGTTCGATTGCCTCCTTTTCTTCAGATATTTTTGATTCATAGTGAGGTTTGTAATACCTATGGACATAGAGTTTTCCAGTTCGTAGATCATATATAAGGCTACTACCTGGCGGTGCCACGTGAACATCTTCTATAAATGTGAGATCATCTATTACTCCTATTCTTCCTAGCCAGATATAGCTTAGTATTGCTTTATCGTTCAGCCTTATTGGGTGATTCATCTCTTTGAAGAATCTTAGGATCGACCATAGACAAGATGAAAATACTATTCCATAGTCTAGAACAGCATAGTAAACGGGTCTTGTGTCGAGCCAGTCTGTTGCTATCCATACTTTCTCATTATCTACTTTTACCGCAAGGAATGAGCCGTCCGCTTTCTCTAACAACCTATAAAATTCGTCCTCACTCATTAACATCATTTCTCTAGCTGGTACACGTTTTCCATCTACAACAACGTAACCATATATTATAGCACCTCTTTGTTCCATTAAATCATAAACATAATCGTAAAGAGCTCTGTTCTTGGGGACTACTATTCCCAGAACCTTGTTATGAGTAAAGGGTATCTTAACTATCTCATTCTCGACATACGGAGTGGCACATTCTTGCAACATACAGTCAATCAAATCTCTCCTTTCATTATCCAATGCCCTGAGAAAGTAGCCAGTTGTACTAACCATTAAACCTTACCTAGATCGCCAAGCCATCAACTTTGAGTGTCCCAATTAGTTTATTGTCTAGTTCAATTTTTACGTCTTACTTGTTGCTTCCCGCCATGCTATCTCCACAGCAATTAAGATAGCTCCGTTATAAACGTATTATTAATGCAGGTTCAAGCAAGTATGATAGCAAAGTGGTCTAATCTAATATTTGCGGCACCTACTAATAATTCATCCTTAATAATAATGTTTAGTGTTTTTAAATGCGTTCTATTTGTTTGCAAAGTAGATGGTTTCTATGTTCTCCCCTTTGTATATTAGTGATAGCTGGTTCTTCTTGCTTTCTAGATATGGTAATGTATCTGCTGAGTATGCTTTCAATATCCGTAGTCCACTTTCCCTGAAGATCAATATAACATGGGATTGCTCTAGGTATTCCGGGGTAATCGTAAAGTAATATCCTCCGAGTAGGAACTTTATTCCTCGCTCTAGAATAAATATGCCAGTACTTTCATATTTCAACCAAACACAATTATATCCCATGTATAGGCCCGACTTAAGGTCTGTGACATAGTCAATACCGCTAGTTAATAGAAGCATTAAATTCCTCAATTCAAGGGCTTCAACATATTCTAGAGAACCAGAGCTGAGTGTGCCAGTATAGAAAGATAAGACATAGGGACTTCCAGGCATTAATGCACCTCCAAATCCAAATGAAATGAGCGCGATAAGAAGGGCCCCCATTGCATATACTGTTCCCATGTGCCCCCTACTTGTTAAGGCAGATAACGACTTGGGTGCCATAATAGCCAGAATAATGGATGATTGCATGCCAACGTATCTAATGAGGTCGAGCCCGGGCGCATATGTTTGGGTAAGGATTGCTATGCTTAGCCCGGCCATCGCAAATAATGCATAGGAAGATGAAACAGAGTCTTCCAATTCAACTATTGTTATGAAGCCGAGAAGTAGCAATATAGTGTAGGGAGCGATATCAACTATTAAATTCCATATCCATAAATACACGCTGCTTACAGCTGTAGAGGCCTCGACGAGATTCGTAGATCCTGTCAGAAAATTATAAAGGGCATTAATGGCAGCGAAAATCCCTCTTGAAATGGCAGAGGCGATAACGTATGCTACATATAGGGCAAACTGAAGTGCGAAAACGGCAGTTTTTGCTCTCACGGATTTCGCGTTCCGGGCTCGTTTTCCAAATAAATACTGAATGAAAGACAGGTAAATGAAGCATATTAGCGTAAAGAGAGCCAAGCCCCCATGTCCCATAACTACTGATATTGATAGCAGTAATGTTACAATAATATTAAAGTTAAGAAACAATAGTGGTATTGATGCTAAAACAGCATAGGCTTGTGGGATGAAAGAGGTAGACCACATGACCACATGGGGTATTGTAAAAACAAGCAACACTGACAAGTGCGGATAGGGCGTCTTCGCATGCCTTGCGACTATGAATATCCAGAGCGAAAGCAGGAAAAGATACAGTAAACCCATTAGACTACTTGCCCATAAAGCATCAAATCCCATGGTCATAGCTACGATAGTGTAGAGTATTGAAACCAAAGGAAATGGGTAGGCGTCGTGAACAATAGTTAAACCTCTGAGTCCGCCCTTCTCAATGATCTGGCTGGCCTGTATGGAATCACGCCATGTATCAACTCCGAAGTTGGGTACGTAAAACCCGTATAATGCACTTATAAGCGAAGCTAAGATCGTAGTAGCTGCGATAACAGATAGAAAAACCTTCCTTGAAAAAATTAGAAGCGAAAGCACCAAAATAAGGGAAAATATCGTAAGAGGACCTGAGTGCCCTTGAAGCCATAATTCTAGAAACGTCAAAGTAAAAACAGAGTACGGTAGTAAAATCAACAGAACTACGTTAATCTTAAGCTTAGCGAACTCCACGCCTTTGCTTGGAGGTTTTGATAGGTAAAACACTGTTAGAAACGCCAACATCACCATAATGCTTGCAAATAAGAATTGTCTTGGCGTAACGATCCCTCTTTGGTAGAAGAAATATACAAACACGTACCCTAACAGCAGAGAGGCGGTGATAGCTAACCTATGTAATCTAATGGGATTACGCGCCCTCATAGTCAATTATACCTCGGATTTGTTCCACTTATTATACTAAACATGTTTCTCACTCGTTCAAACCAAGAGCATTAAAAATCCTAGAGACAATTTTATCATAGTAAAACATCTCTGCAAGTAATTGGCTTTTTTCAGATAACTTACGCCTCAATTTCTCGTCCTTAAGAGCCATTAAAATTTTTCTAGAGACATCGCTGGGTTTAGGTTCACTAAACAATAAGTCTTCCATGTCTCTCAATCCTAGCCATTCGTAGATCTCGTGCTTCGTAGATATCACGGGAATTCCAAGCGCCCATGCTTCAATAACCTTAATAGGTATATTTGAACTTGTAGTTGAGATTTTTACACTGGGTAATACTAGGACATCCAGTTTCCTCATATATTTGAGAGCTTCCTCATGTTTTACAAAGCCCGTTATGTGGCAATTCACTCCTAGCTCCCAACACAGTTTTTCTATCTTTCTCCTCTCGGGTCCGTCACCCACTATTAGTAACTTAATGGGTCTATCCAAGAGGTCCTTGATCTTTGATGTAGCATATATGAGAATGTCCACCCTCTGCCACCACTCAAGGAACCCTATAAATCCTACAACGTATTCTTCACGGACGTTAATACGGTAGTGCGCCTGCCTTCTTATATTTTCTATTTTCTCTCTGTCTACACCCGCAGGAACCCATACGACTTTACCTTTTGGCGAGACCCCCCTTCTTAGAGCGATTTCTCTTAGTAGCAATGGTGATGGAATACATATACACCCAGCTCTGTCTAAAACCAACCGATCAGCCAACTTGTGTATAAATGCGAATAATCTTCCAAGAGATTTCTCTTCGTCTTCAAATATTGCTGGTATTTTAACACATGTTTTTCGAGCTAGCGAGGGTATAAGCATGAGTGCGGAGGCTAGAATGGAGGGTCTTACGTAGATGAACTTAAAAGGCCTTAACTTGTCAATCAACAATATAATCGGAGCTAAAAGAATCGAAGCCAACAACAATGATACAGTGTAAGGTCTCAGAACCGGTAACGGTAAAACTATGCTATTTCGCATCCGCTTATCTCTACGTAGATCAGGTATAAACCTTCTTAGCAAAGTCAATTTAGATACCGAAACGAAACCTAATATTAAACAGGTTAATTCTTTACATAGATTCTTAGCGAGCTGAACCTCATTTATAACATCCCCACTGTAACCAACAAGATTCGGAATTAAAATTAACACCCTTATCTTTTGCATGACTTAACCCCTAGTTCATCGCCATCAGGTACCCGAATTCACCAGAGTATACTAATGAGTAGATACCGATATTCTTTTCGATGTATGAAAATATTTCCTGCGAATATGCTTCAATCATTCGAATAGCCCTTGTACGAAACATTAATACCCCACTGAACTTCTGAATATAATCTGAAGTAACAAGGAGTCCATATGACCCAGCAAATGTAAACGTGATTTCTCTTTCAGGTATTGCAAAGCCTCTAAAGATAGGTTTAAACCAAGTGTAGATGTGAGCCATATATACACCAGCCCTCCAATCTATTAAATGATTGTTACAACATAACATGGAGGCGACATCTTTTAGCTCTAGTGCTTCATTATGTGTTAAGAGCCCTGATATAGACCACTTTGCATACGGGTTTGCTGTATACGGGTTTTCAGGCATTAGCGTTCCAGCGGATCCGAAGGATATTACTGCTAAGAGTATTATTGAGAGAGCATAGTATGTTGTAATGCATCCGCGTTTGGCTA
>Ga0185307_1001840_pt1 | contig 11416 bp, 11 predicted proteins | sample LHCtaG_FD_128010 | JGI IMG/M metagenome (GOLD analysis project Ga0185307, IMG submission 128010) | Hot spring microbial communities from Little Hot Creek, USA to study Microbial Dark Matter (Phase II) - LHC4sed_matched (SPADES... | ecosystem: Environmental > Aquatic > Thermal springs > Hot... | reverse complement strand
TACCATCGTAGCTATGATCACCGCTAGGAGTATGTAACGTGAATGTATACCTTCAAGCATACCCATCCTATACGCTTCCAGGGTTGTAGCTTGAGGTGTGAACCCTATGAAGGTATAGAACCATGGATAATCGCTCCTCAACACTAGGAATCTGGAGAGCCGGAAAGCGTTGTTTCCTCAATTACGCCTAGCGTTGCATCTTTATACTGGGGGTTTATGAGGAGGTTTGCAAGAGCCTTATATAGGAGCCTCGTAGAAGAGGTTCACACGGGGAGTTTACACGACTGGTTTAGATTCCTCTCCTCATGGCTCGCACTGCTCATTGTGATGGCGGTCTTGGCGTTTATAGTATACGTGTTTGTTAGGTGAGATAGATGAGGCTTGATCTTATATTGCTGGCGACATTCACGATCATAGTGTTCCCAGGGATAATTTTTCTAGTAGCTTTAGCTCTCTTCACAGACTATTTTGTAAGAAAGATCTCTGCAAGATATCAAAGTAGGATGGGCCCAACATATGTGGGTCCATTGGGGATTCTACAGCCATTATATGACTTCCTAAAGCTCATCAGGGTTAAGGAGATTGTTGCTTCCAAATATAGCATGCCACGCGTTGCAGAGATCTGCCTTCTACTTGGTATGGCCTTCATAGTAGCCTCGGTGATCTTCCTGCCCATTAGCCCATTTAATGTTGTGTGCGAATTTGACGTATTTATTTTCTTCTACTTAAGCAGTGTTATGCCAGTGTTTATGCTAATTCTTGCTTCGCTTTCGATGCCAGGTCCTTATACAAACTTGGGGGTTTCTAGGTTGCTCTCCATGATAACTATTGCAGAACCTTCCTACTTTATCAGCATACTAGTCCCCATATACTTAGCGACTAGACGCTCACAGCAATTCCTGAGCATTACCGGCACGTATAGAAGCATATACGTGCTCTACCAGAACCCGGCTTTCCTAGTTATACTAGCCTTAGTAGCCATTGCATACGCTATGAGTGTTCAAGTTAAGGCAATGTATCCGCCGTTCAACATACCAGAGGCCGAGCAAGAGATAATTGCAGGCTTTGAAACAGAATTCAGCGGCCCCTTGCTAGGTCTAGCTAAACTACTACACTACCTAGACGTCAATATCGCGTTATTAGCAGGGGTCTACGTGATCCTTGGAGGACCAGCACCATTCAGCCACACGTCTATTAGAGGAGTTATTGTGTTAGTACTAAAGTACTTAGCGCTCTTATTCCTAGTGGTAACGCTTAAGAACATTATGGGGCGTTTTAGAATTGAGCAGGCGCTGACCACGATATTTAGGTACTCATTCATACCTGCCATAATAGCTGCAATACTTGCAATCATTATTTAGCAGGTTCTATGCTAATGGGCTCAACCTTTACTTTCAAGCTTTGTGTACTTCTGTAGTGCACTAGCTCAACCCCATACACAACAATGAACTCGTTCACGCCTAGTTCGCTAGGACTTATTAGCAAGTTGTATGTTCCATTGTGATAGAACACGTAGTACGTTGTCCAGCCCTCGCGGGTGCTGTTTACCACTAGATTGCTTAGTGGATAGCTAGCTAGCACCAGCCTCCTCAGCCAGGGGGTTGTGCCTAGCTCAGGGTATGATAGTGCAATTGCATAGTGTAGTGGGGTGTTGGCTGGCAAGGCGTAGGCAACGACTGCTAGGTGTCCAGTTGTTGATGTACAGTTAACTAGCTCGAACTCCACGTAGAAGCTTATGTTTACAGAGCTCCCTACAGCTCTAACTAGGCGTGTAACTTGCCAAAAGTAGAAATAAGCAGCTACGCCTGAAAAATCTGCGTAGCCGGGGAGGCTTAAATTGAGGTTTAAGCGACTACTCTCATCAAACCACCAGTGGGTGAGGTTGTAGTTGTAGGTTAAGAAGCTTAAGGGGTATCCATTACCTTGGGCGAGTCGATGAATAAAGACGTTGCAGGGTGCATAGGGGTCGTTAGCATCAAACACGCAGGCTATAGGGCCTCTACTTAGACCCCCAGGATCGTGGGTTCTTCCAGCAAGCAATTTATACCCTATGTGGTGGAGAACTTCAATGGTTGATGAAGAGTTTGAAACTAGCTTGTTTTTCAAGTAGTTAGAAAGTTCCTCGTCAATAATGGACTTTGACCTAACGCTCTCAGGTGCTGTAGCTAGGTTAGGATCATTTCGTGGATTGTAGAAGAATACAAGTCCATTGCTTGTAACTAGCTCGATTATTGCTGGAGTTCTAGGCAAAACGATCTCGATCTCTACAACTCTATCTATTAACATACTAATAGTGTCCTGGTAGAGTATTTCACTATCAACGCTCTTTACAATTATATAGTCTAAGTGGAAGGGGAGGAGAGGGATTATTTGAAGCCTGTATACATCGCCGTCAACATATCTCAGTGATAGTATAGGAGAATTTAGTATGAGCATGTGGTCGTATAGGTTGTTATTCAAAACATTACTAGTACTTGAAACCACCCTAGAGAGGTAAATGTGCAAGCTGACAACAACCCCAACTATTAAGAGAATTGCTAAGTAAGCACCTATTATTGACTCAACACCACGCACTGCCCATCGCCACAACGTACTAATAAATATTTGGCGAGGAGACAGAGCCGAAAGTGAACTTAGCCAGTGAACTTAGTTGGGTGAGTAGGGGCGATGTTACTGAGATCGCTCACCACAAGCCTAAAGCTTAGAGGATTTTGAAATTTGGCAACGGTGAAGTGGAGAAGTGGTCATCCGAGTTTACGCTGATATCTTCACTGACTCAACTTATATCTTAAAATCCCGCCTATACCGCTAAATGTTTTTTCAAACCAATCATACTCAGGTATATCTTTACTTAACACTACCACTTTTACACCATATTGCTGAGCTAGTTCAAGCCAGTTTGCAAGATCCTCCCTACTATCCGATAGTAGTAGTGTCTTGAGAGCCCCATGCTCAATAGCTAGTTTTACCTCTTCATCTCCATAAACTATTAATCCATCGTCTTTTGCTAGGTGGTATTTGAACTCCTCGATGATCTTTAGTGCATCGGCGTATTCATACTCCTTGAGTAGATCCCCGGCTTTACTAATGAGCTCTCTAAGTCCAACTTCGCCTTGGTAGGAAACGTCAATAAGCTCTGGTGCAACAATGCTCTTCAACCTATAATCTAGGTAGTTGCCGCTTACAAAGTCTTGTTTAGAGTAGCCAGGTCCGCCAATAATTAACACTTTTAGCTTCCCTTGCTCGTATAGAGGTAGAAACACTCTATTAACATGCTCACCAACCTTCTTGTAAAACTCCTCTACCATCTGCTCTATAATTCTATCGAATCTCCTCTGGCTCTGCCCACCCTTATGGTGCTTGCCGGGAATGTAAGCTTCTAGCTCTTCAACGACCTCAAGCCTATTGCCTTTAAGGAGACCAATAGTTGCAGCATCTCTTTCAACAATGAGTAGCCCTGCAACATGGCCCTCTGTGACCATTTCCTCGAGAAACTCCGCGTGGAAGTACTTGTCAGTCCTGTAGAAGAACAGTTGAACCTTCTCAGGTGGAACTAGCATCACAACAGTCGACTCACCAGTATCAGGGTCCATGCCCGCGAAGAGTACGAGTCCGTTATCAGGCACTTTTGGTATTTTGCTAAGCCTATCATAGGCTACGCTTAAAGCCCATTCAACAGCATTCCTCGTTCTCTTCAACTTTATGTTCTCTGCAACAGATATTTCCTGCCTAATTAGTGCGAGAACATCGCTGATAGGTCTTCCAGGTGGTATGTAGAGGCTGAGAAGTATTGTTGCATGAGCTTTCCACTTTTTAAGCTCCTTGATAATCTCACGTAGCATTTGCTTATCAACTTTGAGCTTCTCGAGATGTTCTTCACTATAGCTAAAAGCTCATAACCTCAACCCGGTGTTAGGCAATCCGTAGATTTTGCTAGAGACTTCCAAACCCTAATAAACATGAATATGCTTGAAAAGGTGTCTATGTGGATACTAGTAGAGTGTACTTAAGAGTAAGCTCTAAAAGGATGCTCTTGAGCGTTGGATTAGCGATTGGAGCAATCCAAGCCTATATAGCGTTAATGAATATTGAGATTTCAGCTATATTTAGCTTGGATGCAGCTTTCTCCTTGATCTCCATATTGGTAGGATGGTTTCTATCAGCTATTAGACTGCGTTTAACAGTTAAGCTTAGCAGCCCGAACGCTTCTTGCTCGCTTATTAGCTGTATTAAAGCTAGATTCCTAGGAGACGTTATTGCTAAGATAACGCCTTCATCTATTGGTGGTGAGCCCGCGAGAGAATACTACTTAGCAAAGGTGACCAAATAACCACTGACAAATATGTATGCAATGACTATATATGAGGTATCATACGATGTTGTTTTAACATGTGTTTTAGGTGCAATCTTCAGTGTATGGTATCTTCCACTATCAACACCAATCTTAGCAGTATCGCTTGTGGTTCCAATTTCCTGGCTTTTATTCTTTAAAAAGTTAATGTGTTGTATAACTGTGGATTCCTAGGTATAGTGAGATTTAAGAAGCATGTTTTCCTAAAACTACATGAGTTTCTACATGAATTTCAAGTCTTCTATAATGTTTTATCGCAAAAAGATTCATTAGGACTCAAAGTCGTACTGTGGCTTTTAACGATCTTAACTAATTTCACGTGGGCCCTAGGGGTTGCTCCAATGGTTAAAGCCGGTGAAACCTCCTTAACCACCCTACTGTGGAGGTTGATCTCTGCGTACTCTATGATGCAGGCGATGAGTATTTAGCCGACTCCAGGAGGTGCTATTTCAGCTGAGTATGGTTTAACCTTGGCGTTGACTCCAGAAGTCGTAGTAGCTTATAGGACAATATACTATGCCACGCCATTGATCACAGGACTAGCAGTTCTTGTTAAAGAGCTAAAAACTACTTAGATTTACTGATTTACTTGCCACCACCTTTAGCCTTAGGACCTGCTTTCATTAGTTTCTTTGGTCTCAAAGTCCCTCTAGACTTACATCTTCTACACTTAGTTGCTCCTGGTGGATTTAATGCCCCACACCTTCTGCAAACCATCTTATTAAGCACTCTCGCTTCAACGATCTTCAATAGCTCGGGGTCATTTATTGGCAAATACACCACCTAAAGCATTACATCTAGACTACTAGACAGTTACTAGGGGCTTTTAAGTACTTCTATATTTCCAGTTTACATGATCGAAGCCTTTCCAAGATTACATCTCTATCATCTTCGGGGTATAGCGAGACAGCGTACTCTATCAGCTTAGTATTTAACCCTTTGTGCTTTAGGTCTTCAATGTACCTTTTAATCCTATCTAAATCAACACCCTGTCTCGCTTTTAAAACCAGGTAGTACTCAGGCCTTATAGATCTAACTCTAACACCATCCACTCTGTAATCAACTACGTCTTCGAGTATCTCAACTGGGATGTCTATGTCCATGTAGTTCTCATACAGCTCTACTACTAGAAAGCCTCTCTCAATAGGAACTATTAGGGCGGGCGTGCCTACTTCTGTTGAAGAAATTTCCCAGTTGAGCTCTCTTACTAGCTCTTCAAAGAAGTGTTTATCTGCAATTGGGCTATGGCTGAGAATAAATAGGTCTAGGTCATCCTCAAACTCGCTCTCGTCGAGTGCTAGTTTCACGCTTGTATCACCTATTATCACAGCGTCTACACCCCTCTCTTGGAGGCTCTTCATAACCATTGCTAGATCTCGACGTGTGTAACCCATAACACACACCTAGCACTGCATATTAACTGTAAGCACGCTTATAACTTAATTGCTGGTAAACATGGCTTCTTACACGTTTGACGTCTATAGGGCTATGCGGGTTCAAGAGGTTTTGTCTAAAAGGGTTCTCAAGGAGCTGAGCACGTTTCCAGAGATCAGCCTATCCTCGATCAAGTATATCGCGGCTTTCGACTCAGCATACACAGCTACGAAGCAGTGTGCTGTAGTAGTTGTTTACAGTGTTGAGCAAAGAGCAATAGTTGATAGAGCATGCTCCATTGTAGACGTTAAAGCCCCCTATATACCGGGCTTGCTAGCCTTCCGCGAAGTGCCAGGTTACATGAGGGCTTATAGAAAGCTCGGGGCTGAGCCAGACCTAATACTCGTTGATGGGCACGGGTTAACACACCCAAGGTGCTTTGGCATAGCAACCCACATAGGCGTTGTACTCAATAAACCAAGCATTGGAGTTGCAAAGAGCAAGCTGTACGGAGAGCTAGTGAAAGTTGGCGATAGAGTGTTTATTAAAGCTCACGGGGTAATAGTAGGGGAGGTCATTAAGTATAAAAACTTCGAGCTATACGTAAGCATAGGCTACAAGATAAACCTAGAGTCAGCAGCAAGGATAGTAAGATCTCTGCTAACTAACAAATATAGACTGCCAATACCACTAGAAGAGGCAGACAGATACTCTAAAATAGTTAAAACCAAGTACTGTAAATAAAAGACCTAAGGGGCCCGTGGCCTAGCCTGGATAGGGCGCCGGCCTGCGGAGCCGGAGGTCCCGGGTTCAAATCCCGGCGGGCCCACTCCACAAAGATCCTCCGTGATATCCTAATAAACTTTTAGGTCCTCTCCATGTTTCAGGATCATGGGGCAGGCTGAAACATCGGGGCTGATATTCTTATCTGACCATCACAAGTGGTGGGATCAAGTAGACGTTTCCAAGCTTAGCGAAGACGCCAGGTAAGGATTCTAGTGTATGTTGTTGAGAAGCATGGTAGAAAGAGGGTAATGGAGGAGGCGGGGATAAGCAGGGTCATCTTGTGGAGGCTTCTAGAGAAAAAGTCCCCCGTCAAGCCTGAGTATATCAAGCCGTTACTCAAGCTGCTTACACGTGAAGAATTCGAGGATATAGTTGTAGCCAAGGACAGGCTCAAAGCGCTAGGCATAGTGAGGGACGACGGCACTATTGACTATAGCTTAGCGCTCGAGATCCTCGCTATGGCAAAGAATGACGAGTACCTGAAAAACGCCATACTTAGATTCGTGGTTCAGGAGTTTAGAGAAGACCTAAGGAAAATGCTTGGACTAGGCATGGCTCATGTCGTGTTCAAGTGGAGAGCCAGGCTTTGAGGAGTTCTTGAAGACCCGTGAGAAGCGTAGAAGAGTCCTAATCAGTGAGACAATAGCGTACCACAAGAGCTTCTTCAAGAAGTACTTAGAAAGCAAAGCACTTAGCGAAGACCTTGTAAACTACGTGGTTAGCCACCCTAATAAGTGGCTACGGAACGTATTTAGACACTACACTCAGTACCTCTACTACTTGAGGAGAATACCATCTGAAACCTACGGCTGGCTCATGGAGGTAGTGACATCTAGGAGCTACAAGCTAGATGTTAGACCATACCCAATAAGTCTCGAAGAGGTAAAGAAGACAATGGAGTTTTTAAGGGAGAAGCACAAGCTCTACTACCTAGTATCCAGGCTAATGCTCGAGGGAGGGCTGAGATTATCCCACGCACTATTCCTCATTGAGACCTATAACCCCAGGGAAATAGTCGAGATGCCGAGAGTAGGGATTAAAACAACGAGGCTAATTATCCTCGAGGACAAGGGATTCTGCAGGTACTATGTTGGTTTAAGGAGCCCGCAGAAGCCCTACGAATGGGCATACTTCTCCATAGAAACACAGAGATTACTAGAAGAATACGCTGGCTTATCAATTGATAGAAACAGCATTAGGAAGTGCGCTAAGAGACACAAGCTCATACCACCCAAGCATATGCGTAAGGTGGCTTGGAAGCTAATGATACGCATAATGCCAAGAGAGGTAGCCAGGTTCATGCAGAGCAGGCTCGGAGAACTAAAAATAATGGGGCAAGATACGTGGACCTCCTAGGCGAAGCGGATGAGTAATACCCGAAGTACCTCGACAACCTAAGAGGCTATTCATTATTAGGAGCTTAGATTGAAGGGTCTTTTGAGGCATTTCTAATAAAAGGATGTCGAGAAACCCGCTATTATTCCGCCATGTAAAATCCATGTAAAAACGCTTGAAATTGATTATAGTTTCTGGGGACAGGGTTCAATACCTTAGGGTCTACCGTTTAATCCTCCTCAGTACGTAGCCAAGAATTATACCTAGGGCTAAGAGGGCTACTGCAACGATTACCAAAGTAGTGGGCTCTACCACTTTCTGAGTACTGGGTATATAAATTATCTCGATAGTGTGTGCTGAGAAGCTAGGAATTGAGATGAGGACCTGTGTACCCTTACTCCCCCACAGTATAAAATACTCCGGCTTATCATCGTCATTCGGGTTAAGAACGTCGGCGAGACTGCTGGACATCTCTATTTTTTCTCCATCGAATACCACTATAACTTCCTCAATTTTAGTTATTAGAAGGCTCCTGCTATCTAAATCCACCATTATCGTCTTTCCCTTGGGCATATTCGAGTCAACAATTAAAATTATTTTCCTATCTTGGATTTCACCTTTAATTTCGACACCAGAAGCAGTTTCAATGGATATCATTTTCCCTTCTCTCACCGAAACCACTCCACCGATATCCCCTCTTTTAATAGCTTCTGCATATTCGCGTGCTACTTTAGCAAAGTTCTTAGCCCCCAGCTCAAAAGCATCATCTTTAATATGTTGTTCAGCCTCCCAAGCGCACATTAGATCGAAGAATTTCCTTACTTCAGCTGATTCTCGGATCATAGAGGCTACAGCGGTTAGACCTGAAGGATCCACACTATCAATGATAGCATCAATGACGCTTTTAATGTAACTCTCTAACCCTCCTTTATGCAATTGAAAAAGCATCATTAACCCTGCGAAACCCTTACCCTCCTTTTTAATGAGCTCATAAAGTTCGAGCATTTCAGAATATTTAACATGGGCTTTAGGCCTGCTGGGATTAGACATTAGCTCTCTATAGACAGGCTCTGCTAGCTTTGAAGCTTCAAGGAGGGCGTTCTCAGCATCTGTTAAATACCTATATGCCGTAAAGGTGATGAACCAGTCCACATCAGTTATAAAACCGGTTTCTTTAACTAGACTAGTAAACTTTACTATTGAACCAAATCTTTCCACGCCAACCGAGGAAGGAGTTGACGGGCCTAAGGCAACAATGGGAATAAGCTCAGCTAATTCCTTTCCAAACTTCTTTAGGATGGTGGCTAGTGTTCCAAGATTTCTCACATCACTAAAGAAGCGTGCTCTCTCTCGCAAATAGTCTGGGTTTTTCACAAGGAGTACGAAAGCCGTTTCAGCAGCCCTTGCGATCTTAATGTATGTATCTATGTCTTCAACCACTTGATTATTAGAGTCTAAAACATACCAGTTGCGTTTCGTGTACATCCATATGTAGAAAGCCGTTCTATTCTCATTCGGGTTGGGAGGAATATTGGGAGCGGTTATGTTTTCTGCGTAGAAGGCTCTGAAAATCTCGCCCTCATACTCAACTACAATTTCAAAAGGTGTTATCCGAAGGGTAGGAGGGCCTGCAACCCCCTCTGTGATCAATACATTAAAGCCCTGCTCTCCTACGGTTGGCACTCTGAATTCTCGTCCTTCCTGATCCACTATGAGTAAATGATAAGTATGCGTACCAGCACTATACTTTCTTGAGAACGTGAATGTCCCAGTACCCTGCCATTTCTTCTCTAAGAACCCGTCCACGTATAGATTTACTTCTTTAATTACGCTATCATTCTCGCAACTGATCAGCAACGTAAACTTAACTTCCTCGTCAATAGTAGGCACATCGGGCTCCGTGCTAACCAGAACAATACATCCTGAAATCGTTAAATTTACGGAAGGTGAGACCTCCAAGCCATCGCGCTTCGCGAGCGGGTAATAATCTATGTTATTTTTATCTATCACGTATGGCTGGTCGCATATCATGTCTCCATCGCTGTCAGGACAGGTCTCTGAGAAGCCGCTCCAGTAGTTCCCACCTAGGTATGGTCCGCCAACAATATTTGTACCCCGTATCTTCTCAATACTCCAGTAGTTAACACCAACCTCAACAACAACATTCACATCATTAACAAACACATTATTGTAAATCAAACTATACTCCGAAGAGCGAATTTTTATGCCAACCCCGTTGTTCCCAGTGATCATGTTGCCTGTAATCGTGTTGTTAAACGAGTATTCAATACGTATACCATCCCCGTTGTTCCCGGTAATCGTGTTATTCGCGATCGTAGTATATGACGATTCAAAGATGTGTATGCCATGACCGCTGTTGCCTTTAACCACGTTATCAGTGATAATGTTGTGTGGCGAATCATTGAGATTTATGCCGTCTTCCATGCTCCCCGTGATCGTGTTATTTGCGATCGTGTTGTATGACGAGTCCTCCCAGAAGAGTATGCCAAGCCCGTTGTTTCTTATATTATTATTTGTGACCGTGTTGTTCAACGATACGTAGAGACCTATGCTATCCCCGTTGTTTCCTGTTATATTATTTTTTGTGATCGTGTTGTTCAACGAAGCGAGGAGGACTACGCCGTCCCAGTTGTTTTCTATGTTGTTATTTATGATCGTGATGTTTAACGAACGGTCGAGGGCTATGCCGAAGTGAAAGTTTCTTATGTTTAGGTTTTTCAGGGTTACGTTTTTCCTGTTATATAAGCGCACTCCCTTGGAAAGCGTTGTATTCGATCCTTCTATCGTGTGTCCTGCTCCATCTAACACTATGTTGTCTCTTTGGATTATGATTCCGTCTCCATCGCTCTTAACGTTCTTTGTTAGCCTGTACACATCGCCTTCTCTAACTACTGGTGCATCTGGTGGGTCTACGCTACCGTCCTCCCTGATGGTGATTGTGCCATACCACCAATCACTCCCTGATTGAAATGCTGTGCCTAGGGTGTTTGTGTCTACTAGTGCTTGTGTTGATAAGTATATGTGTAGGTGAAGTACTAGGGCTAGTAGTAGGAGGGCTAGAGCTAGTCTTCTAAGAGAGCTCATTAATACACCTCATACGCCTAATAAATACACTGCACATATTAAAATACTTATCGCTCCAGCAAATACTAAACCCTATCACGTACGCCCAATTACTCTAGATTAATCATTGAAAATTATTCATGAGTTAGTGCCTTGTCTGCATCTAAGACCACGTGCCACCGAGGAATCCATGCTCGGTGCAAGTTTAAAACCTTAGCCCGACTAGGAGATAACAAAGAGCAGTGATCGTTCAGCCTGGACCAAGGCGCTGGTTCCCAATCCAGAGATCTCCCCGGGTTCGAATTCCAGCAGACTCACGTCTCCACTACTAACTGGTGTTCTTATACTCTAAAGTAGCTTGGTGCGTATGAGCAACTGGTCTATTAGTTGCTGGAGCGATAAGTATTTTAATATGTGCAGTGTATTTATTAGGCGTATGAGGTGTATTAATGAGCTCTCTTAGAAGACTAGCTCTAGCCCTCCTAC
>Ga0185307_1001839_pt1 | contig 11417 bp, 9 predicted proteins | sample LHCtaG_FD_128010 | JGI IMG/M metagenome (GOLD analysis project Ga0185307, IMG submission 128010) | Hot spring microbial communities from Little Hot Creek, USA to study Microbial Dark Matter (Phase II) - LHC4sed_matched (SPADES... | ecosystem: Environmental > Aquatic > Thermal springs > Hot... | reverse complement strand
TCGGGATTCGCCACGAATTTCGTTTCTCTAAATTTGTGAAATTCGTGGCAAAAAGACCAACCGTATCGCCCACATGGGGCTTTGGGATTCCCGACGCCCTGGTGGCGGGCTACGGCCTGGACTCCGTCGACATATCCTACACCCTCCCCCACATCGCGGCGCTGAAGCGGGAGGTGTACGAATCCCGGTAGGGCAGGCCTGAGGGGGAAACACAGGCGGTGCAACATCTTTGCCATTGCATCGCATATGTTTTTTACACCCCGCAGACAATCTGCGTCAGAAAGAAAAGCTCCCCCTCTTTAGGGTGAGGGGGAGCTTGTCAGAGAAGATTTCAAAGGATCAGCTGCTACTGATTAAAACCGTTGTAAGTAGCGAGCGTATCACGAGGGAAGACAGGGGTGTTTTGCCGACTCTGATTCACAATGGCAAACAGACCAGTGCCATCAGAAGTCTTGCACACAGCCCCCCCGATGAACTTGGCTCCGTTGCCATACACATCGTTTTGGAGGAACACCACAGAAGCACCGGTCTTAGTGACGCTGGGTGGGTCTGCAAAGCCAGGTGCTGGTTTGAAGTCACAAGTAATCTCGTGAGGATTCCCATCCGCGGTGGCCAAGTTGATGGAAGTATAAACCCACCCCGTAGTCGCGCTCCCATTACGACTCTGGATCAGCGGCAGGACAACGGTATCAGTAGCTTCAGCAGGGTCAAAGCCCTCATATGCCGAGCCAGTGCCGTAAGCCGGCCTTTGCTGGTGCACCACACAGACCAGCGGCACAGCAGGATCTGAGGTAACCCTCGCGCTGCCTACCCACCTCGTCGTGCCTTGGTAATCTTGCAGGAACACAGCTACGCCATTGGGGGGAACATTGGCTTTGGTCTCAGCAGGCTTGGCACCGTAGCCGGTTTCAGGGATATAAGTAACTGTTACAGTGGTAGCTGTTGTTGGGTGAATGTTCTGGCAGTTGATGCTGGTACGGTTGCCATTGTTGTTCTCTTGAATCAGCGGCAACACAACTGTTGTGGAACCCTTGGTGAAGGCATTGTACGTGTAGAGCTGGTAAGCAGAAGCGTATCTCTGGTTCACCGTGGTTGCTACACCAGCAATAGAGTCATTGGCAGGATCAGCCACGGACACAGTAGCGGAGCCTACCCACCTGGTAATCCCGCTGAACTGACTCAAAGTACTCAGGTCATAGGTTTTTGCCGCTCCAGGTTGAATCGTATCAGTGATGTCAGGGACAGTAGGATAGGTACTGCCCGCCTCTGGAGTGAAGTGGATTGTGATGTTCGCTTCGGTGCTGCCAGTGTTCTGTACGTTAAAGATAGTCGTATTGTAGGCATTGCCCTTCATCACCAAGGGGAAATAAATAGTGGGCGCCCCTTTCTGGAAGCCTACATAACTCCCAAGTCCTTTCTGAGGGGTATTGACGACTAGGTTAGTTACCACAGCCACTGGTTTATCGGAAGAGATGACCACCGAGCCGTTAAACCCCTCGGGAGCGTGAATAGGGTAGTAAGTGTTGGACTGCCCAGGCTGGACAGTATCAGTGCGAGAGAGTTCAACACCCCCGTCTTGCCGATAATAGGTAATAATAATGGTGGCGGCCTCAGTATCGCTCAGGTTCAGAACCTGGATACTGGAGTCCCATGCGACTCCAAACCCCTGAGCATAGGTGCGGGCGCCAGCAGGAACGACGCCAACGGATACTACCAGCGCCGCGAGCACTGCAAGAGATGCTAATACCCTTTTCATAATGAACCTCCTTTTTGTGAGATTTTTGTTTTTAGTATACGACCTAGTCGGCGTAGAATCAATACCACTTATGGGTAGTTGGTAAAGTAAACATAATTCCATATCACGCGACCAGCCGGATTGAGCAGCGTCACGAGATCGCCGTTGTTGCGGAGAACTGGCTGGTCCAGCCACCGCATTTCAACAGCCACGTTGGCTGGGCATGGGCCGTTACAGACTTTGAAAGTGCCCTCGGGCGGCAAAGTGACATCAGGTAGGAAAGTATACTTCAGGGTTTGGGGATCCAAAAGAGCCCATCCAGTTATATTTTGCTCCGAGGTCGTAATGTTTTTTATAACGACGATCTCAGAGCCATCTGGGCTATGTACCACTTCGGAAATAATCAATGGTGAAATCGCAGGGTCAGGCGTGGTTGTCGCCAGCAGACTCGCACGGGGTGTCAGGTCCGTTTCGCTAAGAGGGGAGGACGAAGGGGGAGGAGATACTCTTTCGGGTTTCGGTGCACAACCTGCAAAAAGCAGCGATAGGACACAGCACAGCCACACACTCCATTTTAACAAACGCATGACATCTCCTCCTTGGGAAACTTACCGGTGATGGGAAAGAGTGATTCTTCTTGGTACAATCATCCAAACGCCAGCCCAGATGAGTTCAAATATCATCACACACATACGGGCGAACAGAGCAAACGCGATGGCTATAGGCATAGGAAAGCCCAGACTCATCAAATAGGCCAGCGCCAGTTGCCGCACTGCCGGGGTCGGCAGAAAAATCAACTGGCCTAACCACCCTGCAAGTCCCGAAGCTGCTGACACGCTGATCAGGAACGGAATTTCCTCCGGGGGGATCTCACAAAGCCCTGATATTAGAAAATAGTACAGCACACCGCTATTCAGCCAGATGATTATGAACAGGCCTGTCCAACTCGCTGTGTGACGTACATTTATCACATTGTCTATGGGGGGTCTCTTTAGATAAACCAGAACTTTGTTCACAACAATGAGAAACCGTTGCGGAAACAAGATAAGCATCGTTGGGGCCAATAACAGTCCCGACAAGAGAAGGCCTAGATACCCTTTTAAAGTAAAAACGCCCAAAAGCAAAGTCAAACCTGTAACCAATGTTGCACTCAGTACAGTCACAGCAACCTCTATGGCCATAGCAGTCAGGGTAATCTCACGAGGCACCCCCAAAGCAACATAAGCCTCAGTACGTGCAGCCAGATAAGGGAAAAGTGTAGGTAGGCGCTGAGATAAATTGGTAAGGCAAAAGATGCGTACATGCTCCCAGAAAGTTTTAACTCCACTGATACGCCCCATAATCAATGCCCAACAACAGGCTGTTAGCAACAAGCTGATAGAGTAAACTCCAAAACTGACCAGCAATGAGCGGGGATGGAAATGCCATTGAACATTCTGTATTTGCTTCCAATCAACAATAGCCTTGTAAAGTATAAATAAGAAAGCAATAACAACCAGTATCACCCAAAAAATTCTTGCGATCTCTTTCTGGCGTGTTTTCAGTTGTTGCAATAATGAGCTATTCCGAAGATGCCTGACGAACCAGCTCATATATCTCCAATTCAGGTGTAGAATACACCAACCGGCATTCCTGGGCAAGCAGCGAACGTACCAGGCGGGTAATATCTTCCCCGTAACGGATGTAGGTGAAGCGTTCCAGCCCCACGGGACGGAAAAGGATATGCGTAAATCCCCTTGCCCGCAAGGCGTTGGCTAAATCCGAAACGTCTTTGAACTCCTCAAACCGTAAGGCCCTCTGGCTAATGGGGTTGGCCCACATATAGTTTCGGTCCAGATAATACCCACGAGATTCGTACAGAGCTAGCAAAACATAGGCATCATCGGGCAGAACCTTGTTAGCATACGCAAAGGCAGCATAACCGGGTACCTCTCGCAAAAGAAATTCCTCGCGGGTCAGTTGCCCGGACAAGAAAGCCCAGTGATCGTTCACCTGCGCGCGACTTTCAGGGGTAGCAAGCCAGCTGGCGCAGGCCAAAAACAGTGCGAGCCCGCTCCGAATCAGAAGCCCTAATTGCTCCTTGCAAAGATTGATCAGCCACTCAATTCCAACGGCGGAAAGCAGAGCTAACAAGGGGATGGTTGGCATAAGAAAGCGAGACTGATGGGTCTGAAGGAACCATGCTGTATAGAATATGAGTGTAATCATTAACAATGTTCGCAAATGATTTCGCAGGGAACTCCTGCCCCAAAGCAAAGCAGGGAGAGCAAGCGGCAACCCTATCCAGTAATGCATACCAACGCTAAACTGCAAGGGGCCAAATAACAAGGGGCGCGTAGACAAACGCCAAAGTCCCAGGAGCCAATTGACAGGTGTAAGGGGAAGATTGGGTTTCCGTATAAAACCCAGAAGGTATTCATTGCCTAAAGCATCCCAATTCTTCCCTCCAAAAACTTCCAGCAGAAATGGCCAGAAGGGATTGCCGGTGTGGACCCAACTTTTTAAATACCAGGGCATCACTACTGTGAATGAGATCAGTCCATAGGAAACAAAGTTTTGGATGCTTTGCTTCCATCGATAACTTGAATATGAACGCATCATAGTGACAACGGCAGTAAGCAGGCCGAGAATGAGTGGTACCAGAGCACCGTTTAACTTTGTGCTGGCAGCCAAGCCTCCGAACAAGGCGGAAAGCACCAACAACCGCCTTTGCAGAGTTTCTGTCCACTCTACAAAGCAGAATACCGCAAGAAAGGTGAATAGAGTAAGCGTTGGTTCTATCAAAGCGGTGCCTGCCAGGGTGTTAACCATCGGAGTTAATAAAAATAACACCCCTGCGAGCAGACCAACCGATGACGAGAAAATCTTTTTCCCCAAAAGATAGAGCCCCCAGCACGTTAGCATTACGGAACTCCATTCTATCAGGTGAGAAAGTATTTCCGAACGGAGCAACAAGCCCAGAGTAAATAACATCTCGCCTTCCATGGGCCAATTTGAATACGGGATAAATGGAATATACACAATTGAGCGATGGTTTATGTAGATTTTTGGAACGGCCAGATGGTAAGCAGCCTCATCCCACCATACAGGCGGAGAGAGAGCACCAGTTAGAAGCGGATAAATAGCATTCAGAATCAGTACTACAAACATAAAGAGGGAAAACCACGTGAACTGTGGTAATCGTGCACTCTCTTGAAAAACCTTGCGATGCTTGTAGAAGTCAATCAGAGCAATTACAGTTCCTGTAAGGACCACTAACCAGGCAAACGATTCATAGAGAAGGCCAAACATTCCTAAAACATACGTTAAATGGGCCAATACCCCCAACCCTAAAGCGGTGGAGAGAAGATAATAAGCCTCCACGCGAGGAGTCATCTTCAGCGCTTTTATGATCTGAACACCATAACCGAATGCCCCCAGCAGTAAGAGAGACAGCAGTCCCATTTGATGCAACAAAAGCAGGGCAAAATGACCAAGTTCAAAGATCCGAACCCCTGCATACCATCCCGCTGCGGCACAAAGAACGAGCAGCCAGACAGTCCATCCTAAGAACACTACACTTGATGAAAAGCGCCATTTACCCATAAGGACTTTTCTGGGCAATGTAAAGAACCGAGGAAGTCTGTCCAGTTTGACGTAGCAAGAAAGCAATTGGGAAGGTTACAACCCTGCATAACACCGAACGGGCTAAAATATGGACAAAAGATCCTGGCACCTTAAGCCCTTGCGAATCTAGCCAATACCCTAAACTTCTAAACACCGTAGACAAATTGCCAGCGAAACTCTTGGCACTTATAACACGAAATCCCAAGAGACCTAATTGATTGGTGAGCGTAGGGACAGGGAAAAGATGTAAATGTCTTGGCGCTTCATAGCCTCTCCACCAAGGGCCGAACAGTTTCGCTTCCCACGAGTTAGGATCAGGGGTTTGGATAAAGACCCATCCTCCTGGCTTCAGGATGCGATAAGTTTCTTGCAGACACTCTTTTGGGTCGGGTGTGTGTTCCAAGACATCCCAAAATGTCACCACATCAAAGTAATTTTCTGGGAATTTGGCCTCTAATAATGTTTGCTGAAACACCCGAAGTCCAAAGCACTCTCGGGCAATTCGTGCGGGGAAAGCAGCTGGTTCTACACCATAAACTTCCCAATGCCCAGAACGCCTCATTTCGTTGAGAAAGATACCGGTGGAACAGCCGACATCAAGCAATCGTCCACTCTGCTGGTATCTTGAGACTATCCAGCAGCGACGCAATATCCCATAACGTTGAATAAGAGAAGGGCACTTCCAAAGAAAAGAATCGTACCACTCCGGATAATAGGGCTGCAGTTCCTCCCATGTAGGCTGTGGGTTCAGAAAAAGCAAACCGCAGTTATTACATTTAACCAGTGTAAACTCTCCTGTGAGCCCCAACTGAAGATCCTTCAGCACATAGAGAATAGTTGTGGAGGAAGTTCCACAAAAGTTACAATTCACGAGCCTCATATGCCTTCTCATCAAGAAAGATTAGCAATTGACTTGGATCCAAGACTGCAGCATAAAGATTGCCCAGAGCTCTGAAGACCAATCGCGCCAACCGCTGCTATGCTCACACCACATGCGACGGATTGTATCCAAGTTAAATAGCCTGGGATCTTGTTTCATCGTTTCCCAGAACAGCTCTCTCAATTCCTTCGTTAGCCATTGGCCAATAGGAGGATTAAAATTGGCCTTGGGACGGTTAAGAATTGCCAGCGGTAACTCATCCCTAAAAGCCTCACGTAAAATAACCTTACCGAGCCCCGAATGCACTTTGTACGAATCCGGTAAGGCAAGGGCAAACTCTACCATTGCAGGTGACAAAAAGGGGGTGCATACCTGGATACCACCTTGTTGCTCCACAGCGGATAATTTTAGAAATTCTACACTGCTACTAATTGATTTTAATGTCATATAGGAGACACGCGCAACACGACCTGGAAAGTCTGTATGCGCTTTGCTCGGGAATTGCTTAAGAAGGTCAAGTAATATCTCCTCACCAATATCCTTATCTAATACCCATTCAGGCAGCAAAATCTTGGAAAGCAAATTAGGCCGGATAAATCTTGACCAGAAAATTGTGCGATCTTCCCAATTAGGAATTTCTACCCCTTGTATGAAGTGCTGCGCCCTATAAACAGTTCGGGTGAAGGGCCAGCGGCGGGTTGCAGGTAACGCCTGCACAAGAGTTTTGATTATTGCGCGCAAAATAGAAGGTAAATGCATGTAAAAATCTCTGTAATATTCGGCTAAAAATTTGGGAGATCCCCCGAAAAGAGCGTCTGCCCCTGTTCCATCCAAGACCACCTTTATCTCTCTGGGTACATGGAGGGCGAGAAATACCTCCGGCAACAATGCTGTATCAGCTATTGGTTCCGGTAAAGAGGGGGTGATCTGCTGCACTAGGGTAACGGCATCAGAAGGGGAAAAGCGATGAATCTCTATGGGGATTCCTAATTCTTTAGCAGCAAGCGCTGCATATTTGGTTTCATCACCAATGGAGTAAGGAAAATAGCCTACCGAAAATGCATATACAGGAGCAAGGTGGCGAGCCACTGATGCTATAATTGTTGAATCCAAGCCGCCACTCAAGAAAATCCCAACAGGCGCCAAGTTTTCTATGTATAATTGAATTGAGCGATATAGTTGATCCTTTAGAGCTTTCAGAGCTACCGGAAAAGTTTCCGCATATGGTTCTATCGTTCCTTCTGGCCAATAATTGCTGATTGCTATACCAGAAGGGCCTATCTTGATTACTCTCCCCCCGGGCGTTTTGAACACTTCAGCAAGCAAAGTCCAGGGCGCGGGTATACCTTTAAGCAGCAGATACAGATTTAAACCTTCTCGGCTGATTTGCAGTCTACCGTTCCCAGACAATATACCGATAGGCTGGAGATGAGAAGACCATATAACTCCTCCTTCTTTCACAGTATAATATAGCACTTGACGTTCAACGGGGTCTCCTGATAAGATCACCTCTTGACTCGAATCATCCCAGGCAATTGAGGTCCCGCCTCCTAACCGGGTCTGAATTTTACCGAGAGAAACTTCTAAAGGGTAATGTTTAATAAGTGTTTCCAAGATTTGTCTATCCAAAGAGCGGACTGTTGAGTTAAAAAGAATTAGATGTGATGAATCCATATGAATAATGCGTATTCTACGTTTAGTAGAATGAGAGCCCCAATAGATAAAGCCAAGCCCTCGTTCTGAGCGAAAAACAAGCCCTTCCTTCTCCGTGATCTGTGCAATAAAATCATGTAAGTGCTGAGGAATCTTTTCAAGATCCCAAAAATACGCCCCCACAAATATGTCCAATTGTGTGATCTTAGTGAAACTATTGCTTTGCATCCGGCTCACACCATCCTTCTATTAATCCTTTCCAGTACGGGACAATCAGTTCCCATTCTTTTCTTGCCACATATCTAATAGAATACCCAAAGGCCAAAAGCCAGAGAGCGGCATAAGTTAACCACGGATGGGGGCCATGCCGGTATCGGCGATAGAACCGAACACGATTACGAGCGCGAATGCGAACGAAAAACCTCTTGTTTTTCCCCGTGCTTTGCGCAGTTTTATGGTAAACTACAGCGTAGCCTACGCAAACTATGCGATAACCCTTTTCCCGTGCCCGCCTGCAGAAATCCGCATCCTCATAATACATGTAATAACTGGTATCAAATAGGCCGACTTTATGAAAAACTTCGGAGCGAACCATCATCGCACAACCTGTGACGTAATCAAATTCCATCACCTTGTTGTATACTGGACGGTCACGTTTCCTGTAGCCAAAACCTATAGGCAGAGGCAACCAACGATATGAGCGATCACCTAAACTGAAAATTTTAGTACGTTGGTGATAATAAAGCACCTTGGGCGCGGCTATGCCTATAGTCTTATCGGATTCCATCACCTCCACCAGTTGCGATATAGCCAGTGGCTCTGTAACCGTATCGTTATTTAAAATAAAGATGTAATCAGCCTTTTTCTCTAAGGCCCTAAAGATGCCCTTGTTTAGTCCAAACGCATACCCACGATTGTGTGAAAGAGACACAATCTCCACATTGGGGTAATGGGTGGATACGAAGGCAACCGAGCCATCTGACGAGCCATTATCTACCACCACAATCGTAAAAGGCTCATACTCAACTTGAATCAGGGAATCTAAGCATTCGCGTAAGTCCTCTTTCCCGTTCCAGTTTACTATCACTGAGACCACATGTGGTTTGTTCATGATCATTGCCCCACTTGCATGTTTCTATACACCTCATAAGTACATTGCATCATCCGCTGGACGTTGAACCGATAAGCAGTTTCAATTCCCCCACTTATCAAACGGGATCGCAATTCGCTATCCCGCAGAAGCCAAGTAATGGCCTGGGCCAATTGTAAACTATCACCAGGTGCGACAAGAAGCCCGTTGTAGCCCTCCTTAACTATCTCTGGTATTCCTCCAACATACGTACCTACGACAGGAATTCCACAGGCCATAGCCTCTAAAAAAACCACTCCAAAGGCCTCTACAAGTGAAGGCATAGCAAGCACAGTTGCTTGGCTATATAAATTTAAGAGCTCCGAACCCGACTTCCATCCCCAGAAGCGAAATGCATGTTCAACGCCCTCAGCGCGGCACAACTCTTTCATCTTGGGAATACAGCGGTCTTCTCCCACAACCCAGAATTCAGTCTCTGGCAAAGATGCCAGAATATAAGGCGCAGCGCGGATTAATACAGGCAGCCCTTTCCGCTGCATATTACTTCCCACAAACAATACACGTTTTGGAGCATTGTGGGGCAAGGATGCCCGCATAGATAACACCGATGTATATTGCTCTGGGTTTATAGCCTTATAACAAACCTTGACTTGTTGAGAAGATACATGGTATTTTTCTATCAAGACTTTTGCGGTATAATTACTATTTGCTATAATCATTCCGATTTTAGGATATACATTTCTCTCGCATATTCTGAGAAATCGGTAATAGAGCCACCGAGATAGCCAGTCTGAATAAAACTGGCGATAATACATCATGCTCTTACCTTCAGCTGCGTAGGTATCGTTAACATTTCCCACAACACAATTGTGGCGAGATTGATTATAAAGCAAAAACAAGGCCTCGCGAGCGTCTGTAAAATGGATAATATCAAAAGAAGTAGTTGCGCGAGACAAAACGCAAGCAAAGAGCCAAGATAAGGCTATCCACCGCGCATGAGAATGCCATAACAAGGGACGACGAACTCCAATAAATGAAAAGGGGATCTCTCCAACAGGGCGTTGATCTAATGGGGCTACCACGGTCACGTGATGCCCATCTTTGACCAATTCGGACACTAGATGGTTAGCATACAATCCAACCCCACTAATTATCTTGCTATACTGCTGAGTCACAACGCAAATTGACAATTTCATGCCCTACGGTGCTATAAAGTTTAACAAGATTGATAATCCATCCGCAATTGCCCCGATCGTCAGCCTTTCTTGGAACAATGTATATCCTCCTCTTGCGATATGCTCGCGCAGCGTCGGGGTATCTGCTAACTCGCCGATTGCTTCTGCCAATGCGATTGGATCTCCCATTGGCACAGCGTAAATATGTTCTCTATGCACAAACAGTTCCCGATTTGCTCCATTATCTCCCACAATAGTGGGCTTACGCATAGCAATAAACTGGAAAGTCTTAGTAGCAATCACGCGGGCGGCTTTTGGCACCGTAGAGAAATGCCCCCCCAGGCAGATAGAAGCATGAGCGATATACACAGGCAGTTGATCTGTTGGGATCCAACCAACCAAACTCACGTTTTTCAAATCAAGGCGCCCTACCATTTCTTTTATTTTGCGAAATTGGGGGCCATTGCCACCAACTGTGAAATGAATATCCCTGCGGTTTTTCAGCAGCGCAGCCGCCTGGATAATAACCTCAGTGCCGTGAAGCGGAAGGAAAGATCCGTAATAGAAGACCTCGCAATAGGTAGACGAAGGTGATATATCCGGGCGCGGGTAGAACAATGACTCATCACATCCTACATATACAACCCTCAATTTTTTTTCTGGAACGCCAATCGTTTGGGCAAAGTATTGGGCATTAGCCTGTGTGTCTGTGACTACAAGGCCTGCTGTCTGGCAACTTTTCCGATCCAACCAATACGCCAGGCGTCCCGGTAGAGAACGTGGGTGAAAGAGGGCCCGGTCTTCACACAGCGTATCAAATGTGGAAACATATGCGTCTAGAATAACGGGTTTCCGCTGAAGTAATGATAGTATAAGTGCAAAGGGCTGGCCGTAGAAACCTGCCCAACAGATGTCGTATTCCCGCCTATGAGTTATGAATTGGATCAGCCCTGTCAAAATACGGGAGGGGATATTCTGCCCTTTCCCTGTCAATACCGTCACATCGCAAAATTTCTCCAATGCCGCGAGTAGCACCCGATTTCGGATATAATTGACCTCACGCCCAGAGATGAACAGTACACGAGGCCTCATAACGGCCAAACTCCAACTTGCAGGTTATGACTCCGTATGCAACACCAGCACTGATACGGATACACCGGCCCAACAAGAGCCACTTTCATTGTTTTATCGCCTCCGAAATCGGAACCAGAATCACCTGCCCCTCCTGTGCTACCCGCACTTCGCCTTCTTCCACCGCTATCTCCGCCCCCGCTCGCT
>Ga0185307_1001837_pt1 | contig 11418 bp, 9 predicted proteins | sample LHCtaG_FD_128010 | JGI IMG/M metagenome (GOLD analysis project Ga0185307, IMG submission 128010) | Hot spring microbial communities from Little Hot Creek, USA to study Microbial Dark Matter (Phase II) - LHC4sed_matched (SPADES... | ecosystem: Environmental > Aquatic > Thermal springs > Hot... | reverse complement strand
CACAGTGGTGGCATCAACTGCTGTTGTTCCCATCTTCACCTTCCCTTTCTTGGTAGCCTAAATCAAGAGGTTTTTCGCTATATCCTTTCCCATATCCCAATTCTTTGCAACTCCTTAAGCCTTTACCCCTTGTCCAAAGGGAAGTCTGTCACCAAAATGAGTTTTGAGACCAATTCGTTTTGAAAAAGTGTAGCGACGATTTTGAAAGTTGGTGACCAAAGTTCGTTATACTTGTGAGGCAGAAGCGTTTTACCTATTGAGCGCTACGAAGAGGGTGAAAGGAATGGAACGGGCAGATGTCATCGTTATTGGTGGCGGCATCATCGGAGTCTGCACAGCTTATTTTCTGGCTGAGAAGGGCGTTAATTTGATTTTGCTTGAGCGCGATGAAATCTGCTCTGGTGCATCCTACGGTAATGCTGGGTTGATTGTCCCAAGTCACAGCGTTCCCCTTTCAACACCCGGCGTAGTTGAAAAGGGGCTAAAATGGCTTCTCAACCCTGAAAGCCCACTTTACATACCCTTCAGGCTTGACCTTGAACTTATATCGTGGCTTTGGAGGTTTTGGCGCTTTTGCACCGAAGAGCATGTCAGGCACTCCCTTCCCATCCTCGTTCCAATGCAGCAGGAAAGTTTGATACTTTTCGAGCAATTTGCATCAGGTGGGCTTGAGTTCGGATTCCAGCGCAAAGGCACGATAACAGTTTTCAACACGCAAGAAGCCTTTGAAGAGGGCATCCAAGAAGCGGAGTTACTGAAGGGGTATGGCATCGAATCTCAGGTCTTGTTTGGGGAGAAGGTTCGCGAGAGGGAACCTCTCCTCAGGGAAAGCGTTGTGGGCGGAATTTACTTCCCCGGTGACGCTCATTTGGACCCTGCCCAATTTGTCCTTGCTCTCGCAAAAGAGGTTGAGCGGAAAGGAGTTAAGGTCCTGACTCAAACCGAAGTAGTTGAATTGCGGGCGGTGGGAAACCGCATTGAGTCTGTGGCGACGGCAAAGGGGCAGTTCAAAGCCGACACAATCGTTTTGGCAGCAGGTGCTTGGTCATCAAACTTGGCGCGCAACTTGGGCATCAAAATCCCCATTCAACCGGCAAAAGGCTATAGCATCACTTTTTACGAACCTAACCTCAGCCCATCCACACCGCTGATGCTTAGCGAAGTTAGGGTTGCAGTCACTCCCCTTAATGGGCGTTTGAGGTTCGGCGGGACTTTGGAACTTGCTGGGTTGGACTTATCCATTAACCAGAAAAGGGTTGAGGCGATAAGGCGCGGGGCAAGCCAGTATTTGCCCCAGATTGAAGCAAAAAGGGAAGAGGTTTGGCGTGGCTTAAGACCATGCACGCCAGACAGTTTGCCAATCATTGGTCGTTCCCGAAAATTCAATAACCTTGTCATTGCTTCTGGGCATGGCATTTTGGGGGTTTCTCTCGGACCAATCACCGGAAAACTTGTGGCTCAACTGGTTTGCGGCGAACCTTTGAACTTTGACATACAACCCCTCAGCCCTGACCGCTTTTAGTGAAAACTGCCCACCGTCACACGAGTTTTCAGGCTCAAAGTCGCAAAATTAAAAAGCGCGTCGGTCATAAGGCACGAAAAGGGGGGCGATGGAAGATGATCGTTCGCACCCGCGCTTACGCCAGAATCGCTTTGATTGGGAATCCGTCAGACGGATACTACGGCAAAACCATTGCTTGCACCATCCGCAACTTTTCGGCTCAAGTGACCTTATGGGAGAGCCCAACTTTGGAACTTGTCCCCCATCCGCGCAACGACCCAACAAAGTTTGAGAGCCTTGAAAACCTGAAAGCAATTGCAGAACGAGACGGTTACTACGGTGGACTGAGACTTCTTTTCGCAACTTGTAAAAAGTTCAAGGACTTTTGCGATGAGAGGGGGATTGTGCTTCCTGAGCGGAATTTCACTATCACCTATGAGACCGACATCCCTCGCCAAGTAGGACTTGGTGGCTCAAGCGCAATTGTTACCGCCGCTTTTAAAGCCCTGATGCAGTTTTACGGACTTGATGAAACTCACATCCCAAAACCGATTCAGCCTAACATAGTCTTAAGCGTTGAGCGGGACGAGTTGGGAATTGCTGCTGGGTTGCAAGACAGAGTGGCTCAAGTCTACGACACTTTGGTCTATATGGACTTCAGCCGCCATTGGATGGAACAATGGGGGCATGGGCTTTATGAGGTCATGGACAAAAACTTGCTGCCACCGCTTTTCCTCGCATATGTCAACAAGCCCTCATTCTCAGGGCGGATACATTCAAACCTGCGGGCTCGCTATGAAGCGGGAGACCCTGTCGTCCTTAACGCTATTGAGGAGTGGCGCGAATTGACCGACGAAGCAAAGGAAGCCCTTGAGCAACAAGACTACAAACGACTTGCCCGACTCATGAACCGAAATTTCGATTTGAGGCGGGAAGTTTTAGGTGACGCCGCTCTCGGTCAGGAGAATTTAGAGATGATTGAAATCGGACGGAAGTTGGGTGCGCCGACAAAACTTCCGGGCTCGGGTGGGGCGGTCATCGGCATCTTCTGGGATGAGGAACATTTCCGTAAATTGCAGCGAGCCTACAACGAAAAAGGTTACGCTTGCGTAAAGGTGGAAGTTTGAACTATTGCAAGGGGGCGAAGGGACGATGAGCAGAATTGTCCAAAAAGCGGTTGTGCCAGCCGCTGGCAAAGGAAGCAGACTCCTGCCAGCCACAAAATCGCAACCAAAAGAAATGCTTCCCGTCGGTCGCAAACCTGTCATCCAGTATGTTGTTGAGGAACTTGCTCATGCCGACATCCGAAATGTCCTAATCATCACCGGTCGAAAAAAGCGAAGCATTGAAGACCATTTTGATGAAGACGCCGAATGGGGTGATTTAGAGGACGAGTTGCTTCCGTCTGCAGCGAGGCTTGGAGTCCAAGTTTTCTATGTCAGGCAAAGTCAACCTTTGGGGTTAGGACACGCCGTTTCGCTCGCTCAAGAGTTCACTGGAGGCGAACCTTTCGTTGTTTCCCTCGGCGACACAATCATTTGGACACCAAGACCAGGCTCGCTCATCCAAAGGATGATTCAGGCTCATCTGGAATTGAAGGCTACTGCTACCATAGCGGTTGAAACTGTCCGAAGAGAACATGTCCACCGCTACGGGATAGTTGCTCCAGCCCACTGGGAAAAGACATCTGCGGGGGAAGTGATGCGCTTGACAGACATCGTTGAGAAGCCTTCGGTCGAAGAAGCGCCAAGTTGTTTTGCTGTCGCTGCAAGATACATCCTTGAGCCGGTCATCTACGACGCTCTCAAAGAGACTCCGCCTTCCATCGGCAACGAAATTCAACTTACCGATGCCATCGGTTTGTTGGTTCGGGAAGGCTATCCCGTTTACGCTTTGCCCCTTGAACCTGACGAGCAGCGATGGGACATCGGAAACTTTGAGAGTTACTTCAAAGCCTTCTTGCAGGTGGCGATGATGGATGAGGAACACGGCAGAGAAATTCGGGAGTTCGTGAAGGAACTGCTGGGTGGTCAACTTCAGTGAGTCTTAAGGCAACCTGATAATTGGTTGTCGCCCTTTGAATTCTTGGCTAATGTCGGAAAAATCTTAGCACCGACTTTAGTTGGCGAATTTTCGGAATTACGGTAGCGTCGGGGCTTGTCCCCGACGGATGTTGAACGACCGTCGCCCACAAGGGGCGACGCTACCAACTTCTTTATAATGGGCACTTGTATCAACGATGGTCGCGTTCTTCCCAATCCTTGACATAAACCCACCTATCATGCTCCACTTATAGCACCCCCTGGACCTTTGCCTATGCCGACAATTTCGGAAAGAAAATTGTTCCACCATTCATCTTTCCGTCGCTGCTTTCGCCTATCTCTCTTTCGCTCAAGTCGGGACAACACCCACCCCCGCTCTTCATCGGTCAATTGCTTCAAGGCTGTGAGGACCTGTTCTTTCGCGAGTTTAATTTTGGCTTTCGTTTTCGGCATGGCATTTCACTCCTTGTTATCTGCTTCTCACTCTCCCACAATTTTGCCACCTGTTTTCAAGGGCTTGAGACCTTCCTGTGTCCAGACGGGGACGAAGGGACATGGCTCTCTCAAAATCAAGGCTCTGATTTCGTCTCCGTAGTCAAGCAGCCACTTGATCGCTGCCGACAAATTTTCGTTGTCGCGTGACGAAACGACTTGAACGGGGATGTCAAGGGCGCTCAATAGTCGCTCAATCTGGATTGGACGAGTGAATTCGTTTGAAGCATTAAATCCGCTACCGGGATGTGGCTGTCCGCCCGTGAAGGCTGCACCGCCGTTGTCCAATATGACCAAGCCCATAGGTGCTTTCCACCAAACAGCATTCACAATCCCGTTGAAGGCGCTATGGAAGAAGTCGCTATCGCCCACAAGGGCGATGTAGCGGCGGTTGGGTGCGTGCTCAAATTTAGCTATTGAAGCGACAAGGTTGACTGAGCCACCCATGCTGTGCTTGATTTGAACCAATTGATAAGGTTCGCCGATAGCAACGATAGCACAACCGGGATTCGCACTTACGACTAACTTAACACCCATCCCCTGAGCCGTCCTGATAAGTTGGTCAAGGAAGGGCGGATACGGGCAACCGTCACAAAACTTAAGGGTGAAACCTTGTTGCCTTTGAGGGTCAGGAAGTTGGTTGACAATTTCTGAAGGCATGGGCAAAAAGTTTCGTAACGCTTTCCCAATTTGTCGCAAAGTCAATTCTCCGACCGAAGGTAAATCGCCCGTTAACTTGCCTCTGACAGCAATTGGTTGCCTCGCCTCTTGAAGCAACGCTCTCAACTGCATCTCAACGAAAGGCATTCCTTCTTCAATGACGAGGGCAACGGTCTTTCCCGCTAAGTTGTCCAACAACCAACGGCGAGGCAGCGGGAAACTGGTTGCCAATTCCAAAAACGCGGCATCAAACCGTTGGCTCTGTCGGCTTAGCAAGTTCAAAACTTCTCCAACTTTTTCAACGCACGGACCAACAGCCATAACAACTATTGCACTGTCACCCTTTTTGCGGTTGAACTTGAAATCGTTTGTCCATTGCTCAGCGAACTTCAACCTCTCCTGCAAACGAGCGTGCAAGGTGATTGCGTTACCTCCCGAAGCGATGGAAGGCAAAGAATTTGAGTGATTGAATGTGACCGGCTGTAAACTGGCTTTCAGGATTTCCTTCCGAGTGAGAGCGAACGAACGGGTGAACCGAACTATGACGGGCAAATTCAATTTGGCGGAAAGTTGAAAGGCTGCGTGCATAATTTCGGCTGCATCTTCAATTCGGGTCGGCTCAAGTAAAGGCAACTCGCTCATCAGCGCTAACCATCGGCTGTCCTGCTCATTCTGGGAGACCCAAGCAGAAGGGTCATCGCCCAAAGCAATCACAAGGGGCGAAGGAACACCTGTCAAGTTCACCGTCATTAGTGCGTCCAACAAAACATTTGCGCCGACGCTTTTAACGCAAACCAAAGACGGCATCCCAGCCAGTGTCGCCCCTACCGCAAGTTCCAAAGCGACTTTCTCGTTTGTCGCCCAGTGAAAGTAAACAGGATGGGGCAGGGTAGGAGAGAACTCTTGCAACGCTTTGAAAATCCCTTTGCTGGGCGTTCCAGGATAACCCGTGACGAACCTTACTCCAGCCATCATTGCTCCAAGCGCCAACGCTTCCTCGCCGATTATGCTTTTTGTCACCATTTCCAGTCACCTCCTGCCTTCAATTTTCGCATACCAAAAGGCAAGTGTTCGGCGCAAATCAATTTTCCCTCGTCTGCCAAAATTGTCTGGGCGACGAAATTTGACTTAGCGGACGGTGAGTTGTGAATGAGATGGGCAATCGTTGCTGACGATTTAACGGGTGCTGCCGATGCCGCAGTCATGTTCGCTGACGCTGGAATCAAAACGACGGTTTGGCTTGACAGGGTGGAAGATTTTCCTGAAGGCTCTTGCTGCTCGGTAGATGCCGACGCCCGTCGGCGAGATTGCAGAACCACTTCGCAACTCATCCGCCAACATGTCACTGAGTTGAAGCAAGCCAATTGGCTTATGCTCAAAATTGACAGCACTTTGAGAGGCTTCGTTGGGGCTATGGTTCAGGCTGCATGGGGAGCATCAGGGAGAGATTGGGTGCTTGTCGCTCCAGCAGTCCCAAAGCAAGGTCGGATTGTCAAGTGCGGACATCTTTTCGTTCGTGGAAAACCCGTTACCGAAACGGATTTGGCACAGGAGAGACCTGCTCCCATAACGACTTCAAGCGTTCCCGAAAGATTGTGGCAAACCAGTTTCACGGCAGGGGAAGTTTGTTGCGTCAGCCTTTTTGAAATGAGGCGAAAGCAAAGTCTGAAGGGCAAAGTGAAATGGGCATCGGCAAAAGGCTCATGCCTAATTTGCGATGCTGAATTGGATAGAGACTTGCATCGCTTGATGTTAGCCGTATTAGAATCGCCATCGCGACCTTTGCTTGTCGGAGCGTCAGGACTTGCAAAAGCGTTGGTGCAAGCAACGGTCGCAAAGTGCCCAAAGATAAAAACTCTGCCCTTTCGCCCTCAAAAGTTGCTCGTCATCGTTGGCAGCCAACAAACTACAGCCCAGCAGCAACTGAAGTTTTTGGAAGCGAAAGGCATACCAGTCACGGAAGCGGGTTGGACGAAACAGTTGAAGTTGCCCGACGAAAAAGCCGTAGCGGTAAGGCTGAATTTGGGCGATGGGTTGAGCGAAAAGAAATTTGCGCAACTGATTCGTTGGCTGATGGATTGCCTGATGGATTGGCTTGGGCGAGAACCGTTCAATGCCCTTATCATTGTTGGTGGCTTAACTGCGAGAACGATTTTTGAAGCGTTAGGCATAAGGCGATGGGACTTGCTTTGCTCGCTGTTGCCGGGTATGCCTATAGGGCTCGTTCAATTTGGCGAGCGGGCTTTACTTGTCGCAACGAAGGCCGGTGGGTTTGGGACGGAAAGAACCTTGTGGCAAGCAATCGGGAAATTAGTTGGGCGCGTCAAGCAGTAAGGGGTGAACCGAAATGCCAAAATGGGTGAAACTTAAGACAGGCAAAAGCAAGAAGGTGCAGAAGTTTTACCCACTCGTTTACAGGGACGAAGTGCAAGATGTTTCGCCATCAGTGGAAGACGGGGATTTGGCAACTTTGTTGGACGAACGGGGGAAGTTTCTCGCTTGGGGAACATATTCGGCTAAATCCCATGTGGCTTTCCGCGTGCTGACCTTGCATGACGAACCCGTTGACAGAGATTTCTTCGCAAATCGGCTTCAAAGGGCTTTTGAGCAGCGGAAACATTTGCGGGTGATAACCAATGCCATGAGACTCGTTCACGCTGAAGCGGATTTTTTGCCGGGCTTGGTGATTGACTGCTACGGCGAATTTGCGGTAATTCAGGTCAGGACGAAGGGCATGGAAAGGCTGCGGGATTTGTGGTTTGAGCCGCTGCTGGAACTGCTAAAGCCAAAAGGTGTTTACGAAAGGAGCGATATGGAAGGTCGGAGGGAGGAAGGGTTGGCGCCGTTCAAAGGGTTGCTCTACGGCACTGTTCCCGAAAGGATTGAAATTGTTGAGCACGGGTTGAGGTTTTTCGTTGATGTTGAGCGGGGGCTGAAGACAGGGTTCTACCTTGACCAACGCGATAACCGCAAACTCGTCAGGGAACTTGTTCAGCCCGGCGAGCAATTTTTGGACTTGTTCGCATACACTGGAGCCTTCAGCGTTTACGCTGCAACCAAAGGGGCTGAGTGCACGGCAATAGAGCAGCACAAGCATCTGGTTGAATTGGGGATGGAACAAGCCAAATTGAACGGGGTGAAAGTGAACTTTAGGTGCGGCAATGTCTTTGAAGAGTTGCCGAAACTGGCAAGCGAAGGGCAGCAGTTTGATTTTATCGTCATTGACCCACCAGCCATTGCAAAAAGCGAAAAGCAAATTGCGAGTTTGAGGAAAGCAATCCATCGGGCAGTCAGTGATTCGTTGCGGATTTTGAAGCCCAGAGGACGAATGTTAGTTTGCACTTGCGTCTATCACATGGACTGGTCGGACTTGATTGAAACAGTTCGGTTTGCCGCTTCAGATTTGAATGTCCCACTACGCATCCTCGCCCAGACGACCCAAGCCATTGACCATCCCATCAGGTTGCACATTCCAGAAAGCCAATACCTTCGCTGTCTTCTTTTGCAACGCGATTAGTGATGTTCTCTCAAGCCCTCACTCAGTGGCTTAGCTTACTTGAAGAAGAGCGGTGCGAAGACCAAGGCGATGATGCTCATCAACTTGATGAGGATGTTCATGCTGGGACCGGTTGTGTCTTTGAACGGGTCGCCGACGGTATCGCCGACGACTGCTGCCTTATGGGCATCACTCCCTTTGCCTCCAAGATTCCCTGCCTCAATCCACTTCTTAGCGTTGTCCCAAGCACCGCCAGCGTTAGCCATCATCAGACCAATCACGACGCCCATTGACAATGCCCCAGCGAGGAATCCTCCCAACGCTTCCCTTCCGAGCAGGAAGCCTACGAGCAACGGGGCAATAACAGCCGAGACACCGGGGAGAATCATCTCCCTCAGGGCAGACCTTGTCACGATGTCAATGCACCGATTGTAGTCAGGTTGACCTTTGCCTTCCAAGATGCCGTATTCGCGGAACTGCCTCCTCACTTCTTCAACCATTTGGTCAGCAGTCCTACTGACTGCCCTGAGGGTCAACGCAGCGAACAGACAAGGCATTGCGACTCCGATGAATAGACCCACCAAAGTGGATGGGTCAGTCAAGTTGATTGTCTTAAGTTGTGCCTGTTGCTGGTAGGCAGCGAACAACGCTAACGCAGTCAATGCAGCGCTGCCGATGGCGAAACCTTTGCCGACGGCAGCCGTTGTGTTTCCGAGAGCATCCAACTTATCCGTGATCCGGCGGACATTCTCTCCGAAGCCAGACATCTCAGCAATTCCGCCTGCATTGTCGGCGATGGGACCGTAACTGTCGGTGCTCATGACTATTCCGATGGTCGCCAACATTCCAACCCCAGCCAAAGCGATTCCGTAAAGCCCATTTGTGGCATATGCTGCCCAAATCGCGAAGGCAATGCCCAAAAGCGGTAGAACGGTGCTCAAGTAACCAACTGCAACGCCAGACAAGATGTTTGTCGCCGCACCGTATTGAGCCGATTTGGCAATCTCACGGATAGGCGAACCGCTGGTGTAATATTGGCTCACGCCGCCAACAAACAGCCCTGCGAACAGTCCTGCCAGAGTTGCCCAGAATGGGTTCATTGTCCCGACGAGGGCATCAATGAACACTGCTGCGAGAACGACGAAAGCAACAACAGCGACACCGACGGCGGAGTTGAGCGCCCATTGCGGGTCAAGTTTGCGGAACATACGGATTGAAAGGACCCCGATCACGGAGGTTATCAGACCGATGGTGATTAACCCGACGGGCAAAATCATCCACTTCCATGCTTCTTCGCGAGCAGCCCCCAAAGCAGCGCCAACGACGACAGTAGCGACGACTGAGCCAACATAACTCTCAAACAAGTCAGCACCCATCCCTGCGGTGTCGCCCACATTGTCACCCACATTATCAGCGATGACCGCAGGGTTTCTTGGGTCATCTTCGGGAATGCCCGCTTCAACTTTTCCGACCAAGTCAGCGCCGACATCGGCGCTCTTGGTGTAAATCCCACCACCGACGCGGGCGAAGAGAGCAACTGAAGATGCACCCATGGAAAAGCCTGTCAGATACTGGAGTAGGGTAGGGAAGTCAAGGTTTCGCCCAAGCAAAAGGACGACTCCAAGCCCTAAAAGTCCCAATGCAGCAACGGCAAGCCCCATAACTGAACCTCCGGTGAAAGCGACAACAAGTGCCTCGCCCATCCCATGAGTTCGTGCTGCTTCTGTTGTTCTAACGCTACTCCTCGTTGATGCTTTCATCCCCAAAAATCCTGCAGCCAAAGAACAAGCAGCCCCAAAGACATAAGCGAACCCAATGAGGGACGCCTTCTGCCAGAAAGCAAGGGTCAGAACAACGAACATCACAACGACGAACACGGCGATTGTCTGATACTCTCGCTTCAAGAAGGTCATCGCCCCATCGTGAATTGCCTCAGCAAACCATCTCATTCGCTCAGTTCCGCTTGGATACTTAAGCACTGACAGATAGTTGTAACCTGCGATGGCTACGCCCACAATGCCAAGCAAGGGTGCAAGGGTTGCGATCATTGAACTGACTGTTTCCATTCACAATTCCCTCCTTTTTCGCTAAAGGTCTCGCTGTAAGGGCATTAGGATTTTAGCACTGACATTGCTTCTCCCACAAGGTTTAGGCAAAAGGTCAGAATTTCCCCTACACAATTCAACCTTCGCTACTATTCCCAATTCAGCACCCCGCACTTCGCACTTTGCAACTCAAAAGGGCTTGCGCTTTCAGGGATTGTGGGTTACTATCTTGACAGGCATTTGAAGCCAAGCAGGTGATGAGAGATGCACATAGCGGTGGTCATTCCGGCGTTCAATGAAGAGGAGCGGTTGCCGGGAGTTTTGGGATCCGTGACCTCGTGCCCGCTTGTGAGACAGGTCATAGTTGTGGATGATGGGTCTGAGGATGGCACGGCAAAGGTTGCCCAAAAATTTGGCATCAAGGTAATCAGACTTGAGCGAAATTTGGGGAAGGCTGGAGCAGTTTGGGTAGGCTTACAGGAAGCCAATGAACCTATTGTCGTCCTGCTTGACGCTGACCTAAAAGGCTTAAAGCCGTCCCACATAGAAGCGCTCGCCCAACCCGTCGCCAGCGACGGTGTTGATATGACTTTGGGGATTTTCCGAGGGGGACGATTCTGGACGGATTTGTCCCATCTCATCGCCCCTTGGGTTTCCGGTCAAAGAGCGATGCCCATAGAGCGAGTCCGCGAGTTGCCCGACTTTTCCGATTTAGGCTATGGTCTTGAGGCTGCCCTAAACAAGTTCGCTAAAGAACACGGCTGGATTGTCAGAACCGTCGTCCTTTACGGTGTCAGCCATGTGATGAAGGAAGAGAAACTCGGTTTCCTGAGAGCGATAAGGGCAAGGGCTGGGATGTATTGGGAAGTGAGCAAAGGTTGGCTTATCAGCCTTAACGGGCGCAAATCTCCAAACCCAAGGTAAGCCCCTTAGCCCATAGCGGTGCTACCGAAAGCAGGCTGCAACCTTTTTCCCGTCAATGCCTAAAATGCCTTACGCCCGTGAAGACCATTGCGACGCCGTAACGGTTGCATGTAGCAATAACATCGGGGTCTCGCTTGCTGCCTCCGGGCTGGACGATTGCTGTCACGCCTGCTTGGGCTGCAATTTCTGGACCATCAGGCATAGGGAAGAAGGCTTCACTTGCAAGCACAGAACCTTTCGCCCTTTCACCTGCAAGCA
>Ga0185307_1001835_pt1 | contig 11429 bp, 8 predicted proteins | sample LHCtaG_FD_128010 | JGI IMG/M metagenome (GOLD analysis project Ga0185307, IMG submission 128010) | Hot spring microbial communities from Little Hot Creek, USA to study Microbial Dark Matter (Phase II) - LHC4sed_matched (SPADES... | ecosystem: Environmental > Aquatic > Thermal springs > Hot... | reverse complement strand
GCTACAAGCCTAGCCGACTCGAGGTCCACACCGGTTATCTGGGATATAGCCCTAGCCATGGGGCTCCCAACTATGGTTGAGGTGATTATGTAGTTAGCTGTGGTCGGTACCCCCATCCCTAGGACTAGGCTTATGGACATAGCTGTAAGCATCAGTATGTATATGTTACCCCCGGATAGGTCCACCAACCTATAGCCGACCTCCGTAGCCCAGCCGGTGAGGGTTAGGGTTCCCTGGATAAGCCCAGCACACGAAGCGGCTAGGAATACCGTAATGGCGCTCCTAACGCTGGAGTCGAAAGCTGATAGTACTGCCTGTACTAGGGCCCTACCACCCCTTAGTGCGTAACCTAAGGCTAGTACAGCTATAACGGCTGTGCAGCCCGAGAAGTAGACGGTAGCTCCCATCGGGAGGCCTAGTGCGTAGCCTACAGCACCTAGAGCTACTATAGCCGCTACTATGAACGCCTTAGTTAGTAGCGGCAGCCCCCTCCGGTAGACTACTGCAGCTGCTATAGCTGTTCCAATAGCACCTAGAGCACTGTACTGGGGTTCTAAACCCGATAGCAGCAGGTAGGTTATCACCGGTATAGGGCTTAGTAGGTAAGCACTCCTAGCTAGGCTGGAGAATAGTGGAAGATCCCGCCGATCTAGGGGCCTTACGTTAAGCCTCTTAGTGAACCTATCGACGAATGCGTAGACGGATGCGAAGTAGAGTATTGCAGGGATGGCTGCGGCTATTATAATGTCCCTGTAGGGCCTACCCAGGAACTGAGCCATGACGAACGCCGCAGCACCCATTACCGGAGGCATTAACTGCCCACCGGTAGATGCAGCCGGCTCTACAGCCCCAGCTACCTCAGGTGGGTAGCCAGCCTTCTTCATTAGGGGTATGGTGAAGGTACCTGTGGTTAGTACGTTAGCTACAGAGCTACCGGATACCGTACCCATGAGGGCGCTAGCTACTACAGCTGTCTTAGCAGGACCTCCCCAGGTGTGGCCGACTAGTGATAGTACGAACTTAGTTATGTACTCCCCAACACCTAGCTTCTCAAGTATGGAGCCGAAGAATACGAAGGAGAATACGTAGGCAACCATTACGTAGAGGGGTATCGCGAATAGGCCTTCCCTAGCGAAGTACATGTGGTTTACGAAGTGCCTTAGGTTGAAGTCCTTAGCTGCTAGACCTAGGAGGAGGACTACTGCAGCTATAGCAGGTAGAGCCGGTCCTAGAGTTCTTCTAGAGGCCTCTAGTAGTAGAGCTATAGCTACTAAGGGTATGAGTACGTTACTTAGAGTAGCCTCTACGTACCCCAGCTCAACAACCTTCGGGAAGACTACCACTAGGTAGGACGCCGAGAGGAACGCGGCCACAGCTAAGACGTAGTCGTATAGGGGGACCCTCTCTGAGTACCTCCTCCTACTAGCCGGGTATATTAGGAATGTCGCGAGGAGTACTAGCCCTAGTAGGAAGGCCATGCTCTGGTGCATGTCCGGGACGTAGAGGAGGAACCTGAGGTCGAGGCCTAAGCTCCTGAGGATAGTGTAGAGCATGAAGTTAAGTCCCATAACAAGGAACATCTCGTAGAAGGTGAAGAAAGCACCTAGGACTAGGATTAGCTTAGCTAAGAGACCCGTCTTACATCTCTCAATAACTAAAGCCTCCGCCACTAAAGCCCCCACAGAGGGAGAAGTTACTGAAAAATAAGGGCGGAAAAGCTGGAGGAGTTTAGGCCGTCCGGACTACCCTAGGCAAAGATACCCTCTAACCATACCTAGAGCTAGCTCTACTAGGTTAGTTACCACCCCAGCTCTAAGAGCTAAGTACTCCCTAGGGTGGACTTCCCGGTGGTTTACCAGTACCTTGGGGTTCACCATGTACTTGACTCGTAGCAGTACCGCTCCAGTACTCACCGGAACTCCCTCCACGATGAAGCCCTTATCTACGTACCTATACCGCAGGTGCTTAAGGTCCTCGGCTGAAGATGGTAGGCCCGCCCCGAATCCTCTCCAGGACATCCTAGCTAACTCTACACGGTCTGCGTACACTAAGTACATCTCTACAACCTCGTATAGTTCAACGCTATGTAGGTAGACTAGGGTTACGTTAACCGGCTTTGAGGTGGCTACAGCTACTACCTCCTCATCTACGCAAACTACCCCAACTCTTACTAGGGGTAGTAGGAGGAACGGAGCTAGAGTAGCTAGGAGGAGTAGGACTAAAAAGTTCTTGTTAATAGGGGGTCACTCCTAGGGTCTTAGCTCAGCTGGTACACGTATTCCCTTCTCCTCGTAGAACCTGATAGCTCCTGGGTGTAGGGGTATCGGCATCCCCTCAAGGGCTTTCGCTAACTCGATGTCCTTAGCCCTCGCGTGAGCCTCTCTAAGTTCATCGAGCTTATCGAACATCACCTTAAGGACTCTGTACACCACTTCACTAGGTACGTCAGCTCTAACAGCTAGCATAGCCATAACTGCGACCGTCCTAACGTCTGAGGTTAGCCCTGTGTAGGTACCGGCCGGTACCGTGTACCTAGTGAAGAACCTGTAGCCCTGCTCTACTAACTTACTCAGAACCTCGTCCGGAACCTCAACTAGGTTTACCGGAACCGTAGCTGCGAGTTCTAGTACTGCTGAGGTAGGTATACCGGCAACTATGAAGGCTGCATCTACCTGACCTAGCTTTAAAGCGTCTGCAGCTGTGCGGAAGTCCATGTACTGAGGTGTTATCAGGTCCCATATCCCAGCTGCTTTAAGTATGAGCTCGGCTTCAACAGCCGTACCGCTTCCAGCTGCACCTACAGCAACCCTCCTACCCCTTAGGTCGTATATGCTCCTAATACCGCTATCAGCTCTAACAACTACCTGTACTACCTCAGGGTATAGTACGGCTACACCCCTAACTACATCTACCCTACTGCCCTCGAACATGTATATACCCTTATAGCCGTAGTAGGCTATATCGTTCTGGACGAATATTAGGTTAGCATCCCCAGCTGCTAAGGCCCTCATATTGGCTACGGAAGCACCGCTAGTAGATACCGAAGCTGTAATGATATCGGACGCGTACTTATTCAGGAGCTCGGATAGTTTAACTCCAAGCGGGTAGTAGACACCTCCCGTCCCCCCGGTCCATATACTAAGTGCGTAGGGAGCTACCTTCTTAGGCATTAGTACGTAGGCGGCTACTCCAGCTACTATAACTACAATCACGATTCCTATGATAACGGGTAGGGGTATCCTCAAAGCTAGTTACCCTCAACTGACCTACACCTGTAGGGTATAAAAGCTTACCAAATACGGTACAGATACCACTGAACGGAAACCTAATCCTAAAACACCCTCACCTTCCAGATAGATCCAAGCTCCGCAGAGTTGGGTCGCGGAAATCCTCCGATGCGGGTCCCAGAGTTGAACTACCTTAGGTAGGTGGTAATCCCTCCCAGTAACTCCCCACACCCTGCTTAGACCTACCCTGTAGTTAACTATAGGTTACCTCTACTCTAACCCCTCTAGCTTTAAGGTACTTAACTACGTAGTTAAAGAGGTCCCTATCCGCACCTACTCTCTCAGGTGGGGTAAGCCCCCTAGGTAACCTACCCTCAATTAGGAGGTGCGCTGTTGCTAAGGCTACGAAGCCTGTAACCCGGGCCATTGAGGTATGCCCTCCGGCAGCTTCATCGTAGAGGTATAGCCTACCCCAGCCGCTTGCCGAGGTTACGACCACCTCCATTAGGGAGAGGTCCGGGGACTCGTACTGCATTAGCGGGAGTATTACTGCTAGCGTCCTATCTAGGTTCTCGGGCTTGAAGAACCCGAGCTCTTTCAGTACTCTCATCCTCTCTAGGTGGCCGGGCCACCTAAGAGTGTACTCAGCCATCTCCCTAGCTCTAACCGTGTGTAGTAGGGTTCTAAGGCCGTCGGTGGGGAACATCTCGAGCTCGAAGGGGCCCACCCTTACTCTCTCAATAGTGCTGAGGGGGTCTACCTCAATGACCTTGTAGTCCCTAACTAACCGCGCAGGCCTTAGGTACTCGTCTATGAGGTCGTAGGGTGAGAACAGGACTAGGTGGTAAAGCGGTGGTCTAGGCTCCTTAGGGAGCCCGCCAACGTTTATTACAGCTCTCTCGATCTCTCCGAGCTCCGCGTACACCCTACCTACAAAAGCGTTGCTCAAGCCGGGGGCAAAGCCAGCGTCTACCGCTATAACTATACCCGCCTCCTCAACCTCCTTAGATAGGGGTAGGGGGTCCTCCGGCATGAAGGATACGTCCACTAGGTTCTTCCTAAGCTTAGTGCAGAGCTTAAGCACTCCGTAGCCGAGGCTCCCCGGGAGGGCGTCGACAACTACGTCGAAGCCCTTAATCAGGTCAGCAAGCTTAGCTGTGTCCCTAGCGTCAACTAGAGTAATCCTAGCTCTGGACTCGAAGCGTGAGAGCTTCCCTAAACTGCTATCAGCTACCGTAACGTCGTAGTCCATGGATAGCTCCTCAGCTACGACAGAACCAACCCTACCAGCTCCTAGGACGAGTACCCTCACAGCGGTAACCCTGAAGACGGTATGTAGGTAGTAAAAATACGGCTTAGTACCGCCGTAGCGGAGCTTCAAGACCTTGGATGGCTTTACGGAGGCGTGCTGTAGCTTAACTACGTTAACTACCTCACGGGATCCTACCTATTCAAGTCCTTCAGCTTTAATTGGCTTACATAACAGTAGCTGGGGGTAGCTCTGGTAGAGGTAGTCTACGTATCCTGGGATAGGGCTGTGGAGCTGTGCTTTAAGCTAGCTAAGAAGGTAGCTGACTCAGGCTTCAGGCCCGACGTGATCGTAGCTGTACTACGCGGCGGTGTTGTCCCAGCTCTAATAGTTAGCGATGTACTTAACGTAGAGGAGTTCTACGCTATTAGGGTTAAGCACTGGGGTATAGCTGAGGAGGTCTACAAGGTACCTGTAATAGAGCAACTCCCTCAGGGTAAGCTTGAGGGTAAGAGGGTACTACTAGTAGATGAGATAGCCGATACCGGTAAGACCATAGAGGTAGCTGTAAGGGAGCTTAGGAAGATGGGCCTGCAGGAGGTTAGGACCTCAGTAGTACACCTAAAGCCCACTTCATCGGTGATACCGGACTACTACGTTGAGAAGCTCAATAGGTGGGTCTGGGTCTTCTACCCGTGGTCGACGGCTGAGACCCTAATATCCTTAGCACACCGGGAGCTAGGTCGCGGAGCGGACGTCGGGGAGATCCTAAGGGTAGCTGAGGCTATAGCTGAGAAGCTTAGGGTTAGGGAGCCCGTTAGGAGCATCCTTGAGGTAGCTATGAGGTTCTACGTAGAGAGCTTAGAGCTACCTAAGGAGGGTACCTAGGTAGCGGAAGGCTGAGTCGGGGGCTAGGGTCACTATAACGCTCCCCCTTGGTAACCTAGAGGCTACAGCTATAGCTGCGTGGACGTTCGCTCCGGTTGATATCCCTCCTAGGATACCCTCAGCTTCGATAAGCTCTCTAGCTATCTCGATGGCATTGGCACGTGATACCTCGATAACTTCGTCGACCACGGTCCTATCGAAGTTCGGGTAGACGTTCTTAGAGGCCAGCCCATCTATTACGTCGAGTCCCGGGCCCCCGGCTAGCCTGGAGCCCCTAGGGGTTACTGCTACTACCCTTATGCCCCTCGACATTTCCTTCAGGAACCTACTGACCCCAGTTATAGTCCCCCCGGTCCCAACACCCATTACGAAGCAGTCAACCCTACCTCTGAGGGCCGCCCATATCTCCCTAGCCGTAGTCTCGTAGTGGGCCCTAATGTTGGCTGGGTTCTCAAACTGGTTTAGGAAGACTCCACCTCTTTCGCTAGCTACCTCCTTAGCTAGCTTTAGGTAGTACCTGGGGGACGCCGGGTCGCTGCTAGCCTTGATGACCTCAGCCCCCATGAGCTTCAGCATGGAGAGCTTCTCAGCACTGACCTCCTCCTCGACGAGGATCACCGGCTTAAGGCCGTAGAACTTAGATACGAAGACTACGGAGATTGCGGTATTACCTGAGGAGGCTTCAACAACTACATCACCGGGCTTAAGTCCGTACCTCTCCACAGCGTCCCTAACCATGTAGTAGGCTATCCTATCCTTATGGCTACCCGTAGGGTTCATGTACTCGAGCTTAACGTAGATATCTACACCGCTAACCCCAAGCCTCTTAAGCCTAACCAGCGGGGTGTTACCTATGAGAGCCGGTAGCTCCACGTCCTCGCACCGTGTAGCCCTAGCTTAAGTGGTTAAATAGCTGGGCTTACTGAGACTGCCTAGACCTCAGCTAGCTCAGCGAGTAGTAAGGCTACGTACAGAGTTAGCTTAGGTATGGTATCTAGGGTTACATACTCATTCGGTGCGTGGGCCCTACCTCCGTGGCCCGGCCCCGTGGATATCATCGGGATTCCGAGGGTCCTCGTGAAGAGGTAGGAGGGGGCGGCTCCCGGGGACATCGGTATGACGTAGGGTCTTAGACCTAGTAGGGAGTAGACCCTAAGGGCTGCCTTAACAGCTGGGTGCTTCGGGTCTGTCTTACTCCAGGTATAGCAGTCGTGGACCTCAACCTCAACTAGATCGCTCAGCCCAAGTCTCTCTATAACCCTCCTAAGACCCTCTAGGACGTCATCTGGCTCTACGTTTGGGACCAGCCTGAAGTCTAACCTCATTACGGCCTCCGCCGGGGTTATGGTCTTGGTCCCGGGGCCTACGTAGCCTGAGTAGAAGCCGTCTATGTTAACTGAGGGCTTGAAGAAAACATCGACGTACCAGCTCCTACCGGTTAGCCTGGTCCTACCGATACCGTACTCCTCGACGATTCTCTCGAGAGGTGCGGACTCAACTATATCACTAAGGTACTCGAGGTCCTCAGGAGTCGGTGTTACTACCTTCTCCTCGAGCCAGCTAAGCCTCGGACCTGCTGTGGGGTCTAGGAGCTCCGAGGCTATCCTAGCTAGTACTGCAGCTGGGTTGTAGAGCCCTCCAGCTAAGCTACTATGTACGTCATACTTTGATGCCCTCGACCTCAGCTCTACGAAGACTATACCCTTATTACCGAGCTCTACGGTAGGCTTACCCGGTACGTCTTCGGAGGGGTACGTGAAGAGGGTTGCGTAGGATCCGGCCAGCTCTCCACGCTTATCCTCAACGAACCTACGTAGAGATGGGCTACCTATCTCCTCCTCACCCTCCAGTACGAAGGTGACGCTCACCGGGACCTCCCCCAGGACCCTCTCCAAGGCCTCGACCCCCAGTAGGGAGCACATGAGGCCGGCCTTGGTGTTGTAGGCCCCTCGAGCAACGATCCTATCCCCAACTACTCTAGCTTCGAACGGTGGTACCTCCCAGAGTTCTAGAGGGTCTGGGGGCTGTACGTCGTACATGTTGTAGATCACCGCTCTCCTCTCGGATCTACCGGTCAGCCTACCGTAGACTATTGGGTGACCTCCGTAGCTTAGTAGCTTAGCATCCACCCCTAGCCTATCCCTAAGCCAGTCCCTCAGGAACTCCGCAGCCTCCCCGATACCCTCACCCGTCCCGGATACGCTGGGTATCCTGAGGAGCTTCCTAACCTCCTCAACTAGGTAGCTGTAGTTGCGGTGTACGTAGTCCCTAAGCCTATCCAGAAGAACCTGCAAAGCGTACCCCTGTATAGTTTAGAGGCTAGGTTAAAACCTCCTAAGCTTGGGGTTGACTATCTCATCTAGTGCGTAGCTTATGAAGGTAACTGAGAGGACTGCGAGTAGGATCCCCGTACCGGGGGGCACTACGTACCACCAGTACCCGGCTGACATAGCGCCCATCCTAAAGGCGAACCTCAGTATACCGCCCCAGCTCGGTATCCTAGGGTCTCCGAGGCCTAGGAAGCTAAGAGCTGCCTCGGCTATTATAGCGTTGGATATCTGAAGGACCATGTTGGCTAAGACTACAGGCATCGTAGCTGGAGCTATGTGTTTGAAGATTATCCTCGTAGCACCAGCTCCGAAAGCCTTCGCCGCCTCGACGTGGGGGTACTCCTTCAGAGATACCACCTGGGACCTTACGACCCTAGCTACTGGGGGCCAGGAGAGTACGGAGATCACGAGGATCACGTTGAAGAGGCTAGGGCCTAGTATCGCTGCGAAGATTATCATAAGGACTAGCCCCGGCAGGGCTAGTAGAGCGTCAACTACCCTCATAATTACCGAGTCCACTAGCCCACCTAGGTAACCACTTACCAGCCCAGCCACAGCCCCTAGGAGGGTAGATAGCAGGGCCGCCAGGAAGCCTACTAGTAGGGATATCCTACCCCCATATAGGAAGAGGGTTAGCAGGTCCCTACCTATCTCATCGCAACCGAAGGGATGCTGGGTAGATGGGGGTTCGAAGGGCCTGCAGATACCGTACTGCCAGATATCGTAGGGTGTTAGGTAGGGACCTACCACAGCAGCTACTACAAGGGCTACTAGGATAGCTAGACCTAGCCTACCGTAGGGGTTACGTAGTAGTAGGGCTAAGTCCTCCCTAAGCCTAGAGGGCCTCACCTATACCTCACCCTCGGGTCTAAGTAGGCGTAGAGTAGGTCTACGACGTAGTTAGCTGCTAAGAAGGCTGCTAGGATTACTAGGAATATACCTTGGAGTAGCGGGTAGTCCCTGGTGGACACGGCCTCGTACATTAACCTACCCAGCCCCTCCCACGAGAAAACCGTCTCAGTCATTACGGCACCGGTGAAGATACCGGCTAGCTGGAGCCCTACTATAGTAGCGAAGGGGGGTAGGGCTGCCCTAAAGACGTGCCTCCTTATCACAGACCCCTCGGGTAGCCCCTTAGCTCTAGCAACCATTACGAAGTCCTCCTGGAGTATTGAGAGCATGGCGTTCCTAACTATGAGGTAGTTGTAACCTATCTGGATTAGGGTTAGGACTGTGAATGGGAGGGCCATGTGCCACAGGTAGTCCGCGGCTAGCTCTAGGAGGTCCTTATGGACCTTAACGGCCGTTATGGTCCCTCCAACTGGGAAGAGGCCTAGGCGTACGGAGAATGCCATTATGAACAGCATGCCCAGCCAGAACGTCGGTATGGAGTAGGTAACTAGGGAGAATACCGTTACAGCTGACTCAGCCTTAGACCTGTACTTCCTAACTGAGTAGAGGGCTAGTAGAAGCCCTACAGCTATGGCTGTAGCTGTGGAGGAGCCTACGAGTGCTAGGGTGTTGAGTAGCCTCCTACCGAAGATCAGTTCGGTAACAGGCCTACCGTAGTAGAGGGAGTACCCTAGCTCACCGGTAACTAGGTTACCTAGGTAGATAAAGAACTGCTCGTAGAGTGGTCTATCAAGCCCGAGCCTCTGCCTAAGGAGGACACGTACGCCCGGGTGGATCCTAGGGCTCTCCAGAAGGAATGCTGTAGGATCCCCAGGCATAACTCTGAAGAGGAAGAACGCGATACTAACCAGGATGAAGAATGAGATCAGAGTCTCCAGGGCCCGCCTAACAGCGTACCTAGGGAGGCTCAGAGCTACCACCCGGAGTTAGGGGAGGTACGAGTATATAAAAACCGGTTGAGCTTAGGCATCACCTAGCTGTCCTCCTACCTAGGAGGTACATCGCCGCCCCGACGAGGACTACTGCTACTACCGCAGCTACGACTACCTCCGGTGGGGTGTAGGCCTCCCTAATCGTTTCCCTAACTGTAGTAGTGCTTACAGCTGTAGCCGTGACCGTTACGGGTACCGTAACCGTGGCAGTAACTGGCGCAGGAGTGGTCGGGGGCGGCGTGACGGGTACCTCAACGGGCTTCTCGAGCTTAGTGTATGGTAGCTCAGCCGGGATCCCCCTGAAGTTGCCGTTAATGAGGGTCCAGAAGTTCAGGGCCCCTCCAGGCATGTCGACTACCCCGGAGAGCTCCTTTCTGTAGACCTGTATCCAGTACCTAACGTAGATCGGTAGTATCGGTAGCTCCTCAGCTAGGGTCTCCTGGAGCTTCTTGTAGAGCTCAGCCCTCCTGTAGTCGTCCGGCTCTCCCTCAGCCCTCTTCAGCATCTCCTCGAACTCCTTGTTTACGAAGCCCCACGGGTTGTTCCCTCCGGGGACAGCCTGCTCCTCTACGTAGAAGGCTGAGTAGTACCACGGCTGGAAGTTAGCGTCGTTCTCTATTATGTATATCTGGAACTTCAGCTGGTTGTAGACGTAGTCTATCATGGTGTCGAAGTCTAGGGGTACGTTCCTAGCCCTAACCCCTACCTTAGCTAGGTTCTCAACTAGTACATCACATATCCTAACCCTAACGGGGTCGTACTCCGGCGAGTATATGGTGACCTCGAACTTACTACCGTCAGGTGCCTCCCTCCAGCCATCGCCGTCGACGTCCTTGAAGCCGGCCTCATCCAGTAGCCTAGCCGAGGTGGCTAGGCTGTAGTCGTACCTAGGTACGTCCTTGTTTACCCAGAACTCGAAGCCTGGGTGGACGTAGGTGTACACGGCCTCAGCGTATCCTAGCATCAGGGTCTTAACGACGAAGTTCTTATCGAGAGCGTGTGCCACTGCCTTCCTGAAGTTCTTGATCCCGGTGATCGGGTCTCGGAGGTTGAAGCCTATGAAGCCTACGTAGACGTCTGGGCTCTTAGGTACCATCAGGTTGGGGTCGGCCTCAGCCTCGGGTAGTACGGCGTAGGGGGCCGTCCACATCATTATGTGGGCTTCACCCTTCTTTACAGCTAGGTACTGGGCCTCGTCGGTCGCGTAGACCTTGAAGATTAGCCTATCGGCCCTCGGGAACCCAGGCTTGAAGTACTTCGGGTGCTTAGCTAGGTCTAGTAGCTCCCCTTCAACCCACTTAGTCAGTAAGTAGGGACCTGAACCTATCCTTAGGTGCCCGTACCTGTTCACGAAGTCCCTAACCTTCGAGGCTACCTCAGCAGGCTCACCAGCCTCTATCCGCGGTAGGACCTTACCTACGTCGTCGGAGCTCAGCGGGTTGAAGTACGTAGGGTCGTCGAATACCTCAGCTACGTGAGTCCACACGTGCTTCGGTAGTACTATCATGTAGCCGAAGGTCCTTAGAAGCCAGGCGTTGAACCTGGATAGGTAGATCCTGAAGGTGTACCTGTCCACTAGCTCAGCCCTCTCTACGAACTCGACGTAGGGGTACCAGGACGGTGGCTGGTACTTCCTGTAGAACTCTATCGTGAACACCACGTCCTCAGCAGTTAGAGGGTTACCATCGTGCCAGTACGCGTTCTCAGCTACCCTAAAGAGCCAGACTAAGCCGTCCGGGCTGTACTCGTACCACGTGCACAGCCATGGGTGGGGCTCTAGGTCGGGGCCCTCCCTGAAGAGCCTATCGTACATTACTAGGTTAAGCCACCAGTCGTACCAGGTCTCCTCCTTAAGTGGGTTAGGGTTCTTAATGTACTTCATCGAGGCTAC
>Ga0185307_1001834_pt1 | contig 11436 bp, 12 predicted proteins | sample LHCtaG_FD_128010 | JGI IMG/M metagenome (GOLD analysis project Ga0185307, IMG submission 128010) | Hot spring microbial communities from Little Hot Creek, USA to study Microbial Dark Matter (Phase II) - LHC4sed_matched (SPADES... | ecosystem: Environmental > Aquatic > Thermal springs > Hot... | reverse complement strand
TGCTTCCCGGAGGAGTAAAGGTTTCTTTTATTCCCGCTTACCTGTGATGGGCCGGTGGTCCAGCCAGGACAAGACACGGGCCTCCGGAGCCCGGAACACGGGTTCGAATCCCGTCCGGCCCGCCACATGAACGGATATTTTAGTGAAGGCATCCCGTTTTTAACTGCCCAGTGTAAGCTGGCCGAGGGATCTCAAGATATGAAGAGATAAAAAGGGGAAGGATAACCGAATCTTCTTCACCGCTGGTGACCAGTAAAGAAGAGAGAACTAGTAAGACCAAAGCTCGTACTGTTTAGATCTTGGCTTCCTTTTAATCTTAGAGTGACCACGTGATCACGCAATCACAGTTATTATATTAAAGTAGACAATAAGCAGGAAGGAAATGATGAGAAGGATTGGTCTTAAACTCCGCGCGATGACAGGCGGATATTATCGGGAAAACCAGCTTAAGGTACTCTCGCTCCTAGAAAGGAACCCCAACGCAAGGGTACTGGACATCGGATGTTCTTCCGGTGAGTTCACACTTGAAGTGGGAAAGGCAATTGGAACGAAAGAGCTTTACGGTGTTGACCTCAACAAAGAAGCGGTAAAGAGTGCAAGAAAAAAAAGGAATAAAAGCGATCTTACATGACGCGAATACCGAACTTCCATATGAGGACGGCTTCTTCGACGTGGTGGTATCAAACCAAGTTTTAGAACATCTCTGGAACACCGATGGATTCTTTCAGGAGGTTAGGAGGGTTTTGAAAAGTGGGGGATATGCTGTGGTCTCCACGGTAAACTTGACCTCGCTTCATAATCTCGTGTTCATGAACTTGGGCCTAATGCCGCCTGGTCTGCACGTGAGTAAAATTCATGTCGGTAATTTCCTGTACGGAGATAAGAGCGAGGGACACGTCAAGCTCTTCACGGTCGGAGCACTTATAGATCTGGCCAATTACTACAGGTTTAAAGTTGAGGCTTTATTGGGATGCGGAATTTACTTTCTCCCGCGCCGACTCTCAAACCTCCTATCGCGGGTATTCCCTCAGTACTCCACCAACTTAACTATCAAAATAAGGCGGACATGAGTCGTACAAATCCGTGCTGTCTATCCTCTGGAAAAAAAGCCAAAGCCTATCTCAACGATCCCGGCCTGACCAACCACTCGATAACCAGTTTGAGGGAGGTGGGGAGGCTTATGGAAAACGCGATCTTCCTCGAGCTGAGGAGGAGAGGGGAGGCGGAGCTCTTCTGCTGGAAGGATCACCGGGAAGGAGGTGAACTTCGTGTTGGGGGGATCTACCAGAAGGCTGATCCAGAGTTTCTTTCTATCTCGCACGTGAAAGGGCTGAAGTAGTCTGCTTTTCGGTGGAAAACCTACCCAAGAAGGTTACAAAGGATGGCATTACCAAACATCTCCCCCATTTCCATGCACGAACAAACCCATTCTCCAAAAAAAGTCCCCCCCCTCTTCAATGGGCCTAACGGCCAAGGCTTAATAATCGTCCAGTCTAGTGAGGAAGATGAGAATTTCTGTCATAGGGGCTGGCTATGTTGGACTAGCCACCGGCGTTGGATTCGCCAGCAAAGGTCACTCAGTAACATGCGTAGACGTGGATGCTGAGAGAGTCAAAAGGCTAAACAAGGGGGAACCCCCCATCTACGAACCGATGCTTACGGAACATCTTAAAGAGGTGCTAGAAAAGGACCTTTTTGAAGCAACAACCGAGCTGACTCGGGCAGTAAGTGAATCGGAAATCATCTTCATCTGTGTTGGAACACCCTCCAAACCGGACGGTTCCATAGATCTTGAATTCATAAAAAATGCTTCCAAAAATGTCGGACAAGCCATGAGAGATAAGGGGGACTACTCTGTCATCACGATTAAATCGACCGTCGTACCCGGAACCACGGAAGAAGTGATAATCCCTCTGCTGGAGAAACAATCGGGAAAAAAGGCTGGCACCAACTTCGGCGTCTGCGTGAATCCTGAATTTCTGAGGGAAGGTCAAGCTCTTCTCGACTTCTTCAAACCGGATCGTGTAGTCATAGGAGAGCTGGACAAAAAAAGTGGTGACACTTTATATCAGCTTTACCGCGATTTCACGTGTCCTATCATGAGGACCGATCTCAAAACGGCAGAAATGATCAAGTATGCTTCCAACGCTTTCCTAGCCACGAAGATCAGTTTCATCAACGAAATCGGTAACATTTGCAAACGGCTAGGCATAGACGTTTATGAGGTTGCTATGGGAATAGGCTTGGATCACAGGATCTCTCCCCACTTCCTGAGAGCGGGGATCGGCTTCGGTGGTTCGTGCTTTCCAAAAGATATGCGAGCCCTAATAGCCAAGGCAAGAGAGTTAAAATATGAACCAAATCTGCTCAACTCCGTGATGGCTCTAAACGAAAAACAACCCCTCAGACTTTTGGAGCTATTGAAAAAGCACTTTCCTAACTTGAAGGGAAAAACGATCGGTGTTCTGGGCTTGGCTTTCAAGCCCGAAACCGATGATATAAGGGAGGCCCCCTCCATAAAAATAGTTGGAGAGCTCCTTAAGGAAGGTGCTATCGTGAAAGCTTACGATCCAAAAGCGATGGATAACTTCAGGCGTATTTTTCCCCATGTGCAATACTGTGAAAGAGCGGAAGAAATCTTAGATTCTGATGCTGTCTTGATTTTGACAGAATGGGAAGAATTTAGGAAGCTGGATTACTCAGGAAAGGTGGTAATCGATGGTAGAAGGATAGAAGAAGCGAAAACAGCAAAGGTGTATGAGGGGATCTGTTGGTGAAAAGATGGAAGAAATCGTTGGTCTGATCCCGGCTGCTGGCAGTGGAACGAGACTCTATCCCTTCGCCCGGGCGGTTCCCAAAGAGCTTTATCCAATAGCAGGCAAACCAGCCATAGAACACTGCGTTGAAAATCTGAGAGAGGGAGGAATAAGGAAGATCTATGTGCTGGTGGGACATCAAAAGGGAGCCCTTATGGACTATCTCGGAGATGGTTCGGATTTCGGGGTCAAAGTAGCTTATCTTTATCAGTACCGGAGGCTAGGGTTGGGCCACGCCGTACTTCAGGCTAAGGAGTGGATAAGGTCGACCTTTGTGACCCTACTGGGAGATTCCTTCATTGAGCCCAAATGCGAGATAAGAAATCTCTTGAACCTTCATCTTCGCGAAAGGCCCTTGGCGACTGTTCTCCTCTTCCAAGTTCAGGATCCCAGCTCCTACGGGGTGGCTAGGTTCAGAAGGAAAGGGAATCTGATGGTGGTGGAGAAACTCGTTGAAAAGCCGAAACCAAGCCAAGCGAGGGAGATGAAGGTCGACGGCAAATTCTACGCCCTTTGCGGCGCCTATGTCTTCGAGCCAAGGATCTTCAGATATATAGAGAAAACTCCGCCCAAGAGAGGAGAAATCCAGCTAACCGATGCCTTAGAGTTAGCAGCGAAAAGGAAGGAGAGGGTGCTGGCCATGGAGCTGACCGGAAGATACTTGGATATAGGAAAGTGGGAAACGGTTTTTCGGACCGAACGTGAGTTCCTTTCTTCTCTTTCTCTAGAAGAGTGCATAAAGGAAAGGGAGGAAATGGCCAGGAGGACCCTCTAATGCGGGCTCTGGTTACGGGAGGAGCCGGTTTTTTGGGTTCTTGGCTCTGCGAGCTTTTGGTTCAGCAGGGATACGAAGTGACCTGCTTGGACAACATGAGTTCTGGCAGGCGCGAAAACATTGAGCATCTAAGGGAGAAAATCGAGGTTATTGAGGGGGACGTGATCGATCCGCCATCGCTGCAAAAGGTAGATGTCATCTTTCACCTGGCCTCTCGAGCCTCGCCCGTCGACTTCAAGGAGCATGCCTTGGAGATACTTATGGCGAACTCCCTCGGCACGCTGAAGATGCTGCAACTAGCGGAGAGATGGGAAGCTCGGTTTGTTTTTGCCTCTTCCTCCGAGGTCTACGGTAATCCGCTCCAGCATCCCCAAAGGGAGGATTACTGGGGAAACGTCAATCCTGTAGGCCTGCGCTCGTGTTACGATGAAGGAAAGAGGTTTGGGGAAGCCCTGTGCATGGCCTACTATAGAAGAAAGGGAGTGGATGTGAGAATAGCCAGAATCTTTAACACGTATGGGCCTAGAATGCGCCCTGATGATGGAAGGGTGATTTCAAACTTTGTTGTTCAAGCTCTGAAGAACGAACCCTTGACCGTTTATGGTGATGGTCAGCAGACAAGATCCTTTTGCTATGTGGAAGATTTGATAGAAGGTTTAGTAAAGCTCGGTACAAGAGAAGGAATAAAAGGGGAAATCGTGAATCTGGGGAGTACAGAAGAAAGAACCGTGCTAGAAATCGCCAACCTTGTGAAACGTTTGGTTGGCTCAAGCTCTCCCATAGTTTTCCTCCCCAGAACCGAGGACGATCCACAAAGGAGAAGACCAGATATCAAGAAAGCGAAGGATCTTTTGGATTGGAAACCAAAAACTGCATTAGAAGAGGGTCTGGCAAAAACTATTCAATACTTCCGAACAAGACTAGCTTGTGACAGCCAATGACCGAATCGAAAAGGATGAAGCCTTAGCTCTTCATGGATTAGCAACGCAAACCGACTTGAAAACTGCTATTCTGAACCTTGTAGCATGCCCGATCCTTAAGTAACGAGCCGCTTCTCTTCCAGTTCAAGCATCGCTTTTTCAAACAGATCCATGGCACCCCATCCGTGTGCCTTCGCCCAGTCCGCAAGCTCTTTCAACCCTTCAGACAGCGAAATAGTGGGACTGTAACCCAAGTATTTCTTGGCCCGGGTGAGATCGGCATAACAGTGCCTGATATCTCCCTTCCGGTATCGATACGAAATAAAAGGTCTCACATTAGCCCCGTATGTCTGTATGAGAAGCTGAGCAAGATCAACTATGGAAATCGGATTTCCGCTTCCTATGTTAATAGCCATATAATTCGCACCGTTCCTCTCCAGCGCCAATAGGTTCGCCCTTGCCACATCACGCACGTGAACGAAATCTCGTGTCTGTTTTCCGTCCTCGAAGATATAGGGGGGCCTATTATTAAGAATCCTAGAGGAGAATATCGCACATACGCCGGTGTAGGGGTTGCTCATAGACTGCCTAGGCCCATAAACGTTGAAGTATCTAAGGGCCACAGTTGGTATGCCGTAAGTCCTACCGACTAACAAAGACATTTCTTCTTGGTGCCTTTTGGTTTGGGCATAGATCGAGGTCGGCATGCACGGTTTTTCTTCGTCGGTGGGGACCGGCTTTACTTCCTTCCCGCAGATTGGACAGAAAAGCTCCCACTTTCCACTTTTCACTTGCTCTTCACTCCTTGGCTGCGGATAGACTGTCCCGCAGCTATTGCAATTATACTTTCCCTCCCCGTAAATGGACATGGACGAAGCAACCACGAGTTTCTTTACATCATTGGGCTCGTTGACCAAAACATCCAGCAAGTTGGCTGTCCCGTAAGTGTTATAGGCGGTGTACTTTTCTATCTTATACATTGACTGGCCGACTCCGACGGCCGCAGCCAAGTGGATCACTGCGTCTATGTCCTTCATGGCCTTGATTAGAACCTCTCTGTATCGCACATCACCTCTCATGAACTCAACACTCTCGTTGCAGTAATCGGGTGGTTGACCTGTTGGATGGGCCTGCGGTTCTAGGTTGTCCAGAACCCTCACTTGGTAACCCCTTTCCACCAACAGGTCAACCGTGTGGCTCCCTATGAAACCGGCACCTCCTGTCACTAGGACTTTTTCGATGTTCCTTGTTTTCATTTGGACCTTTATTTATTGTATTTTTTTCTTTTTTATTTTTCTGGGCCCCAGTTATAGACAGCATACAACTAAGGCAAATCGACTCCAAGATGTATGTTACGGTCAAAATCGTGGATTAGACTATTGCTCCCTAAGAGGCTGAAAGGGAAAGCATGAAAAACGAGCGAAAAGAGGAAGAGGACAACCCCGATACAGATAAATATATTTTGTACCTTAGTTTTAAGATGACAACCGGTATAACCGGAATAGCTGCCGTTTTAAACTTGATAAAAGGAAACTATCCGTTTATTGAAAGCATACTGTCCGTCCTTCCAATCTGCAAGCAAATGCTAATTTCCGATGGGGGATCTACAGATGGAACACTGGAGGTATTACAAAGATTGAAAGCAAAATACGACAAGATAAAAATTTTCCGGGAAAGATGGGAGGTTCATGAAAAAGGTAGACTTTTTAAAGGTGTGGTCAAAACAGTCAACCGTCTTATGAGAAAGGCAAAAACCTCTCATATTCTGTATCTCCAGGTAGATGAAATTTATCACGAAGATTGCTTGGGCCAAATTGCTAGTTTACCAAAAATATATCCAGGCAAAATGTTCTTCAAGTTTCCTTTCATGCACTTCTACTCTACTAAACCTAACAGGGAATACATCTTCGAAAGACCATTTTATTCGGTGTCTGGCGTGCCTTATTGCTGGGCAGTCAGAATGATAAAAAATAAGCCCCAAGAGATAGTTTCTTTTGGGGATGCGTGGACGTTTTGTTTTAAATTTTCGGAAATAGTAAAAAAATATTTTTTTCATCCAAGAAAAATGGGTAAAACGATCTTTCTTGGAGATGAAGTGGATGGGTATACTGCCTACATTAACCTGAAATATCCAGTATTTCACTTCAGAGGTGGTCAAGTGGGAAAAGATGTGGATCAATCCGATCTGAAGCCATACAAAGGTCCTTTTCCTGCTATAGTGCGCGATTTAATAGGGAAGAAATACAGAATTCGCGAAGAACTACTAGATATTCGGTGATCTTATGAAGATTTTATTTGTTATTCCTAAGTTAGGTGCAGGAGGGGCCGAGAAGACTACCGTTCTTCTCTTAAAGCACATAAATCGAAGAAAATTCAATTGTGGTCTGCTATTATATCAGAGAAAAGGAGAGTTCCTAACAGAGTTACAAGATATTCCCATTGAAAGTATTGAAGCCCCAGATAGTGGTCTTTTATACAAAGCTAGCAAAATACTAAAACTTAACCGAGCGATAAAAAAATGGGGGGCCGATCTTGTCGTAAGTCATCTATGGGGATGTAACTTAGATGTAATCCTTGCAACTCGCTACTTAGATCATGTATCAAGTCCCATCATCGTTCGACCCATGGAGAATATAAGGTACAAACTTCAAGAAAACACTGCTTTTCAAAGATTTTTCACAAACCTTGCCATCAAAAAAACGTACCGGAAAGCTGATGGTATTATATCTGAATCTGAAGGAGTAAAAAATGAGTTGATAAAATATTATGGTGTCAAAGAGAACCAAATTGAGACAATTTACCCTCCAATCGATATAGAGTATATTTCACTCGCAAAAAAAGAGAAAGTGGATCATCCATGGTTTTCAGATAATGTTCCAATAATTATCACTCTTGCAAGACTGGTTCAAAACAAGGGTCACGTTTATTTGATTAAGGCTTTTGCTAATCTTAGAAAAAAATACAATTGTAGATTAGTTATTATCGGACAAGGGGGAGAGAGAGAAAAGCTCGAACGTTTGACGCGTGAGCTTAAAGTAAATAAGGATGTTGCTTTTTTGGGATTTCAACCCAACCCGTTTAAGTATATAGCTAGGGCACAAGTGTTTGTACTTAGCTCGCTATATGAAGGGTTCGCCCGTGTATTAGTTGAGGCTATGGCATGCAATGTTCCCGTAGTATCAACCAGATGCCCTTATGGGCCCGATGAGATAATAAAAAATGAAATCACCGGAATGCTCGTTCCCGTAGGAAATGTGGATGCCTTATCTAATGCAATTTCGAAGTTGTTAGTAGACGATGCCTTAAGAAAAAAAATAGTGAAAAATGCTAAAAAGAGATGCGCCCAGTTTGATGTAAAAATAAAAATCAAAGAACATGAGAAATATTTCGAAAAAATAGCAACATAAAAGGAAAAGTAATCACTCTCCCATGATCTCGCGCCAAACTTTTTTCCATCTTCTCAATCCAGCTTCTGTGGAATAGAACTTGCTCATTCTTCTAAACCTGAGTGATAAACTTCTTAGTTCTCCTTCATCCAACTCTACTATTTTCTTTACATGTTTTTTTATATCTTCCGTATTAAAGGAGCCGATAACAAGATCGCTGTTTATTTGGGCAATAAAGTCCTTATTCCCGGTCTTATAGGATACTATCGGAATGTGTCCAGAAGCCATTCCTTCCATAATGGCAACAGCATTGGGCTCGTATCTAGCCAGATGAAATTGAAACAAGCTGTCTTTCAAATACTCTTCTAGGTTTTGGGTTGCTGGCAAAACAATAATCTTGTACCTTTGCAATATATCTTTTTTGTATCCTTTTCTTTCCAAGTAGTTTTCATGCCCTCCTATCAAATAAAATTTTGTATCAGCTCTTATGATGTTTTTTTTCTTCAACTTAATGAAGGCATCGACCATGATATCCACACCTTTCAAAAATGAATTAACTCCGATGAAAATAAAGTTTCTCCTTTCGAAGTTAACAGGTAGCTTAGAGAGTTTACGATAATCTCGATGCATAAAAAGTTCGGCTATTTTTATATCAAACTTGAAGTATTTTTCAAAGTCTTTCTTGATCATTTTAGAGACTGCAATCATATGATCCACATATTTGTTCAAATTCACCAAGTTAGTGAAAAATACTCTTCTCATCCAATTTCTTTCTATGAAAAATGGCTCATGACTGTTCCCGATTACGACCACTTTATTTTTCTGATTTTTTATGAAAGGAAGTAACGGAGCAGGAGTTAAGCCCTCCAGGAGATACACATCATACCCTTTCACATTTTTAGCTAGGAAAGGAGCTCTTAGCGTTGTTGAATATGGATGCAGGAGTTTTAAGCGCTTATAGCAAAAAAAGTTTTTTATTCCAAACTCTTGCGCTATAAGTTTAGATGTTGGATGAATTACATCCATATAGATTACCAAAGAGCTTTTGGCGTTCATTCTCTCCGAAAATTTTTTTCGATTTCAAATCTAAAAATATTTTCCAAACCCCTACTGACAACCTCTTTTGTGAACCCTGCATTTTTAAATTTATTTATTAACGCCAACTCGTCGCCATGAATTGCGATTACCCACAATGGAACTCTTCTCAAAATTCTATTTGGAACGCTAAGCAGACCTTTCTCACATCCCTCACAGTCAACCTTAGCAAGATCAAACTCCTCCTTTTTTAGGAGGTTCAACCACGATTTCACCTTAATTTTTAGAGCCCCCATATGTTTTCCTGTATTTTCTGCCTCCTCTTTTACATGTAAGTAACCATTCTCCGACCACAATCCAGAGGCTCGTATCTCCACATTTTTAATTCTATTGATGGACAAGTTTCTCCTAGCGACACTATAGAAAACTGGTTCATAAGCTGTTATCCGTTTAGCGCCCATCAACGAAAAGGCAATAGAAGTTTCTCCAAGATATGCCCCAACATCCAAGATTCTTTTATTTTGAATATCTTTTTCGGATAATTGGTATACTTTAAGATCCAAAAGATCCTCGTAGAGAACTGGCCTTAACATAACGAAAGAAGGGGAAAACAACTTTATGTTCCACTTTTTATCGACCAAGTAATATCCATTTTTCCCACAAATCAACCGGAATCTACTAGCCCTTTTCTTTAACTCATAGGTAACACCAAAACTTGACGAGTCCGAAATTTTAATTCCATTAAAGTAATAGCTTCTGCCTGTTATTCTTCTTCTCGCTTCAAGAAAAAAAAATTGGGGAGAAATCCGAAGTACTTCCAAGGCGACCTTAAGTTTCTCAACAGCCTTAAGTTTTTCCTTTTCCATGATACTCCTTATCAGTTCTACTTCCCCAGCGTATTTAAAAATATTGTTTTCTTCAACTTTTATAAGCTTAATTAGCCAAGAATGGTCTCTACATCTTCTCATCTGCCAGCTTCAACAGTTCTTTCTCTACCTTGATGCAAAACTGTTTCCAATCATATTTTTTCGCCTTTCTGAACCCCTTTTCTCTCATTTTTTGAAGTTTTTTCCTATTTTTAAGCAACTCCTCTATGGAATCCGCTAGCGCCTCCACATCCCTGGGAGGAACAAAAACTACTTCAGATTCGGAGGAGAAGTCTAGATAACAAGGCAACTTATACACTACTGGTACCGTTCTGCATCTCATGGCCTCCAAGACCACTAAACCAAAGCCCTCTCTTGTTGAAGGTAATACTAGGATTTCCGATGATTTCATCATGGTAATCACTCTCCTGTATTCTGTGACAAGACCTGTGAACCTAACTATTTTTTCTATTCCCAATTCTTTTGTCATTATCTTCAATTTCTTTTTTAGTACTCCATCCCCTACTATCAAGCACTCTAGTTTTGCAAACTTCTTCGATAGCCTCTGGACTGCCAAAAGCAAGTCTTCAACATGTTTGTGAGGTACCAGCCGTCCTACATATATAATTCTATTTCTGACCTTCCGCGCTCGCACGGAATCGATTGAATTCACGTCGATCCCACTCCCGCATATCTCTATTTTTTCCTTCGGAATCCCAAATGTCTTCTCCAGCTGATACTTAATAGGACTGCTAACCGTTAGGATTTTTGAATAAGGTAGTCTACAAACCAAGGCTTCCACCAGATCACCCAGGGGAGCCAGAAAATTGTGACCTAAAGCCGGCCCCCAAGTGCCCCTGTAAACATCATGAATGACGACCGTCACGGGTTTACATGCCAGTTTTCCCCTTATGAAACCGGCCAGACAAGGAAAGTACGCATTGCAGTGAATTAAATCGTAGTCTGGGAATCTTGTAAATAAGAGGGCTAAGAAATAAAAAAGCGTTGGAGCACGGGTCCTTTTATTTAGAGGATGTTTGAGCAATCCCACTCGGTGGATGTGAACCCCCTCCAGCACTTCCTGCTCAGGAACACCATTTAATTTCACCGAATACACATGCACCTCATGTTTCTTGGCTAGGAATTTGGCTAGCTCAAAAAACTGTCTCTCTCCCCCACCCAGTTGGTATGGCCAAAAGAGCTCGGTAAGGAGAATGATCCTCATCCTAAGCTCTAGCTCTTTTGCGACATTTTAAGATGCCTAGGTATGGTCACCAGCACCCTCACCCCACCACCTCCAGGTAAATCTTCTCTATCCTCCGCACCAGCACCTTCCAGTCGTACTCCTCCGCCCGCCTCCTTCCCTCCCTTATCAGCCTTTCCCTCAGGGAGCGGTCGGAGAGGAGAAGGGAGAGCTTCTCCGCCAGCTCCCTGTAATTCCCCGGAGTGAAGAAGAGGCCCCCCCTTCCCCCTGAGACCTCCAGGAGGGGGGAAAGCCTGGAGGCCACGAAGGGAAGGCCGCAGGCCATGGCCTCCACCAGCACCAGCCCCAGCCCCTCTACCGCGCTGGGGAGGCAGAAGACGTGGGAGGACTTCATCACCTCCACCACCTGCCTCTGGGTGGGGAGAAAGCCCAGG
>Ga0185307_1001833_pt1 | contig 11441 bp, 10 predicted proteins | sample LHCtaG_FD_128010 | JGI IMG/M metagenome (GOLD analysis project Ga0185307, IMG submission 128010) | Hot spring microbial communities from Little Hot Creek, USA to study Microbial Dark Matter (Phase II) - LHC4sed_matched (SPADES... | ecosystem: Environmental > Aquatic > Thermal springs > Hot... | reverse complement strand
TCAATTCTTAAAAGTTGATTATATTTAGCAATTCTTTCTCCCCTTTGAGGAGCACCGGCTTTTATTTGTCCGGCATTGGTAGCTACTGCCAAATCAGCAATAAAGGTATCTTCAGTTTCTCCGGAACGGTGAGAAATCATAACTTTATAACCATTTTCTTTAGCAAAATTGATACACTCAATTGTCTCGGTTAAAGTACCAATCTGATTTGGTTTTATTAAAATTCCGTTAGCTACTTTTTTCTCAATTCCCTTTTTTAACCTTTCAATATTAGTAACAAAAATATCATCGCCAATCAATTGGATTTTTTTTTCTAATCTTTGGGTAAGTTTTTGCCAACCTTCCCAATCTTCTTCGGAAAGTCCGTCTTCAATAGCAATAATCGGGTAATTTAAAATCCAATTTTCATAATATTCAATAAGTTCTTCACTGGTTAATTTTTTGTTTTCTAATTTAAGATAATAAAACCTCGTTTTTTCATCATAAAAGTTGCTGCTTGCGGCATCAATGGCTAAAAAAACTTCTTTTCCGGCCTCATAGCCAGCTTCTTCAATTGCCTTTGTTAAGTATCTTAAAGGTTCTTCGTTATTTTCAAAATTACAAGCAAATCCGCCTTCATCGCCTAAGCCAATAGGTTTTCCTTCTTCTTTAAGTATTCTTTTTAAAGTATGAAAAATTTCTGAGCCAGCCCTTAATTTTTCTTTGAAAGTTTCAATTCCTAAAGGTACAATCATGTATTCTTGAATATCTAAATCATTTCCGGCATGAAGACCACCATTTATGATGTTAAAATAGGGGACAGGAAGGGTAAAAGTATTAATTCCACCTAAATAACGATATAAAGGTAATTTACAAAAAGCACTAGCCGCTTTCGCACAGGCTAAGGAAACCCCTAAAAGAGCATTCGCTCCTAAATTGGATTTATTGGGACTACCATCTAATTCTTTTAAAAGATTATCAATTTTTTTCTGTTCAAGGACATCTAAGCCAATCAATTCTTTTTTAATCACCACCTCAATGTTTTCGATTGCCCTTTTAACCCCTTTCCCAAAATACCTTTTTTCATTATCCCTTACTTCCAAGGCTTCATATTTTCCTTTAGAAGCACCCGCCGGTATGGAAGCTCGCCCAACTTCACCACTAACCAGATGACATTCTACTTCAATTGTTGGTAGACCGCGAGAATCTAAAATTTCGCGGGCTTTTAAATCTTTAATTTTGCTCATCTTCAAATTCCTTTAATAAATTTTCGTATATCTTTCTTCTTTCGGAATATAACGGAAATGCTTCGGTTAATTCTTTTACTTCCATTCTTACTTCTTGATAAACTTTTTCATTTCCAATATTAGAAAGCACTTTATCAATAAGCCGAGCAATCTTTTTCATTTCTTCTTCTTTCATTCCTCGAGTAGTTAAAGCCGGTGTTCCTAAACGAATACCAGAAGCAATAAAAGGTTTTTGGGGGTCGTAAGGAATGGTATTTCGATTAACAGTGATATTAGCTTCGCCTAAGGCTCTTTCGGCATCACGACCAGTAATATTTTTATTTCTTAAATCAACAAGCATCAAATGAGTATCAGTACCATCAGCGACTAATCGGTAGCCTAATATTTTCAACTCTTCGGCTAAAGCTTTAGCATTTTTGACAATCTGTTTTTGATATTCTTTAAATTCTTCACTCATTGCTTCCTTAAAGGCTACTGCTTTAGCAGCGATTACGTGTTCCAAAGGACCACCTTGCATTCCAGGGAAAGTGACTTTATCAATAAGTTCGGCATATTTAGCTTTACACATAATAACCGCCCCTCGGGGACCTCTTAAAGTTTTATGAGTAGTGGTAGTAACCACATCAGCATAAGGAATTGGTGAAGGATGGAGACCAGCTACTACCAAACCAGCAATATGAGCAATATCAGCAACATGATAAGCTCCCACATCTTCGCAAATTTCTTGAAACTTATCAAAATAGAGTGTTCGGGGATAGGCACTTGCTCCGGAAACAATTATTTTTGGTTTATATTCTTTTGCCATCTTCCATAAATTGTCATAATCAATCACCTCGCTTTTAGGGTCGACGCCGTAGTGAATAATTTGGAAATATTTCCCCGAAAAATTAACTGGGTGGCCATGGGAAAGATGCCCACCGTGAGTTAAATTCAGCCCAAAAATTATTGAACCCGGTTCAGCTAAAGCAAAATAGGCAATCATATTGGCTTGAGTACCCGAGTGGGGTTGAACATTCGCATGTTCGGCATTAAACAGTTTTTTAAGCCGTTCAATTGCTAAACTCTCAACAATATCAACAAATTCACAACCACCGTAATATCGTTTTTTTGGTAAACCCTCTGCATATTTATTGGTTAAAACTGAACCTAAAGCCGCCAATACTGCTTCCGAGCAAAAATTTTCCGAAGCAATAAGTTCTAAAGTAGAATGTTGTCTTTCAGTTTCTCCTTTAATTGCTTTAAATATTTCAATATCAGTTTTCAATAATCTATCGGCAAACATCTTTCCCCACTTTTATACACTTTTGTATAATTCTCTTCCTTCCGCATCTTTCATCCGATTGGTAGCAATAAGAATTAAATCAATTAACCACCATATCCCCAAACCACCAATAGTAAGTAATTTTAAAATTCCTAAGCCGATATAGCCAAGATAAAAACGATCAATTCCTAAATGACCAAGAAAAATAGAAAGCAACAGAGCCACAAGCCAATCTTTTTGACCTTCTTCTTTTATCTTTCTTTTTTCCGTTAAAAGCCGAACACCACATTTAATACAAATTTCCGCTTCTTCTTTTACTTCACTACCACAATTTTGGCAATATTTTCTTCCTTTTAGAGGTCGGGCACCACAATGAATACAAATTTCGGCAACCTCGCTTATTTCTTTACCACAATTTCGACAATACATTTTTCCTCCTTTTTAAACTTTCTTTAATATAATAAAAATCTTTCTTTTTGTCAACAAAAGAGATTGAATTATTTTTAAGATTTGTTAAAATATCTTCATGAAAGGATTATTAAAAATTGTAGAAACTTTAAGGAAAAAATGTCCTTGGGATAGAAAACAGACTTTAAATAAAATTAAGCCGTTATTTGTTAACGAGGTTTACGAATTAGTTGATAAAATAAACAAAAAGGATTTTGAAGGAATTGAAGAAGAGCTTGGTGATCTTTTGCTTTTAATTGTTTTCGCTGCTCAACTTTTAAAAGAAAAAAGAAAAGGCAATTTTAACAAAATATTGAAAAAACTAAAGAAAAAAATTATCCATCGGCATCCCCATGTTTTCAAAGGGAAAAAGGTGAAAAATGTTAATGAGGTGTTAAAAAATTGGGAAAATTTAAAAAAGAAAGAAGGTAAAGAATCAATCATTGACGGTATTCCTAAGATTCTTCCGGCTTTACATTATGCCGAAATTATTCAAGACCGAGTAAAAAGGGTGGGTTTTGATTGGCAAAAAAAAGAAGATGTGTTAGCCAAAGTGGAAGAAGAATTTTTAGAATTAAAAGAAGCAATAAAAAAAAGTAAAAAAAACGAAATGGAAAACGAAATGGGCGATATTCTTTTTTCTTTGGTTAATCTCTCCCGTCATTTGAATTTTTCTGCTGAAGAAGTTTTAAAAAAGGCTTGCCACCGTTTTATTAAAAGATTTAAAAAATTAGAAAAAGAATTTCAAAAACTTAACAAAGATTTAAAAACCGCTAGTTTAGCCGAAATGGATGAAATATGGGAAAAGGTCAAAGAAAATAAAAAAATTTATTGAAACGCTTTATTATTATCGGGATATTATTGGAGTTATTGGTTTTTTAATTCTTTATATTTTTTCCGAAATAAATATTAAAAATTTCTATCGGAGTTTAGTAATCGTTTTTTTAGGATTAATTTTTCGGTTACTCGGTTATTTTTATTTAGGCAATATTGGTTATTCTTTAAAATTTCAAAGCGAATTTATAGTTGTGAACGGTATATATCGTTATTTTAGACATCCTATCTATCTCGGTAATTTTTTTATCCTTTTAGGATTTCTTCTTTTTTTAAAGGTACCGGTTCTTTTTTATTTTATAACTATTTTATTTTTTGTTATTGAATATTCCCTTTTTGTTTATCAGGAAGAAGTTATTTTTAAAGAAAATAAAAAAATCAAAATTATTAAATCTTCTTCTTTGAAAAATTGCGCAGGAGAATTAAAGACCTTAATTTTAATTTTACTCGTTTTCTTTCTTTTCTTTTTGAAGATTTAGCATTGGAATTTTTATTTGATATTTTTGAGCAACCTCAATGGCTTTTTCATAACCGGCATCTGCATGCCGAACAATACCAATTCCTGGGTCATTAGTTAACACCCGTTCCAATCTCTCATCCATTTCTTTGGTACCATCGGCAACAACAACTTGACCAGCATGGATTGAATAGCCAATACCAACCCCTCCGCCATGATGTACCGATACCCAAGAGGCGCCCGAGACAGCATTTAATAAAGCATTTAAAATTGGCCAATCAGCAATTGCGTCAGAACCGTCCTTCATTTTTTCAGTTTCTCGGTTAGGAGAAGCTACTGAGCCAGTATCTAAATGATCGCGGCCGATTACTATCGGTGCTTCAATTTTACCGTCTCTTACCAATTTATTAATTGCTAACCCAAATTGTGCTCGTTCACCATAGCCGAGCCAACAAATTCTTGCCGGTAATCCTTGGAAAGGAATTTTTTCTTCTGCCAATTTAATCCAGCGGGTTAAAATTTCGTTATCTTTAAATAATTCTAAAACAAGTTTATCAGTAAGATAAATATCTTCTTTATTTCCGGACAAGGCTACCCAACGGAAAGGACCACGACCTTCGCAGAAAAGGGGACGGATATATTCTAAAACAAAACCGGGGATATTAAAAGCGTCTTTTACCCCTGCTTTATAAGCTTGACCACGAATATTATTTCCGTAATCAAAGGCAACAGCACCAGCTTTTTGCATAGCTAACATTGCCTCCATCTGCCGAGCGATTGATTCGTAACTTCTTTTTATATATTCTTCGGGATTTTTTCTTCTCAATTCCAATGCTTCTTCCAAGCTCATTCTCCCAGGTACATAACCGTTTAATTCATCATGGGCAGAAGTTTGATCGGTTAACACATCAGGAATAATTCCTCTTTTTACTAATTCCGGATGAATATCACTCGCATTCCCAACAAGACCAATTGACCGAGGTATTTTTTTCTTGACAGCTTCATCTACTAATTTTAAAGCTTCGTCTAAATCAAAAACCATTAGGTCACAAAAACCTTGTTTTATTTTTCTTTCAATTTTTCTTGGATCAACTTCCACATCCAAAATCACCCCTTCATTCATTGTCACTGCGAGGGGTTGGGCACCCGACATACCACCCATTCCCGCGGTTAATACCCATTTCCCCTTCAAAGAGCCGCCAAAATGTTTTTTGGCACAACTCGCAAAGGTCTCATAAGTACCTTGAATAATTCCTTGGGTGCCAATATAAATCCAACTACCAGCAGTCATTTGGCCATACATTATTAATCCCATAGCTTCCAATTTTCGAAAGTAATCCCAATTTGCCCAAGCAGGAACTAATAAAGAATTGGCAATTAATACTCTCGGAGCATAAGGAAAAGTTTTAAAGATACCCACTGGTTTTCCTGATTGGATTAAAAGGGTTTCATCGTTTTCTAAATTTTTTAATGCTTCGACAATTGCGTAAAAACATTCCCAATTTCTTGCTGCTTTTCCACAACCGCCGTAAACAATTAATTCTTCTGGCTTTTCAGCTACATCGGGATCTAAATTATTACAAAGCATTCTTAAAGCAGCTTCTTGATGCCAACCTTTGCAAGATAAACCTTTACCTGTGGGAGTTTTTATTTTTCCTTCTTTCAAAGTTTTTACTTCCATAAAAAAATGATAATCAAAAAAACATTTTTGTCAATTATTAAGGAATTACAATCTTTCCTTTATAAATTTTTTCTTCAAAGTTAAGTTGGTAAAAATATATTCCTTTTGTTGTTAGATTAAGGTTAAATTCTTTTCTCTTTTCCAAGAGTTGTCCATTAATAGTTTTAATAATCTTTCCGTCTGCTGAAAAAATAGTTAAGGCGAAATCTCCTTTTTCTTTACTTTCTAATACTATTTTTGGTGTTTTCAGGTTAATAATTTTAATAATTGGTGGCGAATAGTTAGTAACTTCTTTTATTGTACTTAATTCGTTTATTTTAATCATTCCTCCCTGATAAATTTCTTTTGTTGAATCTGCTTGAAGATTATCATCTTGAAGGAAAGCAACTATCTTACAGCGATTGGCATCCCAGTTGGTTGAAATAGTAAAGTCTCTAATTCGAGAGATAGAACCAAGGGCCGGAACAGTTATTATTTCACCATTATTATCCGGTAAATAATCACGGGCCACATGATTATGCCAAACATCGCCGTTAGGGGCGGCGTAGTAGATGCTATCCTCAGTTATTACGAAAATAAGTCGTCCAGTAATTGGACTAGCTGATTCATTGGTAATGGTCAATTCTATCTGTCCGTTTCTGGTATTTTGATTATACCAACCAGAGAACTCAAAAATTAAATCTGAAGGTACATTCATTCTCTGTTCTATTCGGGATTGCCAGGTAGAGTAGCTTGGCGTTCCTTTTTTCCCATCATACCAAAGATAAGGGGTTACATAATACCATTGGCCACCGGAATAATAAGGAGGTGGATACATATACATTCGGCTTCTTGCTTCTGGACAATAAAGAGGATAGGCAGAAGAAATGTGCATTTCAATGGCAGCAATTCTTGTGGGGTAGGTAGCTACTATTTGGTCCAGCACACTGCTGGCCGGATTACAAGAACCTCAGCCTTCTTGATATAATTCTTCAGCAACTACTATTCTTTCTGCTGAATAAAGAGAAGAAATAAATAAAAAAGTTAAAAATAAAGGTAAATATTTCTTCATAAATGACCTCCTTTTAGAAGTTTCATAAATTATTTTAGTAAATTTTTTAAAAAAAATCAAATTAAAATTGACTAATAGTTCTATTTTGTTAAAATTGATAAAATATGGAATATATTAAAAAGATAAGAAATATCGGCATTGCTGCTCATATTGACGCTGGAAAAACCACCACCACGGAAAGAATTTTATATTATACCGGTAAAATTTACCGGATGGGTGAGGTTGATGAAGGAACCGCTACTATGGATTGGATGATCCAGGAAAAAGAAAGAGGAATAACAATCACTGCTGCCGCTACCACCTGTTTTTGGAAAGAGCATCAAATAAATATTATTGATACCCCGGGGCATGTAGATTTTACTATTGAAGTAGAAAGATGTTTAAAAGTTTTAGACGGGGCAGTTATTGTGTTTTGTGGTGTTGGTGGTGTGGAATCGCAAACCGAAACGGTTTGGCACCAAGCAGACAAATATAAAGTACCCCGAATTGCTTTTATTAATAAACTTGACAGAATAGGTTCAGATTTTGAAAGAGTAATTAAAATGATGGAAGAAAGACTTTCTTTAAAACCTTTACCCATCCAAATTCCTTATGGCAAGGAAGAAAATTTTCAAGGGGTGATTGATTTGATAGAAGAAATTTTGTATATCTGGTATGAAGAAACTTTAGGAGCAAAATATGAAAAACTTCCTATTCCTGATGATTATCAAGAAATAGTCAAATTAAAAAGAGAAAAAATGATAGAAATTTTAGCCGAAGAAAATGAAGAGATATTAGAAAAATATTTAAAAGGTGAAAAAGTTGATATAGATTTAATAAAAAAAACAATAAGAAAGGGAACAATAAATTTAAAGTTTTATCCGGTCTTATGCGGTAGCGCTTTAAAAAATAAAGGAATTCAACCACTTTTGGATGCGATTGTGGATTATTTGCCTTCGCCCATTGACTTGCCACCAGTTGTTGGCTTTCATCCTAAAAATAACCAAATAGAAGAAAGAAAAGCTGACATCTCACAACCGCTTTCGGCTTTAATTTTTAAAATCCAAAATGATTTTAATCGTGGTTTGCTTTCTTATTTTCGGATATATTCAGGAAAAATTCGAACAGGAAAACAAATATTAGTAGTGCCAACAATGGAAAAAATAAGAGTAAATAAGATTTTATTAATGCATGCTAATAAACAAGAAGAAGTAGAAGAATTAAAAGCTGGTGAAATTGGTGCTTTAGTGGGTTTAAAGAATGTGAAAACTGGTTATACTCTTTGTGATTTGCATGCACCCATTGCTTTTGAGCCTTTAACTTTTCCTGAACCAGTAATTTTTGCAACGATTGAACCAAAAACAAAAAAAGATGAAAAGAAATTAATAGAAAGTTTGGAACTTTTAATGATTGAAGACCCAACTTTCAAAGTAAAATATGATGAAGAAACGGGCCAAAGAATAATTATGGGAATGGGAGAATTACATTTAGAAATAATTACCGATCGACTCCAAAGGGATTACGGTGTTCCTTGTTATGTGGGTAAGCCTCAGGTTTCTTATCGGGAAACAGTAACCAAGGAAAGTGTGGGAGTCGGTAAATTTTCCCGGATAATTGATAATAAACTATATCAAGCAGAAATTACCGTAAAAATTTCTCCTAAAGAAAAAGGGCTAAACATTGTTTTCAATGTCGATAAAGAAAAAATTCCCGAAAATTTTTATCCGAAGATTGAAGAAACTATTTTCGGCATTACTAATAGCGGTTTATTAATTGGCTATCCAGTTACCAATATTCTTGTTGAGATAATTGATGGCAATTACAATAAAGAAAATCCCTCAGATTTTGCTTTTCAAATGGCAGTTAGTAATGCTTTTAGTGAAGCTTATAAAAATGGAATGCCAACAATCTTAGAACCAATAATGAATATTGAAATTTTAACACCAGAAGAATATGTGGGAGTAATCATCAATGATTTGATTGCTCGGAGAGGCAAAGTTTTAAAAATCGAATTAATAAAAGATTATCGCCTCTTATTAGGTATTGTTCCCTTAAAAGAAACCTTTGGGTACGCAACCACCATTCGTTCCCTATCTTCAGGAAGGGCGACCTATTCTATGCATTTTTCCCATTACGAAAAACTTCCCGAAGAGGAAATTAAAAAAATTTTTCCTTATTTGGGCGAAATTATAAAATAACTTATATAAAAATAAAATATTGACATTTATATAAAAGAAACCTATAATTTTTCGTGGGATTATTGGAAAAACAAAATTTCTCGCCACCGTTAGCGGAAAGAGTAAGACCGAAGAATTTAGAGGAATTTGTTGGTCAAGAACATCTGTTAGCTAAAGATAAACCGTTAAGAAAATTATTAGCTAAAAAGGAGATTCATTCATCTATTTTTTGGGGACCACCAGGAACCGGTAAAACTACTTTGGCAAAAATTATTGCGGATATCACTGATGCTAATTTCATCACCTTTAGTGCAGTCAATACGACAATAAATGAAGTCAAAAAAGCAATAAAATTGGCCGAAAGAGATTTAAAATACCATAAAAAAAGAACTGTAATTTTTATTGATGAGATTCACCATTTTAACAAAATCCAACAGGATGCTTTACTTCCTTATGTGGAAAAAGGAAAGATAATTTTAATTGGCGCTACTACTGAAAATCCCTCTTTTGAAATCATTCCACCACTACTTTCTCGTTTGAAAGTTTATGTTTTAAAACCTTTAACAATTGACGAGATAAAAAGAATTTTGAAAAGGGCAGTAACTCATCCTAATGGTTTAAAAGATTACAATTTAGAAATTAGTGAAGAGGTTTTAGATTATATCGCCAATATTTCCAATGGTGATGCCCGGACAGCTTTGAACATTTTGGAATTAGCTACTTTAAGTAAAGAGAAAGATGAAAACGGCAAAATAAAAATAACTATTGAAGATATTTCTTCACTTTTAGAAAGAAAAGTCTTAGTTTTTGATAAAAAAGGCGAAGAGTTTTATAATTTGATATCAGCGTTAATAAAATCTATTAGAGGAAGTGACCCTGATGCTAGTTTATATTGGTTGGCAAGGATGTTGGAAGCAGGTTGTGATCCCTTATATATTGCTCGGCGGTTGGTGATTTTGGCTTCGGAAGATATTGGCAATGCTGATCCTATGGCATTAGTTATTGCCAATGCAGCTAAAGATGCTTGTGATTTTGTTGGTATGCCAGAATGCGCTTTAGCTTTGGCGCAAGCCTGTATTTATTTATCCTTAGCACCAAAAAGTAATTCAGTTTATTTGGCTTATGAAAACGCAAAAAAAGATGCTTTAAATACTTATAACGAACCCGTTCCTCTCCATTTGAGAAATCCGGTAACAAAATTTATGGAAAAGATTGGTTATGGTAAAGATTATAAATATCCTCACAATTACCCAGAAGGAAAGATAGAACAAGATTATTTGCCACCAAAATTAAAAGGGAAAAAGTATTATTTTCCTACTGATAGGGGTTACGAAGGCAAATATTATAAAAAATAAAGCAGTATTAAGGTAAAAATTTTTCCTTAATTCTTCTTATTCCCTTAAAAATATTTTCTCTAATTCTTTTATCTTCCTGGTATAGTTTTTCTAAAAAATTTCTTATTTTATTTCTTTTATTCTCTTTTATATAAGGACAAGGGTTTTTTATTGCTTTTATTTTATGAAATTTATTATAATTTTTAATTAGATCATTATTAAAATAATAGAGAGGCCTTATTATGTAAAATTTACCATTAAAAAAATCTTGAATTGGTAAAAAGGTCGATATTTCACCATTATAGAAAAGATTTAAAAGTACTGTTTCATTTATATCTTCAATATGATGGGCAAGGGCAATCTTATTTAACTTTAATTCTTCAGCAAAATTAAAAAACATTTTTTTTCTCTCCCGTGAGCAAAGAAAACAGGGATTTTTGTTTAATCTTTCTATCTTATCTTTTATTTTCATTTCTAATATTTGATAATTAATCTTATATTTTTTAAAAAAATTTTCTAATCTTTTTATATTAAAATCAAAAAAATCTGGTTTTATATAAACTGCTAAAAAATCCCATTTTTTCCTTTCTTTTAAATTATATTGATTTAAAAGATGAACTAAACATAAAGAATCTTTTCCGCCAGAAACGCCAACAATAAATTTCTCATTATTGTTTAAAAGACCGAAATTGATAATTGCCTTTTTTAAAAGGATAAAGGCCTTTTTTTCTATCTCTTTCATATTTTAAATTATATCTTTTTTTTTAGAAAATATCAAATATTTATTGACATTATCTTATAATAATTCATTTTTGCTAGTAATTGATATGGATCTCATCAAAACGGATAAAGATAACACCACAAGGGAAAAGTTTGAAAATTAGAGGAAAAGGCAGAAAGTTTAATTCTAAAAAAATAAAACGACCCTTTATTTTAAGGGTAAAGTTTATTAAATTAAAAAATAAAAAGAAAATAAAAGGAACTACCCCTTATA
>Ga0185307_1001832_pt1 | contig 11443 bp, 13 predicted proteins | sample LHCtaG_FD_128010 | JGI IMG/M metagenome (GOLD analysis project Ga0185307, IMG submission 128010) | Hot spring microbial communities from Little Hot Creek, USA to study Microbial Dark Matter (Phase II) - LHC4sed_matched (SPADES... | ecosystem: Environmental > Aquatic > Thermal springs > Hot... | reverse complement strand
AGCGGTGCAAGTATCCTAAGTCTGGGTCAGCAGCCCGAATCCATTCGCCGTCCACTTTGATGACGACACGCAAGACGCCGTGCGTGGATGGGTGCTGCGGACCCATGTTGATTTCCATCTCTTCGGTTCGTATTTCTCGGCGGGGTGGAATCGTCACAACCTCTCGGATTTCTGTCGTCGCCACTTCAGTTCGCCTCCTTATCGCTGCAAAGCGCCGACCAAAATAATGCGGTGCACCTTGGCAATCCATTCCGCCGAAGGATGGACAAGGAAACCAAAAAGAACGGCAACAACTCTCTTTTTCAAATACAATTCCCAACGACTTAACTTTCGGACGAACGCACGGACATCTCTCTCGTAAATTCTCGCTTTGCATTCGCAAACCACACAAACTTCCTCGCCGTCTTTGGTTCCTTCACCGTAAAGGTCAATTTGTTCTCGCTCTCCGTTGACAAAAACGAACAGCGGTCTCAACTCATAGCCGGGTTCTCCCTTCAACTTGATGCCGTGCTTCTTTTCCAAGTAAGGTGGCAAAACGACTTGAGCCACTGCCTCTACGGACAAGCCCAACTGCTCATCAATGCGACCAACTTTCTTGTTCACTTCTTTCAAGATGCCAACCATCTTGCGGTTGGAATCAGACAACTCAGCCATCAACTGCTGCATTTGCTGTTGGGACTCAATCAAGTGGGTCACGACTTCCTCCAATTTTTGATGCCTTTGAGTGAGTTGCCTTTGTTCCTCAGTCAGGTTTGTCACTGCTGCTTGTAACTGTTCCTGACCAATCGTCAAACGAGCAACTATCTCTTGCAATTGCTGCTGTCCTTGCACCAATCGCTTTTGCTCTTCAGTCAGGTTTGTCACTGCTGCTTGCAATTGTTCCTGACCAACTGTCAAACGGGTAACAACTTCCTGTAACTGTTGCTGTCCTTGTGCCAGTTGGGCAACGAAGTTTCTCAGTTCATTTTGACCATGTGCCAACTGAGCGACCTCATTGGTTAAGCGCAACAATGCTTGTTCCAAACGGTCATTGCCAGCCTTTGGTGTGTTGGCGTTGTTTTGAGCGTTTACCTGCTCTTTCGCCATTGCATTTCACCTAATTTCTCTCCTCAGGATTTTTGCAGCATATTCATCATCAAAACGCTCAATGTCGTGAACATAGTCCTTGCGGAGCGGGTGACCAACCCAACCTTCGGGCAAAAGGATGCGGCGCAAATCTGGGTGACCGTCAAAAATTATGCCCATCAGGTCGTAGGCTTCACGCTCATGCCAATTAGCGGTGCGCCAAATAGAAGTGACCGATGGGACATGAGGGTTAGAGCGAGGAACGCGAACCTTGATGACCAACTCGTGCCTGTGGCGGAAGGAGAACAAATGGTAGACGACTTCAAACTCACCTTCGTTGAGCCAATCAACGGCAGATATACAGCGCAGAAAGTTGAAATCCGTCTCTGGGTCATCACGCAGGAAGAGGCAAATGTCCACCAACTTCTGCGGCTCAACTTTAACCTCTAAACCGTTCAGCCCAATACGAGTCGCTAAAATGGCATCGCCAAACCGTTCCTTTAATTTCTGCTCCATTTGCTCAGGCTTCATCGGTCAGTCACCTCAATCCACTGGATGCGGAAGCAAAGAAGTTTGAATTTCGTCAAGTCCACCTCAAGATGCCCTTCCTCCAAGCGTAAAGCCAGCCGAAGGCGAGGACGATGAGGAAGATAAGCATGTCAACGAAAGCCAAAATTCCCAAACCATGCTCCTTCAACCACTTAAGGGCAGCGCCCCAAGGGAACAGGAAAATCGCCTCAACATCAAAGATGACGAACAGGATGGCGAACAGGTAGTAGATGATGCGGAACTGAACCCAAGCAGTCCCTTTCGGCGGGACACTGCACTCGTAAGTCATGAGTTTAAGCGGTGTTAGCTTGTATGGGCGAAGCAACCACGCAACCCCTAAAGTAACTGCCACAGCAAGAATACCCACCACGACAAAGACTGCAACGAACAAGTAATCCTGCAGCACATGCATGTTCGGTCACCGAAAACAGGATTATAACTCCGTTTTCGCAAGCGAGCAAGGAAGCGTTTAAGGCAAACCGACCATGCCCAATCTTCTCAAATGGCGAAGCACAATATCGTGCACTGTTGCATCGGATGTCAATCGCAGATACCAACCTCCAGCACGGCGACAAATGTCATTCAATTGCTGGCAAAACTCTTCCAAGCGGCGCTGATATTCTCCCATGACACCTAAAGTGGCTGTGATTTCCTTTGCTTCTTCGGTTTCACAATCCACCAAACGCAAATCACCTTCTAAAGCAGGTTGCAATTCGGCATCTGAGAGAATTTGCAGGAGAACGAGTTCGTGACCTCGCGAAGCGATTTGACGCAAAGATTCAGGAAAATTTTCGTCAAGCCCGTCGGTAAGTAAAATGACGAGACCTTTGGGTAGGTCGGAACGAGCAAACCGCTGCAAACCCTCCGCTAAACCTTTGCCATTAGGTTGAGCATCTTTGAGCCAGCGAATTAGGTGAGAAAACATGGACTTGCCCCTCAAAGGAATTTGTCGGGCATCACTTTGAGGCAAAATGATTGGGAAGAGGGCATCGCCACCGCACAAAGCAATATAGCCCAGTGCTGTCGCCAACTGAACGGCGAGTCTCCACTTAGGCGGGTTGCCAAATTGCATTGATGCGGATAAGTCCAAGAGCAGATAAACGGGCAGTTCGGTCTCGTCGCGATAGGTCTTAACAATTGGTCGGTCAAGGCGAGCGAGAATCTTCCAATCCAAGTGCCTTGTATCGTCGCCTACAGCGTATGGTCGGAAATCTGCAAACTCAATAGAGATGCCTTTTCGTTTTGAGAGTCGTTCGCCTTTTAACCCACCTGTGTGAGTTCGCCTCGGCTTAAACCTCAACCGTTCTAATCTGGCAAGCAATTGAGCATCCAACATGTTCGCTCATCTCACTAGCGAAAAGTTTGCCGTTACAAATTTGAGCCTGTCCAAAGTTACTTTGCAACGATAGCCATGCCATACTGAAAGTGTGCGTCGCTGAGCAAGGTTGAAAAGGGAAGGGGCGATTCCTGATGAAGCGGTCAGGGTTCATGCTGATTGAGTTGTTGGTCGTTGTGGCAGTGATTGCGGTTCTTGCAGGCATTTTGTTCCCAACTTTCATGTCCGTTCGGGAGAAAGGGCGACAAACTCAATGCATTTCCGACTTACACCAACTCAACCGAGCCTTTTCCCTTTACGCCAACGATCACGATGACACTCTCCCATACCGTCCCACTGACTTGACAGGTCACCCGGGCGGTGCAGGCGTTAGTCCCGATGGGGGCTGGCCACCCCTCATCATTCCGCCTTGGACTGCACAAATTGAGGTTTACACCAAAAACCGCCAAATCCTTGCTTGCCCATCAACAAGGCGTGATTGGAGTTGGCCGCTTTGGGCGGGGAGTTGGCGTGTTATCGGCAAGGACGGACCTTGGCTGGCGCCGTGTGGCTATCGCGGATATGGTTCGGCAGTTGGTAAACCTGAGTGGGATGTCTTTACCAGTTACGGTTACAACGAAGCAATCTCAAACAACTTCGCAAATTACACAACCCTTGCAGTTTACCAATTTCCATCAGAATTCGGTTTACTCGCTGACAGTGAAGTCGCATGGTTTACTCCTTTCGGCGTTGGCACTGTTTGGGGATTATCGCCCTCCGGTTTAGTTCTCCGCATTGCTTTCTCCGAACAATTCCCTCCACCAAGCGAAACGGACCTAAAGGCTGAAGATGCATCCCGCCACCAAGGTGGCAATTACATCGCTTTCGTTGACGGTCATGTCAAGTGGGTTCGTTGGACACAAACCCGTTGCAAAAGATTTAACGGGCAGTTGAGGTTTCATCCCGATGACGAAAGGTAGCGGTGTGCCAGTAGTCAATCCTTTAACGAGACAGTGATTCCAAACCGAACCTCAGCGCTTGATGGAAGCACATAATTAGGCTTTAGCATTATTGGGTCATCGGACTCAGGTCGTTGCAGCCACCGCTCCCATGCCTTCCAAGCAACTAAGGATGCCGAGGGAAAACTAGGAGTTAATGGTAAAGCAACCCGCTTCTCGCGACATAGTTCCGCCAAGGAACTTGCTGCTCCTGGTGGCAGAGCCCCAGCGAAGACAATATGAGCTTCCGGTCTTGTCTTTAGCGCTGAGACTAAGTCCGAGAAATCCGAGACTATCTCTGTGCCTTCTTGGACCGGGCAGCCATTTCGGATTTGAAAGAAAGTGGCATAAACTTCCGTTGGACGGGACGGACGGGAAGGGTAAAGGGCGACCAACAAGTCACTTTCATTTGCGCTTGCAGTGAGCGCTAAAGCGTCCATTGTTTTCACACCCAAGATAGGTTTTCCAAGAGCCATCGCTAACCCTTTAGCAAATGCTAACCCAACCCTCACGCTTGTGAAAGAGCCAGGTCCCAGAGAGACAGCGATCAGACCAATATCAGCCAGTTCTGCTTGAGCGTTATTGAGGGTGATTTGAACCAACTCGGGCAATCGTTGAGTCAAGGTTTGATAGGCGTGGAGTTTTGTTTCCGCTCGCAGACTTTTGGTTTCGCTATCCCAGATGGCGCAACTTGCAACTTCAAGGCTCGTTTCCAAAGCCAAAATCAACACACTTTTCAACCCCCTTCAACCAAGTGTGCGATCAGTTGTTCGTAAACTTGCCCATGCGGTTCAAACTTCAAAAGTCGCCCATCGGGAATGTGAGAGAAAAGGACATCAAGTCGCTCAGATGGCAAAGCGCCTGCTATCAAATCCGCCCACTCAATCACGACGACACCGCCCCGTTCAATGTATTCCCACAACCCAATTTGCCGTTGGACCTCATCGGCAGCCAATCCGTTCAATCGGTAAGCGTCAACATGAAAGAGGGGCAAACGACCAAAATACTCTCTTACAAAGGTAAAGGTTGGGCTGATGATTGGCAAAGTTATACCCAAACCCTCGGCAAGCCCCTGCACAAAAGTCGTTTTGCCACTCCCCAATTCACCGATAAGGCAAATGACCTCTCCGCCGGTTAAACGCTGCGCAAATTTCTGTGCCAGTTCCTTTGTCTCAACCTCGCTTTTCGTTTCAATTGAGAGCATGTTAAGGTCACCGTGAGAAATTTTGCCAAAGACTTTGGTAAATAAGGGGTTCTGCGTCGGCAGTTAAACTGCACTTCCTTCGGGAAATTTTTAACAGCGAATTTGCCGAAACTGTGCGGCAGGGCAGAAAGAAAAATGGTGCGCCGGACAGGAATTGAACCTGCGACCCCCAGATTAAAGCTCCGATGCTCTGCCGACCGAGCTTTTCGAAATCCAAAATGAATGATTTTGGCCAAAAATCGCTCATTTTGGGCTTTTAATAATAGTGGATGTGGAATGCAAAGTGAAAAATCCTGTGGACTTGCGAAGGAGGTATTTGTCAATAGCCGTGTTGGTGGGATTCAGTCTTGCGGATTCACCTGTGGCGGAGGATTTCAATGCATCAATCGATGTTTTCCTGCTGTCACGAAAAATCGCTAACCGTGGTAAACGGACTATCAAGTCTTACAGAGACTGTTTGCGCGCGTTCGTTAAGTTTCGTAAACTGCGCAACGAGAATCCACGAACAATCTCCAAGGGAACTATTCTCGCCTGCTTGAACACACGACTAAAACAAGTTACGCCGCAAACTGTTAACCGCGAGTTGCGTCACAAGGGGGTTTGTCCACTGGCTTTACCGTGAAGGCTTCAGAGATGACGACCTTGCTCGTGACATCCAAAAACTCAAAGAACTAGTTCACTACCCAAGAACTTTGTCCGACGAACAAGTCATCGCTATCGTCAATGAAATCTCGAAGGAAATCGGCTCGTTTCTCGGCTTGAGGGACCTAACTCAAGTTTGTCTGTTGCTCGATACTGGAGTTCACATTAGCGAAGCGCTGAATATGACCATTTTCGAGTAGACTTAGCTTCGGGATTCATTCGTATTGTAGGTAAAGGTAGCAGTAAATGCTTTGTTCTATTGGCGACAGCTGAAAGTTTTGTTGCAACACTATCTGATGCGGCGAATGGCTATCAGGAATGCCGTCGATAGACTTTTTCATTACGACTTTAGGGACGCCTTTGGATCGGCAATACGTTCGGAAACGACTGGTCAAATGGGCGAAACGGGCAGGCATCACTGGTGTTCGCGTCTCACCGCCCACTTTCAGGTTCACTTTTGTGCGCAAATGGTTTTAATCTGGTGGCGACAGTTTAGTGTTACATTCTTAGACAATCGAGTCCAGCGATGACAGCATATTACACCTGCCTATTCGCAAGCGACCTACAAGCCGCACACAGACGATACAGCCTAGTTGACGCCCTTTCAATGGCATCGAAGTTGCAAAGACAGCGAATACGATAAAAAACGCGTAATTCTTAAGCAGTGGTGGTTGGATTAATCGCTACTATTGTGAGAAAGGCGATTTGATAGTGGGCAAAAAGTAGGTGATAGAGGTAGCGTCGGGGCTTGCCCCCGACGGCAGTTATCCTTTTGAACGACCATCGCCCATAAGGGTGACGCTACAAAGGGTCGTCCCTTTCACCTACAAATTGACCACTACTGAACGGTGCACAATCAGAATTTGCTTACCTATTGCGGCAGACCAGTTCTGTAAGACTTAACCGCTGCCTCCAAGACAGAAACAATCTTCGCACCGTCCCTCACATCAACGATCGGTTTCTCCCCACTCCTCACACAATCAACAAAGTGCGCTATCGCATCGTCAATCGGCTTCACAGAAGTCAGGAATGGAATTTTGATATATCCAGCCTTTCCAGTTGGTCTTCCCGGCAAACCCTCATCAATGTAAGCATCCCAAAATCCATTCTCAACCTTAATCGTTCCCTTTGAACCGCAAAGCGTCAGAGAAACACCCCACCCACCTTTTATGCCTATGTTAACCCAAACTTCCCCTATCGTTCCGTTATCAAACTTCATCAAGGCAACTACTTGGTCAGGAAGAGGAAATTCAGGTAAATTTCCAGTTTTGTTGGCATAAGCGAAAACCTCTTCAACTTCTCTAACAATCCACCTCAGCAAATCAACAGGATGGACACCTCCACCGAAGAAAATCTCTTGAGCAACTCCATCTAACTTCCCAACCCTCCAAGGCGTTTCTTGAAGCACACGGCTTATGTCTGCAACATCGTGCAAGTAAGTTCCTTCAGCATAGTGCAAATTTCCAAGCCTTCCTTGAGATACGAATTTCTTTGCAGCGTTAAGAGATGGGACGAAACGCAAGACATTTCCTACCATGACGATGCAATTATTTCGCTCAGTGTCTCAACGATTATGTGACGAGGTTGCTCTAACAAGAATTGTCTCCAAGAGAGTGCTTCAAGGTCCTCTCAACTGTCAGAGGATTCGGAAATATACCCACACTTTCTTGGGCAAGCCATCGTAGCGTCGCAAGCCTAAGCCAAGATGAGTCCGCTGCACAATAAAGCCTGTAACGCTTGGTTCTAGCAGATCATGTAGAAATGCCCAGTTGACAAATTCCAGTTGCATACCCTTTGTTATTTCCAGAAAACGAAGCAAATATTCCACTTGCTCGTCTTCACTTCCGCCCTGCGCTGTGTCGCTGCTCCAGCCTATCTCTGTAAAGGCAATAAGCTTGTTGGTGTATTTACTCAACCGCCTATAGTAATCGTCCAGAAGGTTTTTAGGTGTAGCACACTTTCTCCAAGGATAAGTAGTAACGCCAAATAGGTCATAGGCACCGTCAAGTTTTTCAATGAGATGAAACCGTGGCGGTCCTGGCAAATCAACTAACTGGTTGTATGAAATAACCACTATTACCTTGGTCTTGGGGGAGGCTTCCTTAACTGCAGCGTATAGTTTCCTTTCCAGAGATACCAAATCATTGAATGTTCTCTCACCCAGCCATTCATACACGGTATTGACTTCATTACCGATGGAAAAATACACGGGCTTAAATTGTGCAGCGATCCGATAAGCCTCTTTACATATTTGCCTAACAAATTGTGGGTCGGCAAAATCGTGACTTGCAGAGCCGTCGTTCCGCACTACACCCTATCAGAAGGAAGACCAAATCCTTCCCTTTCATTCTAATTCATTCTAATTGCCTCCAATGCCTTTAGTTGGTTACTTTGCTCCGTTTGGCTTTGCTAATACAATTGTCCGCGCAGCAGTGCCTTTTGTCTTGTTTCACTTTAAACCCAAGGCGGTGAATACCACCACGGCTTTCGTCTTCGGAATGGTGAGTGAAATTTGTTTTTCAACTTTCCTTGTGATTCAAGGTGAACCATACATGCCCTTATGCATCCCATGCCACCGCAAATAGCCGATGGATGGTGATAACTTTCCCACGCGTTTCTGCTGTATGCCACAAGCGACTTAGCCTGTGAGAAGGCTTCTCCAGCACTCATTTTTGTCTTCCCTTCTATGAGTTGCGATATGAACTGTTCTGACTTCTCATCAAGGAATGGGCTACATCTTGGTGTGCCAACTTGATAAACGGCTGCGCACTTCGTCTCATCTAACTCGCCCCATTCAATCTCTCTGCCCGCTACTTTGACCTTCACCGTTTTGGTCTTGCTTATCGCCCCTGCTGGACATTCCTCAGCGCAAAGCATACACCTATCACACAAGCCACCTTCAAACAATGGGTCTGGCTCAAGTGGTGCATCAGTGATGATGAAAGCGAAGCGTTGCCTTGGTCCAAACTGAGGTGTGAGGAACAATTTGCTGTAGCCTATTTCGCCCATCCCGCATATGAATGCAGCAATGCGAAAATGAAGGAACACATCTGGCTTTGGCATTCCCTCGGCGACTGGCTTCCCAACATTGCATCCAAGACGGACACTCGTGTTTTGATACAACACTGCTTCGTAGCCGTGATCCTCAATGAAGTTGCCGACCAGCCTAAGCACCATAGGCGCAAATACATCGTTTATATTCGCATAGCCCATCGCTGGATACCCAGCGAAGTATGTCCCCTCCTCAATGCCTCTAAGCAGTCCACGATGTATTCTGAACCCAAGCCCAATTATCGCTTTTGCGTCTGGGAAGATATATCTCGGGTCGCATTCTTTTGGAGCGCCTTCAAACCTGTCCATTGAACCAATGCCGACTATGTCTGCACCACATTCAAGCGCAAACTTTTTTACCGCCTCAGATGTGAGCATTTGTCTCACCCCCTAAGTCATCCTGTCTCACCTTTTCCATCCCACTCAGGTTTCAACAATTGACCGCTACCATTATAGGTCTTGCCTCGCCCTTCATTTCATCCTCATTGCCCAACGGACAAGCTCGCACCAATTCTAATTATGATGCCCATCTTGCATCGTTGCTGGATAAAGGTGGTGTTTGAAGCCGCTGCACAATGAAGTAGGTTGCTCTCCAGCCACCATTTTAAGGAGTTTGCGCCCAAGCCTATGTTATTGTAAACTTGGTGAATAGGGTAGTGACCCATTTCAAGACATCCTTTTAGCGGTAGGGAAAAGAGAATTTGAGCGAGCGATGGTTTTAGCGAAAATGAGTCACTTCGGTCTCCTATTGGTTTGTCTTAGGTCCGACCAGTAACATGAATGAGAGAAGCCTCTCTTTCAGAAGCCGAATAGGACAGGATATTCGAAGGTTCGCAGCAAAACGAGGAATTTCTTTAGACGCAGAGCAATACGAGACTTTCATGAAGCAGGTCATGGAGCATTTGCGAAGTTACAGCATCGTCCATAGCGAAACTGGGAGAAACGGAGTGCAACCCTTCAGGGTAAAGTGGTCAGCAATCTTGTGGCGACAAGGCGATGGGCAAGTCCTGAAAGATGTTTTGTGTGAGGAGAGACAAATTAAAGCGTTGAGGGAAGCAGCGGAAAAGGCTATCAACGATTTCTTCCGAAACCTTTACAGTGACATCGGGCTGAACCTGAAGAGGTTTTAGAGCGGCGAACATACAGCCCGAGTCGCCTATGAATGAAGGCTATAGCGTGAAGAATTGTTTAGGACGGGAGAATTGCCTTGCCTCCTTTGCTCGCTGACGATGGAATTAAGCATAGACACTGAGACTTGTAAATCGTCCGTTTGCGCAATGTCCTTCCAACACCTACAAATTACGCTCAAAGAGGTGGGAGGGCAGGTAGACCAGTCATTGTTTTCACCTATGCCGCTTTTGGAAACCTTCATGACCAGTGTTTCTTCCGCCGCAGGGATGAAATAGTGGCAGGTCGCGTCCAACCACTTCGTTTGGACTTGACCAACGAGGATTTGATAGCAACCCACATCCACACTATCTGGCTTTCAAAGACAAGAATCTCTTTAGGGCAAAGCGTGGACAGAGTGTTGGAATTGAACGAAGAAGCGAATCTCCCTTTGAAGCCCGAAGTCCGTCAGCAAATCAAACTCTCTGAAATAGCCTTGAGAACCTACCTCGATAAATGTCAACAAGTCCTCCAAGACTTACTGCTATATTTAGAGACAACGGATTGGTTTTCAGGAGACTGGCTGGAGCAACAGTTGAGAGAAGCACCTGAGAAATTTGATAGAGCCTTCGACCGTTGGAGGGAGTTGTATCGCATCACAGAACAAGAACTTAGGCCAGCAGTGGAAGGCTCTTCCCTTCCAATCATCGGAGATTTGAGGTATAATGTTTAAGGGGTGAGAGAAAACCCGAAGGGGAGACAAGCCGTAAGAGGGGGGTTGAGGAAGAGAGAGGGACTTGGGAAGGGGATAAGCCACCTGTCCTGACAATTGTAAAAAGGGGAGAACCGAGAGTCTGGTTCTGTGTGATGAAGGATTTGAAGGGGTAAAGGTGAAACTGAAGGCGGATTGGTGGGGAGGTGGTGCTGAATACCGTTGAATACACGACCTGTCAAGGGGATAACGGAGGAGATGGAGGCAGTCAAGGAACACTAGTGGTGAATCATAGCTAAAGGGAATGGACAAGAGGTGAAACTCATGTGAATGGATGTGAGAACCGAAATGGGTTTTTGCAAACTTTCTTAAGAAAGCATCGTGAGGTATCTAAAGGGTATCTGCAAGGTTACTCGGACTTTTTGAGCCTTTTGCTCAGCGAGAGGGGAGATGGTTTGCCTTGCTCCTCTCCAATCTCCAATCACTTAGAGACATGAGCCTTGCTTTAAATTTAGCGTTTGCTATCATATCTGTGTCACCTTATCCGCACCCCGTAGGGCACGGTCTTGTCTAAAGGATAGGGACATCTGAGGAGGCGAAACAGTAGAATGCATAAGTGGTTGTTAATCGGAGTGCTAATTGAGGTGTTCTTGCTTCAGGTTGGTCGGGGCGCCATCGCTCAGGAGTGCGAGATTTATAGGCTTGTTTCAGGAGATGTGGTCAATATCATCGTCCTGAACGACCAAACTTTTTCTGGCGAACAAGTTATCGGTCCTGACGGCTTCATCCGTCTCCCTCTT
>Ga0185307_1001831_pt1 | contig 11448 bp, 10 predicted proteins | sample LHCtaG_FD_128010 | JGI IMG/M metagenome (GOLD analysis project Ga0185307, IMG submission 128010) | Hot spring microbial communities from Little Hot Creek, USA to study Microbial Dark Matter (Phase II) - LHC4sed_matched (SPADES... | ecosystem: Environmental > Aquatic > Thermal springs > Hot... | reverse complement strand
TCTTGGCGACTTCCTCCAAGTTCATGTCGATTGTGGCCGAGGCGAAGACCAGTCTCTCTCCAGCGGTCATCTCGCCCACGTACTGGAACAGCTGGAGGTCCTTCTGGGGATTCCCCGAGCCGCCGACTATTATCGGTACGTCCACGGCCTGGAGGACCCTCTCCACGGCCTTGGCGGCCTCTTGGACCGGGGTGTCCTTTATCGTGGGATCGGTGCTAACCATGTGCAACGATATGAGGTCGGCGCCGTAGACCTCTATGGCCTTCTTAGCCCACTCGGCTGGGTCGTTGAGCACGTCCTTGTACGCGCTCTTAACCGGACCAGCCAGCGGGACCACGGGCTGGTCGAAGACGTCCAGCGCCACCACGGGCCTGTTCTTCGGCGGGGACTCGAACCTGTAGAAGGGCGGGCAGGTCTCTCCGCCAATCCTTATGACCTTCCCCCTAGTACCGCCTTCAGCTCTGGTGGCGCCTATCTGGACCTCAGCTATGGAGCCCGGGTACTTGAACACGGGGGGCTCGAACTTCTCGACCTTAAGCTCTACGACCTTCTTGAGCGCGACAGCGGCCTCTGGAGCCGCTCTAGCAAGGGCCTGCATTATCACGGGGAGGAACTCTATAGCGAGCTCCTCGGCCTCTATCGTGACGTCCTCTAGCTCCAGCTCGTCCGCCTCGTCAAGGAGTTTAAATAAGTTGAGGATCTCGTCCTTACCGCTCATTTTTTCTCGACCTTTTTAGCGGCCTCTACCTTCTTGACTATCAGCTTCTTAACCGTTATCTTGGCCCCCTTGAGGATTACCCTCATGCCCCCTCCAGCAGTCGGAACAGCTCCCAATGGTATGCCAGTTATCTCGATCCCAGCGACGCCGGGCACGGCCGTCGGCAAAGCTGGCACGGCCTCTACAGGCTTCTCAGGAGGCGGGGCGACCGCGGCTTCCATCTCCTTCAGCTTTATCCCCAGCGGGTGGCCCTTCTCCATCAAGAACTTCTTCAGCTCGTCGATGTTCTTGGCGTCCTTCTCCGTGGCTATCTTGTCGTAGAGTTCTGGAGGTATGGCGTCCTTGACCCTCTCCTTCAGCTCAGAGGGCATCCAAACTACTCTCGCCCAGCCACCGTCGGCCTGGAAGAACTTCGGGGACCTGAAGTACTCGATCCCGACGCCCAAGAAGCCCTCCGTCTGTATCCCGCCGCCCGTCTGGGCGGCCATCGTCGAGAACGGCAGGCCGTTCACCGTCGGCCCTCTGTAGCCCCTGTGGACGAAGCCGACTCCGTCGACCTCGGGTATGTAGAAGGCTATGCACTCGAAGCACCCGCAGGATGTGTGCGGGTACTCGAACATCGAGTACAGGTACACCCTCTTCACCGCCCCCATGGACCTCTTGGCCACGACCTCGTTCACGCCTTCGTACTCGCCCTTGATGGGGTCTAGGCACTTGCCCTTCGGTATCGGGAAGTTGGGCCCCTTGGGGTCCACGCTAGCAGCGGCCCTCGCATCGAACCAGTTCAGCGCTCCGCAGAGCGAGACCCTGTTGGGCGCTATCACGCATACGTGCTGAGGAGCGAAGGACTGGCAAAGAACGCAACCGTAGAACGTGTCAACGTCCTCGTCCCTTATGGCCCTCGCCCTAGCATCCCTCGCCTCGTACGTCTGCAGAGCCTTCTCATACCACTCCTTGACCTTCTCTGGGTCGGTTATGAAGTTGACCTCCATCTTCTCTATGAAGGGCATCTCGGCCTTGAAGAGCTTTATGAGCGCCAGGCCCCACCACTTCAGGCTCGTGAGGCCCTTCTTAAAGGCCTTCTTGCTTATCCTTATCCATATGTCGTACCTCTGGTTTAGGTGCATCACTCCCTCTATGTAGTTCGTGTACAAGTGGATCCTTCTCTCGATGACTGGCTCTAGGTCCTTCTCTATTTTAGAGCCCGCGACCTTTATCAGTATGCCGAGTGGATAGCTTCCTCCTTCTTTGAGCTCCGTTAAGTCGGGGCCTATGACCTTTACCGCTCCGTCCTCGACCTCCTCCATCGGTGCCGCCAGCACTAACTCGAACTTTTGAGGGACCGCGGTCCCCCCAAACTCGATGTACATGTCCTCTTTTCGTATCCTCTCTCCTTCGTATATGGGGCTTACCTCAACGGGGAAGCCTTCGAACGACATTTACATCACCTGGAATGGTCCTATCCTCTTACAACTTGGATCACGTTATTTAAAACTTGCTCCCATTCATCCTGCTTCAAGTTGGGCATTGAAAAGGTGGCATTGGGGTGGAAGTACCTATCCAGCGATATCGTTCTCAAGTGGGTAGCAAAGTGCTTCAACGTCGAGAGCATCTGAGACTGCAACTGGTAAGAGATGCCGACGAATATCGCTAAGTCATGGGCTCCCTTGCCATCTACGCTCCAAGAGGGATCCTGGAGCCTGTTGGTCACGTCGGCCACGGTCATTATCGCCGCGGGCTCTACGCCCCTCTCCTTCAAGGCCTTGTACGTGTGGGCGGTGGCCACGACCGGGATTCCTGCCTTGGCCAGCTCGGCCACGAAGTCTATTAAGAGCTTGTCTCCCCACTTCTCCTGAAGCGCCTCTCCGCCCACCACCAGCAAAGGCCTCTTGGCGCTCTTTACCAGCTTGGCGACGACGTCTCCCTTCACCGGGGTAGCCATCTCGTGGCCTGGGACGTTGCCCCACTGCCAAGGCTTAACAGTCATTGCCATCTGCGCCACCCCCTACACTCTGACGAGCCTCTTAAGGCACGTCGGGTCTATCGACGGCCTCTCCCAAGGCCTCCAGCCGACCTCCTTGAGGTACTGCATTATCTCGTCCTTGAACGTTATCGGTATGTCGGCCTCTGTCCTGACGAACATGTGCAAGTCGGGCGGCAACCTGCCGTAAATCCTCTTGTAGAGGTCGACGTAGTGAGTCAACTTGATCATCCTGCCCTTCGTGGTGTCATTTGGCCTTATGCAGAGCTTAGCGGTCCAGACCATGCACTCCTCCATGGTCTCTAGTGCTATGATCAGGTGCTCCGGAGCTGGCCCGACCCAGACCATCTCGCCAGTCCTCGCGTCGTAGACCGTGAGGGACTCCTTGTCCTCGGCCCTCCCTAAGTACATCCTCCTGTACTTCGAGCCCTGGGGCCCGACTATGACTGGGATGCCAAGCCTGTTGAAGCCTGTGGCTATGCTGGCGGCCTTCTGTGAGTACGCCCCCCAAGCCACGCCGCAGGCTCCGACCCTGTTGAGTATGTAGTCCGCTATCTCCTCGTAGTTCGCTCTGAGAGGCCTCCTAGCGAATATGTTGGCTATCTTTATGGCTGCTCCGCTTATGTGAGCGTTGGCCACGCAGGAGCCCACGTTCACGACTCCTCCTCTGTCGAACGAGCCGGGGAACTCTTCGTATATCGTCTTGCCCTCCTCGTTCTTTACGTAAGAGGCCACCATGGCCGAGCAACCTGACAAGGTCACTATGTAGCCCCTCTTGGCGAACTCCCTGGCCATTATCGCGACCTCTCTCCCGCCGTTGGGGAAGTTCGCGCACCCGACGTAAGCGACGACGCCGGGTATCTCGCCTAGGACTATCGGCGAGCCCACCTCCCTGATCTCGGTGTCGAGGATTGGACCCCTTCCCACCCTCATCCTGTACTTCTCGGTCTTGATCTTGTGCTGGGCTGCCGCCTCAATCAGCGAGAGCGCTGGTATCTTCCTTGGGCAGACCTGCTCGCACCTCGCACAACCGAGGCACACGTCGTGCAACATCGACAGCAGCTCGAGGTTGCCGTTCTTGGCGTTGAACACCGCTTGGTCTATGGGCAGGTCTATTGGGCAGTTCCTCCTGCAAGTCCCGCAGAAAGTGCACTGAGAAGCTTGCGCTTGCACCTGTGACGGATCAGGTATTATCTTGAACTTCTGCCTTATGGGCGCCATCCTTATGGCGGCTATGGCTGCGACTGCACCGGCCTTCTCTAGGTCAGGCAAGAATACGCCGGGCGTTGAGCCACTCACGAGCATCTCGACTATCTTCTCTATCGGCAGCTCGCTGACGTCGGGCAGTCCGTGGGAGGCCTTGTCCGAGACCGCTATGACGGGCGTCTTCACTCGCTGGGCCTCGTAGACCACGTTCGTCCTGATGCACTGCTCATCGATCATTATCGCGTCGGCCGCCCCTGACCGTATGATCCTGAGTTGATCCGATATCGGTCCCACGATCTTCGCCTGCTCTCTGTACCTCGTTAAGTCGTGAGCTGTGCAACAGAGCCCCGCCACTTCCACGGTCTCCCCAGGCCCGCCGAGGCCGCCCTTCTCTAGGTAATCTATCACCTCTATCCCTGCTGAGACGTTGTGGCCTATGCACAATACCACTGGCTTGCTCAAGTCCAAGACCCCCAGCCCGACCCACGTCAATGGCGCGTCGGGGTCTCCCTTCGGGAATCCATACGTGACTATCTGCGCGACGTCGGCCACCTCCATGGCTAGATGGTCTATCATGCTCACGTGTAAGGCCTTGGACTCAAAATCTACATAATTGCCCTCTTGACCCGTATGCGCGGCAGCAATACATTGAGTGACCTGCTTTTCGCAGTAGTTCAACAAAAACGCTAGGTCGCCCAGCGTCTTGGGCTTTATGCCAGTTATCAGCCTAGCGTGGGGCATTTCGACGGCTATTTCCGATCCGAGGTTTATGGGGTAGTCCTCGCCGTACTTCTCGATCAAGTGGTCGACCATGTGCCTAGCGTGGGATAGGTGGGTCGCGGCGCCTATGCAACAGGCTATTAGGACTATCCTGGCCGTCTGAGCCCTCATGTCGAGGCCGCAAGCCCCCAACCTCCCCTTAGACAGGTCGCACTTGCCGTAAGTGCAAAGGCAACAGTAGTCGCAGAAGGGGGCGTAGAACGGCTTGTATCTGCTCAGCAACAAGTGGTCCCAAGACCTCAGCGTGGCTATCGACGGGAATGGCGTTGGGCCCAGCGGCTCCCACTCCTCCTCCATCGCCAGCCTTCCTATGAAGACCTCAACGTCCTTCGCGTGCACGAGGCCGCTCGTCAGCTCTTTGGCTGAGATCTTCAAGGGACCTTTTTCGGCCATTAACTATACCTCCAACAATGTAAGATCAGGGTAGAGAGCTACTAAGCTGTTTTTTAAAACTTGCGTGCCGGATCGTGCATGCGGAACAACTCGAGGAGGTCATAGTGCAAGGCCTATCCGTGAATGCCTTCGACCGCGCCCCTTCACGCGATCGCTACCGCTGACCGTGAAGTAGCTCATGCAGGGCTTATGAGTATGGGCCTCCCCTCCACTATGGCCGTTATCAGCTTCCTCCTACCGCTCTCGACGAGCCTCCAGACGGTGCTCCTAGAGATGTTCATCCTCCGCCCAGCCTCTTCGAATGAGCACTTCTCTAAGTCTATTAGGCGTAGGGCCTCGACCTCCGCAGCCTCGAGGACTACGGGCTCTAGAGGTGCTCGAGGTTGTGGAAGCGGGCTGAAGCCCTCCACTGGTGGAAAAGCGTTTATGATCACTGGCTTAGGCTTCCTCCCTATCCTCCCCCTCCTGCACCTATGGCACCACTTCGGGCCGAAGACCAAGGTTTGCGAGCCCCGCTATTATGTGATGAGTTGCGGAATTAAAGCGTTCTCGACGGCCTTGACGAAGACTCTCAGGAGAGCTTCGCCCATGCCAGCCTCCATGTCCAGAGCCCATCTCGCGTTCTTTTTCTTTGTGTGATATATCACAAAATATATAACCTAGCCTCTCTCTAAAACACAGGGGGCAGGGGCCATGGCGTGGGGTTGATATTGGGTTAGCCCTTGGCCCGGTAGGGGTCCATTCAGCTATCTGCCTCCTTGGCTGAGGCCTGGATGGATCTTCGGCAGAGGGATGTGCTGGCGGTTCTTCGCTCCTTACGCATGGCGCGCTTGGGCTGGCCCATGGCTTTGGTACTAGGCTCATCCATGGTACTGGGCCTACCCGTGGCCTTGGTAGGGTGATTCGAATGGCTTGGCATCTGAGGAGACGCTATTGGTGGCGCGGTTGGGGGTGGTGCCACTCGCCGTACTACGGCTACCCACCGTACCCGCCCGTGCACCGCCGTACTACCAGCCGCCGATGGCGCCCGAGCAAGAGCTGCGGTGGCTCGAAGAGTACAAGAAGGAGCTCGAGGAGCGCGTAAAGGAGCTCGAAGAGGAGAAGAAGAGCATCGAGGAAGAGATCAAAGGTGTTGAAGCGAGAATAGAAGAGTTGAAGAAGAGGATGTTGCAAAGATAGCGAGCGCCTCAGTGCGTGATGGACCTCGAGGTCATTAGGCGAAAGCGACTTAGCCATTTCAAGTAGTTCCACGACGGTAAAACTTCCTCACTTTTTTATACGCCAATCCTCAGGCCTAGTCGACGTCAATCATCCCATCAAGCACGAGCCAAGAGTCTAGTGGGATCCTAAGTCCAAGAGTTGAGGGCCGCTCTGACGTCCCATCAAAGATAAGGAATAGGGTGCTTAATGGCTCCTCGAGGCGTACGGGTATATTGGCTGAGGATAGCGTGCCTTATAAGGACTTACGAACGGGGTAAGTAAGGCGCGGGGTGCGTTAATTGTTGGGAGCGTTGAAGGAGGTCTCGGTTGACAGATCGAGTTCCATAAGCCCTCGAGGTGAGCGATCTTGAAGATGATGGTGTGCGGGAAGGGCGGTTCCGGGAAGTCCGTGGTCTCGGTTCTTATGGCTAGAGCGCTGGCCAAAGAGTACAGGGTGCTCCTGATAGACTCTGACGAGTCCAACATTTTGTTGCCCAAGCTCCTAGGGGTCGAGCCTCCAAAGCCCTTAGCCGAGTACCTAGGGGATAAGAAGAGCGTGTTCCGCAGGGGGGAGGCTGACGTGATTAAGGCCCTAGGAGAGACTGGAGAGGGGGTCAAGCTAGGCGGCTTGCCCCCCGAATGCGTCTCCACCTCGTCAGAGGGGGTCAAGCTAGTCACCGTGGGCAAGGTAAGGAGCTTCGGAGAGGGCTGCGCTTGCCCCTTTAACTACTTGACGAAGTTATTATTGAGGAATTTAGTGTTGGACGAGAAAGAAGTGATCCTCGTCGACACTGACGCCGGTATAGAGCATTTGGGGAGGGGCGTAGAGGAGGAGTGCGACGCCATCTTGGCAGTCGCGGACCCGACGGCTGAGGCGCTGGTGTTGGCGAGGAGCCTCAAAGAGTTCTCCCAGAGTCACAGCAAGAGGTTCTGGCTAGTGCTTAACAAGGCCACCCCCAAGGTGGTGGAGCAGGTCGAGAAAAGGACGAGGGAGGTGGGGCTCGAGATCGACGGCGTGATAGGCTTCGACGAGGAGGTATTTGAGTCCTGCCTCGAAGGCGGAGCATTGCGCGCAGGAAGGGCCGCTCGCGACGTGGAGGCGATGCTGAAGAAGATAGGGCTTTTAGAGGGCAGTAAATGAGACTAGAGCCGAGCCCTCGTCTCTGATCGTGTTGAAGCTTCACGCTGGCGCTGGTCGCGAACCTCAAGGCGTGCACAAGGTCTTTACGTGCTTTATCGGTACCTTAACGTAAACCTCATCCCCCACGCCAATAGAGGGATCGTACTCGTCTTCCGACTTTATGCAGAGCAAGTTCACATTTCCTATTGAGACCCTTATTTTGTAGTAAGACCCCTCTTTCAGGACCTCCTTGACCACGCCCTTAAACGTGTTGAACTTCGACTTTGGGTTGAGCGCCTTCATCAGTACGACCCTCTCGGGCGGTATGGCTATCCTCCTTATAACCCCCTCGTCGTGGGGCGCTAGCAACTTTATTCCCTCGCACTCCACTTCGGCGAGCCCCTCATGCACTAGCTTGAAACTCGTGCAACTTAAGACGTTGGGGCTCCCGAGCACCTCTCCTACTACGGGGTCTTCGTGCTCGAAGAAGACGTAATTGAAGGGGCCCACGCACTTCAGCTCTCCTCTGACCAAGACTGCCACTCTATCGGCCAGATCCTCGGCCTCCGCCACGTCGTGCGTGACGAAGATCGTTGTCAACCCTAGCCCCTTTTGGAGGGCCCTGAGCTCCATTCTCAGCCGCCTCCTAAGGGAGAGGTCTAAGTTGTTAAAGGGCTCGTCCATCAAGAGCACCTTTGGCCTCAAGGCCACGGCCCTAGCTATCGCCACCCTCTGTTGCTCGCCTCCGCTGAGCGTCAACGGGTATCTATGGGCCAAGTGCTCTATGTTCAGGAGCTCCATCACCTCTCGCACCCTCCTCTTCAGCTCCTCCCCCTTAACACCCCTCATCCTTAGCCCGAAGGCTATGTGCTCCTCGACGCTCAGGTGCGTGAAGAGGGCCAAGTCCTGAGGGACGTAGCCAACGCCCCTCTCGTAGGGCCTCAAGTCGTCCACGGGCTCTCCGTCGAAGAGGACAGACCCCTCGTAGTCCACTAGGCCAGCTATGACGTTTAGGAGCGTCGTCTTGCCGGCTCCGGAAGGCCCTAGCACGACCATGAGCTCGCCGTCGAGCACCTCCAAGTTAACCCTCTTCAAAGCGAAGTTGGAGATGTTTACCAGCTTTATCGACGGCATTACCTCACGTACCCCCACTTCCTCAGAAGCCTGACCTCCGCCTTCTCTATAACTGCTTGAAAGGCGTAGTTCGACGCCGCCAATATCAAGATGATCGCTAGTATTACATCAACTCTGAGGGTCGACTGCGCGATCATGGCTAACAAACCTAGGCCGGAGGAGGCCGCGACCATCTCTACGACGAAGCAGGTCCTCCAAGCCATCCCCGCCTCGACCTTTAGGCCTGCCAGTATCGATGGTAGGGCCTGTGGGAGCAAGACTGAGAAGAGGGCCCTAGGGCCTCGCGCGCCCAAGGTCTGCGCGACCCTAACGATGCTAGGGCTCAGGCTTCTAATGCCCGTGAGGGTCGTGTAGACCATCGGGACGAAGCTGCACAAGAAAATTACGGCTATCGGCATCGCCTCGTTCAGTCCTATCCATATTATGAAGAGCGGTATCCAAGCGACTGCTGGCACTACGTAGAGGAGCGCGACTATGGGGTAGAGCGCTCGATAGGCTAGCTCGCTGTAGGCTATGGCCAAGCCGACTAGGATCCCTATGCTTGAGCCCATCCCCAGACCTATCAAGACCCTCACGAGAGTGATCGAGTAGTGGAGGCCTAGCTGACCAGTCATTGCTAAGCCCACAAGGGACCTCAGAGTCTCGCTGAAAGGAGGAAATAAGTAGGCTGGCGCTACGCCGAGCCTCGATGCCGCTTCCCAGAGAGCAAAAAGGGCGATTATGGACAGGGCCTCGAGTTTGAAGTATTTCTTGAGGGCCCTCAAGTCTTGAGGTCAGCCTCCCAGCACCCTCGATAGTATGCTTGCGTCCACGAAGTCTCCGACATCGATGGGCCTATCTATGATCCCGTACTTAGTCATCAGCTCTACGTATTTCTCCACCTGGGCCATGTCGATTTTGTTGTCGTAGCACAGCCATTTCATCGACTTGAGAGCCTCTTCGAATGTTATTCCGAGCCTCTTGGCCACGATCTCCGCGGCCTCTTGAGGCTCTTCATTGATGAAGGCCGTCGCTCTTACGGTAGCCTTTACGAGCTTCACGACGAGCTCTGGGCGCTTTTCGAGGAGCTCCTTCTTAACGACCAAGAAGCTCCCGGGCATCTCCGGCCAAACGTCTTGGCTCCTGAGCAACACCGTGCAGTTGCCGCGCTTGACCGCCAGCGTCACGTGGTGTTCCGGGAGAGCCGCGGCGTCTATTTGCCCGGTGATTAAAGAGTTCAAGATCGCTGCTGGCTTCATGTTCCTAATGGTCACGTTGAGCCCGTAGGCATCAATTGCCATTCTCAGCAACAAATAGGACGGGCTTCCAGTGCCAGGGCACGCGACGACGCCGCCGTTGAGTTGTCCGACATCCCTTACACCGGGCCTGCCGACTATAGCGTAGCCGTGGAGGTGCGCCTGAGCGACTACGACTATCGGCGCCCCCTGAGCTCGAGCTAGGATCAGCGGTCCTAAGCAGGCCCACGCTACATCTACGTCGCCCCTAGTCAGGGCGGCCGACAATTCGAGGCCAGTCGTGAAGGTCTCGAGCCTCGTCACGTTGAGCCCCTCCTCCTCGAACCACCCCTTGTCAAGCGCTATCCAAGCGGCGGCAGAGTGATCGTTGAACTCAACTGCCATAGCTACTCGGCCCGCCCTAGCGCTAAGACTCGGTAGCAGTACTAGAATGGAGAAGGCTAGAACGCTCACTAATGCCGTGCCAATTATGGTGCCCACGATCCTCGACGAGTTCACAGCGCAACAGTCTTTGGGTGTGGTTTATAAGGCGTCCGAGTTGTAGCAATTAACCTCTCTTAGATAATAGCACGTCTTCAAGAGGGCTCTACTCTACAGCGATCCACTCTCGGAAAAGCACAGCCTCTTGAGCCCGAACTCATAGGCAGCAGACGCTATGGTGACTCCGTAGAATATTAGCGGCTTGCCCTTGCACAGCTCGATTATCTCGTCTATTGTGTTGTTGACTATCGTCGAGCCAGTGGCTAAGACCATGTCGCTCCAAGCTATGGCCTCGCGGTTAGCCTCGTAGGGCTCGATCTTCACGCCCCTCTTCACCCGCCCCACGTTTTCGGGGTCCATGTCCGTGACGCGGAAGTTCCTGAACCTCTTCGAGAGGCTCTGCGCTATCGACGGCTGGAAGCCTATCATCAGCAACTTAGTCTCAGGCGTGGTCATAGAGGCCAAGCTTTCGGCGATCTCCCTGCCACAGACCTCCGGCCCTTCGTCTCTACAGTGGACCGTGTTGCCGACGAGCCCGAGGTGCCTGTAGGTGGCGTTCGCCACCGCCACGAATACTGCTCTCTCGCCATTGGTCGAGAGGCGCATCCTGTATATGTCCTCCAAGCTACCCTCGAAGCGCCGCGGCTCGTCGGTGAACGCCTGTCCAATGGCTCCTTCGAGCTCAGCTTGTATCATTACCTCGCGCCCTTTCAGTATCGGGTAGTCGCCGTGTGGTGGCCTGCCGATGGCCTCTTCTGGCTTCAGGCCTCGCACGCTCACGACGACTTTGCATCCCCTCAGGCCGCTCTCCGTTACCCTTCTCCACCACCTCTCCTTCAGCTCTTCGACGAGCACTTCGATCCCCGATTCGCTTACCCTATCTCCATTCCTCGATTTAAATTTCAAGTTTCTGGCACGTTCTGGCCTCTGAGGACGAGGGCTTCTGCGCTACATAAAGGGCGCCTTAGTAACACTGCGACGCCGATTCGACGCCTACTTCTCATGTGTCTCGTCGAAGCGAATATTAGGCGTGGCAGCTCTTTAACCAGTGCGGGTCCGCCGTGTTTGAGAGGAAGGAGCTAGTGAGCATAAGGGAGCTCGAGGGCGGCCTAGCCCACGACAGGTTCCTCAAGAACGCTGTTCAACTAAGGGTCAAGGCCTTAAAGGATCTGACGCCCGAGGAGGCCAAGATAATCGCCAT
>Ga0185307_1001830_pt1 | contig 11448 bp, 10 predicted proteins | sample LHCtaG_FD_128010 | JGI IMG/M metagenome (GOLD analysis project Ga0185307, IMG submission 128010) | Hot spring microbial communities from Little Hot Creek, USA to study Microbial Dark Matter (Phase II) - LHC4sed_matched (SPADES... | ecosystem: Environmental > Aquatic > Thermal springs > Hot... | reverse complement strand
TGTAGAGTAATGCTATGTCATTGTAAACCCAGTGTCCTAGTGTAGTGTTTAGTATTAATCTCAGAGACTCGTAGACACCACGTCCCTCTTCATCATAACAGAGTAGCTCACCAGGAATAATACGAATATTTCTAGGTAGTGTAGTATGTGCTTTAAAGCCAATACATTCAAATTCAAATAACTGAACAGTTCTACCGGTTAGAATATCACGTGTATAAATGTAAGTGGGTTTAAATGCATAAACCCACGGATTAACTAGGTAAAGTAAGAGTACAACTACTGAAACCACTAATAGAGTGTGTAATAACCTTCTACTAGTAAGCACACTAATACACCGTAAAGTAGCGTATTGGTATTTTCTCCTAATTGAGTTTAAATATTTTATAGACACAGATTACACTGTGTTGAGTAATCTATTAATAACATCTAAATTACACTCTTCGAGAACAATATTACGCCTATTTCTCAGCTTAAGTATTAGTTCTAATGGCGCTGTGGTAACTATAGATGGTTCTACTACTGGTCCTAGTAACACTCTTACAGTTTGCTTAACTTCACTACACTTAGAGTTCTCAGTACAAATAGTAATTATGGATTCAAATCTCAAGGGATCTCTACACTTAAATACAATTACTTCTAATCCAAATACCTCTCTAAGAGCTTTTTCAACACTACCAGGGCTGAGTCTATAACCACTACTCTTAATTACACCATCAAGTCTACCGAGAACATAGAGATAACCTTCACGTGTACTATAAGCGTAATCTCCTGTCCTGTAAAAACCACTACACCACTTCTCAGCGTAGTTCTCTGGGTACTCTATTGGCATTGAGGGCCACGGTTTTCTCAAAATAAGCTCACCTATAGTTTCAGTAATACTATTACCACTAGAGTCTACTACATCCACGTAAAAGCCAGGTATTGGTGGGCCTACAGAGCCTGGTAGTAGTGGTGGAAATGTGTAATTTACGAGGTTACCTGTAATAAACGTGCCAATTTCACTCTGAATATACATGTTTACAACTGGCACTCTACCTGAGAGTTCACTTGGAATACTAGATATTAATGGTGATCTACCTGTTCCTACAACTCTATAAGTCCACCACCAGACATCAGCTTCTAATGGTTCAGCTGTAACTAAAATAGCTCTTAGAGTATTGAGATTATGTGATAAAACATAATTATCACCTCGTCTCGAGAGCACTCTTAATGCTCCACTAGTTGTGAGAAAAAGTGTAATAGCGTAGTCCTCAATAATACTCCACCAGCGATCCCACGAGGGGTAATCTATGCTACCATCATAGAGAACTACTGTAGAACCCACCATTAAGGGTCCAAACACTACATAACTAATACCAGTTATCCAGCCAGGCCATACAGTACAGAAATATGTATCACGTGGTCTTAAACCAATCCACTTACTAGTAGCATAGACTTGTACAAGGAAACCACCAGTAGGATGTGTTATTGGCTTATAATCATCTAAATAGCCACTGTGAAGTCCAAAGAGTGGGTGTGAGCTCTCAGCTATGTAGTCTTCTACTAAAACAGTACTCTCCCTAGTAAAGTCACTAAATAATATCTCATTATTCTTTAAGCTTGTAGGGCCAACACGCTCTATAACAACTATTTCGCCTTTAAATCCAGAGTACTCGGCAGCTTTTCTCACAGTTTCAAGTGTATTTACTACTCGACCACGCCTATAGTAAGCGTCAACAGTGAATACTACTTTAGCACTTCTCCTATTTATTCTCTTAGCAAGCTCCCAGTAGCCAAAACCAGTAAACACAGGTTCGAAAGGAGCACCTATTTTCATAGAAGCTAACATTACAGCTAAACTCTCTACTACTGGTGGAGTATAGAGTACTATCCAGTCACCTGGTTTTACACCGTGAGCTCTAAGAGCACCTGCAATTCTACTAGCAAGACCATCTAGTTCTCTATAAGTCACGACCTTAGCATCACCCTCTTCACCCTCCCATATTACAGCTATCTTAAACCACACCCAGCTGTCGCGGTGTTTACCAATAATATTGTAGTAGGGGCTGAGAGCTCCGCCGACAAACCACTTAGTTCTCGGAGGATCACCAGTAGCTACAGTACTCCAGGGCTTAGTCCACATAAGCTCTCTAGCTTCACGCTCCCAGAAACTATAGATATCACTAATACTCTCCCTGTATACTCGCAAATACTCTTCAATACTCACAGTCTTCCATCTAAGAGCTGGAGGTGTAACTAGATCTTTAGAGTAGAGCCTATCAAGAACACTACTAGTCCACACAGCCGCTCACTACAATCTAGCTACTTGTGTGTATGGCTGAACCATGTCTCTAAACTTGTAGTAATCTGAGAGATCCTCGTAGTGTACTGGAATAGTAAGTGTAGGCTTAATACTCATAACAGCATTAACAGCTTCTTCAGGTGTGAAGACGCCTTCACCACTAATAGGTAGTACTAAGACATCTACACGTCTACTAGCACCTAGTAACTCCTCTACGAGTTCTGTATCACCAGTGTAGTATAGTCTAAGACCACTTGGAAAAGTAATATAGAAGCCTATACTACTTCCACGTGGATGTCTAGTAGACCATTTACTATAAGCACTAGTAGCTTCAACTACTATATCTCCAGGTCTCACAGTATCTCCAGGTTTAACGCTAGTACCTAGTAGTGGTGAGACCAGGTGCCTAGTACTCTTAAGAGTGCTCTCAGAGCAGTGTCTTGGGTGGAAGTGTGAGCAGAGTACATAGTGGCATGTAGTCTCCTCTAATAAGTCACCTGGATCTACACAGTAGTAGATCCCACTGTAGAGTATTCTCAGCCCTGTAAACCCTAGTCTCTCAACTCTAACACCTAGTACACTTAGACTTCTAGGCATAGTAGTACACTCTTAGCATATTCTAGGCACAAGCTCTCCTCTAGGAGGCTCGACAACACGTAATCCACCAATAGGCGTTTCAGCTGCAATATAGCCTTTAAATAGCTCTGTTTCTCTTACTTCTCCAATAATTCTCGCGTTTTCAAAACCCTGTTTTCTCACGTAGTCTAAGACCTCTTCAGCACACTCAGATTTCAAAGCTAATACAGCTACACCCTCACTAGCAAGGTATAGTGGGTCTACGCCTAGAGACTCGGCATAGCGTTTAACAGGTTCTTTTATAGGTATTTGTGACTCATCAATAACTATTAGTGTACCTGTTTTCACAGCCCACTCGTAGAGTACGCCAGCGAGTCCTCCACGTGTTGGGTCTCTAGCGGCAGTTATACAATCTCTATATTTCTCAAGTAGTGGTATCATGAGCTTTGTAAGAGGTTTAACATCACTTTTCAGTAAGCCTTTAGAAATCTCCTCTATATTTGAAAGTCCTAGTTGCATCATTAATATTACAGCTCCGTGTTCACCAATATAGTCACTTATAAGTATCTTATCGCTAGGTCTAGGCCTATCAATAATAGGCTTCTCAGCTACACCTATAGCAGTAGTAGTTATTACAATCTTGTCAACCTGACCTCTAGGCATAACTTTGAAATCGCCACCAATAAGAGCAACACCTTCACTCTCAAGAACACTAATCATAGAGTCCACAATTACCTGGAGATCTCTCAGCGAGAAGCCCTCTTCAACTACAATAGAGTCGAGAACAGCTATAGGTCTAGCACCCATTACTAAGACATCATTAATAGAGCCAGCTGCGGCTAGTACGCCAATATTACCTCCTGGAAAGAACGGTGGATTAACAGTATAACTGTCAACAGAAACTACTAAATGTCCGCCTCCAGGTAGTGGTATACTAGAACCATCATCAGCTTCATCTAATCCAACACCACTACTCACTCTCCTAAAACCAGGCTTTACTCTACTAAAAATAATCTTCTCGAGAAGATCACTCATCTCTACGCCTCCAGAACCATGAGCAAGAGTGACATATTCCACGATGTCACACCACAGAGAACTAAACAATTAAGCTAATAAATTCGCTAATAACGTGTGATCATCAATGATCATTTTAATATGCGATTAAATAAGACATTTAAGCAAGACATTATTTATTTTCCTATTGAAAAACCCCTAATAAGGGGATCGTATGGGTTGTGCAAAGAAAAAAGAGGAGAAGAAGCCTGAAGTAAAGAAAGAAGAGAAAAAACCCGAAAAGAAGAAGAAATAGAACTTCTTTAGAACTCTTCTTACTAAAATTTAGAAAAACAGTATTACGCTTATATTAATATTCTTTTTCTCATTCACCTTCATTTTAGTTCTAGTTGTGGTCTTTTACTGTTGTATTATTTTTCTATGTGCTTCAATAAGTTTTTTGTAAATTTGTGTTAGCTGTATATCTTCACCAAGGACTTCTCTAAAGAACTCTACTTGTTCTAGTAGTTCTTCCTCAGTGACCTTACTAATAATAACACCAGCGTGTACTATTACTAGGTCTCCGCGTCTAATAGCCTGGTCTAATATGCCGATAATAACTGTTCTTGGGATACCGTCACCGTAATCTACATTAGCAGTCATGTTCTCATAGTCTACATCTAATATTATTGCTGGTGTACCAATACACACTCTACGTTACACCTACGTTGCTTTACAAGACAACTCCTCTCTCAGTTTAAATAGTAATTCTCTAGACCCATATTTAGCCCATATAGCACAAGTACCCTCAATAGACACCATACAGGGTCCTACTGGTCTCTGAGGTGTACAAGTTTTGAGAAATAGTGGACACTGTGTAGGATAAGCCTTGCCGAGTACTACTTCAGCACACCTACAGCCTGGTGGCATATCTTTTAACTCACCTGGTGGTGGTTCTCTAATACCATACTCGTAGAAGGCGTCATGGATCTTATATTTCTCCCTTAGTCTAAGACCGCTTTTAGGCAAGTAGCCGATTCCACGCCACGCATCATCTACCGTCTCAAAGACCTTGTTTATAGTAGCCTGAGCTCCTAGATCACCATGCCATGATACAGCCCTAGTATACTCTATAACTGTCTTAGCCTCACCTCTACTCAGTTGCTTTAAAATCTCAAGAATAGATATAAGGACATCTATAGGTTCAAAACCCGAGACAACTACTGGTATGTTATAATTTTCAGATACAGGAGTCCACGCTTTAGCACCGGTAATAGTTGAGACGTGTCCTGGTGCAATAACACCCATAATAGGAGGTTCTGTGGGTTTTTCACGTGAGACGTCTAGAGCGTAGAACATTGCTGGAGGTGTGAGTTTAACTAGTGGTAGAATTTTCAAGTTTCCCGGTAAATGCCCTGTTAGAATAGTCTGAGCATAGCCTGGTGCTACAGTCTCAAAGCCAATACCCGCAAATACTGAGGGCTTGCCATGACTCTTAGCATCTCTAATAGCTGAGAGAATATCTGTCACTACTCTCACATCACCTCCAAGAGACCTACTCTCAGCAAGAGAATAAGCACTCTTCACACTCCTAGTAGATCTCAACTTATAGACATCGCCATAAACATACACTACTACGCCGTCAAGAGAGAGCTTAATGAGTACTTCTACAAAGTGTGAGGGTGTCACACATACTGGGCAGCCGGGCCCAGCTATAAGCTCTAGATCTCCCGGCACAAGGCTCCTTAACCCATAGTGCGTTATAGTCCACTCGTGTGTACCACAAAAATCCATAATTTTAAGTCTCTTAACACCTCTATTAGTGAGGAGAATCCAGTACTCTCTAATCTTCCAAGTTATAAGCTTAGCCAGATCTCTATTAGAGCCGAGTATCGAGATCAGCTTACCTAAATCCACACTACTCATAATAAAACACCTGGGATGGGATTAGGAGGATGTGCGAAGAACCGGGGGGACCCACCCTGGCTCATTCAGCCGTGGGACTTCACGGCGCGTTGCCAGGGCCTCTAGGTACATATGTTATAAATAATCACTTATAAATCTTATCTTGTGCTCTCAGTTTGTTTAATCCACACAACTCTCTGTGGGAATGGTATTTCTATACCAGCCTCTTCTAGCTTCTTTTTAAGTTCTCCTAGGATAGTTGATCTCACTTGGAGGAAGTGTTTTGAAGATACCCAGAAGAAAATATTCAGGTTTACTGAGCTCTCACCTAGTGAGTCAACTATTATAAATGGTTCAGGCTCGGCGAGTACTAGTGGATGATCCCAGAGAGTCTTTTTAATAATATCTATAGCCTTATCTATACTCGAATTATATGAGATCCCTATTGTTAACTGTATTCTCCTCGCAACTAGATCTCTAAAATTATAAATACTACTATTAAACACAACGCTATTAGGAATAACTAGCGCTTCACCACTAAATAATCTAATAGTAGTTGAGAGCACATTAACACTCTCTACAGTACCCCAGTCACTCCCAATTCTCACAACATCTCCAGGTTTTAATCTACCTTCAAATATCATTGCTAAGCCTGAGAAGAGATTACTGAGTGTTTGCTGAGCAGCGAGACCTACAACTATACCTGTAAATCCCGCTGCTATTAGTAGACCGCCAAGATCTACTCCTATTATTGAAAGTGCTACAAAAACACCGGTAGTAAGGATAATTAACTTAACAATTCTCGCAGTATTAATAGCTATAGCTGGCTGAATAATAGTCTTTAGAGCAGTAATTTTCTTAGATAAGTAGTGTGCTATAATATATGAGGCTAAAACAACAATTACAGCTATAATGTAGCTATAGAGACCGCGGAAAATCTCAATAATATATTCACTCACACTAAACACCATCTACTAGTAACTAGAATCCCATAACATACTGCACACTCTCACTAATATATACGGGCATAGCGCTCTCCTCTATAGGCTCTCTAGTAGTGAGCACTTTAATAGTGAACTTGCCTAAGTGTTCTTCAATTTCAGCTCTAACCTTACCATATAAGACTCGCTCATTAGTGGTGTAAATACTTAGACCACTAGTAGGTATAACTAGTCTTATTATGGTGTAGGGTTTATTAGTAGTATTTACTATGGTAACAACTAGTTCCCCCGTAGGCCAGTACAGCTGATCTAAGTCACCCTCACGGTAGTAAATACAGAGATCTCCTATGGTCGGTGGACCATATAACGCTATTTTCCTCTTCATAGGCTCTATAGTGCTAACTACGGTGTTATTTGTGATAATGGCTAGACTATATGGTAGATCTAATTTAAGTTCACTTCTAGTTTTAGGTAATATAGTAAGAGGCTCTCTAAATTTGTAGACTATACACTTATACTCAGAGTTAAAGCCAAGAGGTCTTGGCTCAATAATTAGCTCTATGTTCTCATTGTAATTTAATCTCGCAATTATTTCAGAGTAATTTCTCGTCTTAAAATAGACTTCGATAACACTACTACTCACTCTCTTGAAGTAGAGATCTGAGTTACCTAAATGTACTCTCTGCTCTCCCTGGATTTTTACACTCCTCGGAAACACAGCTACCTCTCCTTCTAGGATTTAATTAGTAAGAATAACTAACTATTAAAAGTAGAATAGTAAGTAGTGTGAACATATTCAATGCAGTTTAATTACTCACTCTGTGTGCTGTGTCGTGGTAGGGGTCTTTGTGGCTTAGCTTATTGTCCAGTTATAGCTAGGAGTAGAGCTCTCCTTAAACTCAGACAAGTATATAGCTCTAATATTGTTGAGGGCTCTACACCGCCTTCTGTCTTTGTTGGTAGAGTAGGTTATCCCTATGTGAGGGTAGGGCCTTCTACGCCTCCACTACGTGGCGATACTAGTATATTTGATTTCCCTGAAATGTGGAGTAAACTTAGAGTTGAAGATATACTTGAATATAGGTGGAGTCTTATAACAGGTTATAGTGTATTTGATGTGAGAAAACCTGAGAGTAGAGTTCTAGATGAAGTAAGACTTCTAGTTCTCAGCTCTAAACCTGTTGATATAGAGGTAGTTTTAGAGAAACGTCCTAAACCAGTAATAGTGCTAAGTGAGTATGAGCCTCCACAAGGTCCGCGTGCGCCACTAAGCTCTCTGAGAGTAGTGAGTAATCCTCAAGTACCAAGACCACTAGAAAAGGTTTATAGTGATATAGATCTACATGCTGTAGAAGCTGTTCTCTACCTTTACGAGTCTAATATCCCGATTTCACACATACAGAAGGTTTTCAGTGTAGGTGTTCTCGGGTTGAGAGGTCAACGTAGACTTGTACCTACAAGGTGGAGTATTACAGCTGTAGATAGTATTGTGTGTAGAGCACTGATAAGAGAGATCAAGGAGCACGAGCCCCTAAACGAAATACTAGTATACGAGTACAGAGTACACGACAATCTCTTCACAGCTATACTCTACCCTGCAAAGTGGAGTTATGAGTGGATGGAGGCGTGGTGGCCTGGTTCAACATGGAATCCTGGAGGACTTGAAGTTGTAGTTGAGGGTAGTTATGAGGACTACTTTGGCAGGACAACGTATCCTGAGATAGGTGGCTGTTACTACGCGAGTATGCTCGCTACACTAGAGCATTTGAGGTCTCTTAGAAGACAAGCAACAGCAGTTCTACTCAGAGAGATCTATCCTGGCTTCAATATACCTATTGGCGTGTGGTTTGTGAGAGAGTCTTGTAGAGTTATGTTTAAGAGAGGACCTGTGCTGAGAACTAGTAGTTTAAGAGAAGTCTGCAAGTACTTAGATGAGACTACTAGACTAGGCTGTAGTAAGTGGTTTAGCTCCTCGAAGCTAATTAGGCGAATAGCCTCTACTAGGCGTATTGAGGAGTTTTTGAGGAGAGATTAGTGGTTAATTACAGATCTTTTAAAGTCTATGTGACTACTGTGAAGACCGCTCTTTCTGAGACAGGTTTGCCAGACCTTAAATATGCATTAAACCCCTATATTGGCTGTGCTCACGGCTGTGTGTACTGCTATGCGAGACTCTACACTCGTGATAAAAGGGTTTCTGACAACTGGGGTGGTGTAGTAGTAGTTAAGTACAATTTACCGCAAGTACTCGAGAGAGAAGTTAATAGTAGAGTGCGTGGAGTAGTTGGTGTTGGAACTATCACAGATCCCTACCAGCCTGTGGAAGCACACTACAAGGTGACATTGAAATCTCTACAGGTATTATTAAGAGCAAAGTTTCCAATTAGTATTCAAACAAAAAACCCACTAGTACTTAGAGATTTAGAGCTACTAGCTAAGTTTAGAGAGCTAGTTGACGTAGGCTTCACGATAACTACGCTTAGTTATGAGAAAGCTAGGTTTATAGAGCCAAATGCACCACCACCACGCTCACGCGTAGAGGCGCTCAGGAGGCTTAGTAATGTAGGCTTAAAGACGTGGATTTTCTACGGGCCAATAATACCTGGTTTAAACGACGACGAAGAGACTATTAAACATATAGTAGAACTCGCAGCTGAGACTAACTCGACACTATACTATGATCCACTACACATAAAACCCTTTATGAAAACACCCACTCACACACTCTATATGCACGTACTTAAAGCCACACGTGAGTGGAGAGTGAATATAGAGAGTAGTGTACTCGAAAAGTGTATAGAGTATGGAGTTAAATGTAAACCAGGATTTACAGGAGATACTTTTTTACAGTGATTAGTAATACAGGAGAGTTATTAATTTTAATATGCGAGAATTAATATAGTTTACACGCTTGCACTTAATAGCAAGTAAAGCTTATACTAGGTTGGTGATGAAACGGACCATTCAGAGCTTGGTGAAGAGTAAACAGTCAGCTGATCTACATGTCCAACTCATTTATTGAGAAAATTAGCTTATATGGCGGAGTTCTCTATGTGAACGTTATTGGCTCTGTTAATAGGGTTTTTATAGATAAGGCTGTCTCCACGCTTGTAGAGGCTTATAGTGTTCTGGGTAAGAATCCGGAGATCGTGGAACTTCACATATATGAATCTAGTGATATTAAGAGGAGAGCTCTTCTAGGTGAAGCAGTAGAATTGGGTATTAGTGTTCTCGGTGATTACCCAGTATCACATGATGCTTGGATGAGTTGGCCACGTATACATGTTGACTACGAGAAGTGTCGTGATCTAGTGGAGGGGCATTTCAGAGCACTGCTATATCATGAAGCTGTACACAGTATTTTACACGGATCTCTAGCTAGTTATATTGTGAATATTGGAGATGTGAGCTTGAGATCCGTGGGAGTAGATCTACTGGAAGCGGTTTACCTAGCTAGTGTTGTAGTTAAAGATGTTGAAGTTCACGAATACCTCGCCGAGAAAGGTCTATTAGATGTTCTCAGAGAATATTACGAGTACACTAGGAGTACTCTAAGAGAAATTTATTGTGATAACTTAAGAGGGCTACTAGAATTAGCAAAACTGATATCTCCATGTCTGTTCATAGACTGTGAACTCTTTACTAGAGATCTCCACAACACATGCCAAGACATCTACTTAAAACTACTTGAAGTACTACGCGAAATTAAGACTATACAAGTAGATTTAAACTCAAAAATACAAAAACTACTAGAGAAAATAGCAATATTATTCACAACATCCTAAGTACTCATAGTTCGAAGGAGCGCTAGAAACCATAAGCAATAAACACATTAAGCTAAATAAACATAGTAGAAATGGGCCCGTCGCCTAGCCAGGATAGGGCGCCGGCCTCCGGAGCCGGAGGACCCGGGTTCAAATCCCGGCGGGCCCGCATTCTCCTTTAAATACCTAGATAAATTCTATGGGGTTGTTCTCCACTGTTCATGCCTCTGTGGAGGGGGCGTGAACTACTGGGTGATTTAATGAGTGAAATTATGTCTACTAACCCCTAGTATACCAGGGTGAATGTCAGTGTCCTCAGTGATGAAGCACATAGACTTATCCTTGGGAGAGTTAAGTAGAACTTCGGTCACTAAGATGCTTGGAGTACCCGTATTATTAGAGGTTTGCTACACAATTACCTTTACGGTATTAGGAGAGTTCCAATCAAGTAGTCTACAAGGCGTTGCAGTAGTTAAAGGAGAAGGAGTTATATGAGCTTGTTCGAGGTATTAATAGACATAGAGCTACAGGTATTAAGCGTGAAGATGGCTCAATAGACTACTCACTAGTACTTCTAGCCGTAGCACTATCCTCTAGATACGGGTACTTGAAACAAGCACTCTTAAGATTCTCAGCGGAGAATTTTGAGAAGGATTTTAGGAAGATGCTTGCTTTAATTCAGCCTACTTAACTTCAAATGGGTGCTTGTCTCGAAGAGTTCCTACATGTGTGGAATAAGCGTAGAGTAGTAGACACCAGAGACAACGCCGTTTGTCCCTAGAGGGCGTTTTATGGTGTTTTGAGATGGATTGCTGCAGTGTTTCTCTATCTTGCAGAAAAAAGAGAATAAAATTATTAGTCTTTGCGGAGAGGTTTAGATATTAGCTTGACTGTATTGATTATTAATGTTCTTTTGGAGGAATTCATTGACTATTTTTTCCGCTATTTTCTCTACTTCTTCGTCTGTGTAGTCTAGTGATGGTAGCTT
>Ga0185307_1001829_pt1 | contig 11450 bp, 8 predicted proteins | sample LHCtaG_FD_128010 | JGI IMG/M metagenome (GOLD analysis project Ga0185307, IMG submission 128010) | Hot spring microbial communities from Little Hot Creek, USA to study Microbial Dark Matter (Phase II) - LHC4sed_matched (SPADES... | ecosystem: Environmental > Aquatic > Thermal springs > Hot... | reverse complement strand
GCTCCATGTAGGTGGACCAGTCCCAGTTAGGTCCCGGGTCTGTGTGATGCGAGGCACCTCCACCTAGGCTCGGGTTGTTCGGGTCCGGGACCTGGTCGTGCCCTATTACACCACCTCCGGAGGCGTCTGCCGGTGCTACCCCGGTAGGCCTAGTAAGCGGGATCCCGTACTTGTAGGCTAGGTACGCGAGGAGCCTAGCTGAAGCTCTGTACTGATGCTCCGTAAACATCTTAGCCTTAACAAAGCCCTCGTGCTCTATCCCTACGGATAGGGAGTTGTAGAGCTTGTTACCAGCGTGCCACGCTATGTCCCTCTCCATAACCATCTGGTAGACAGTACCACCTAGGGACACTATGTAGTGAGCCGATACCTTAGCTCTAGGGTCTAGGAACCAGTTTATCGCCGACTGAGCGGAGCCCTCTACAACGTGTACAACTACCCACCTTATGTCGGTTCTGTCGGCCTTCGCGTAGTTCCCTGAGTAGGCTTCGATCCACTGAGCTAGAGGGTAGTCGGGAGGCCCTACCCACTCGAGCCTTAGGTTCCTGAGTAAGCTCCAGAGAGCTGGGTCACCTAAGTCCAGCCTCCACACAGCGACCCCAGCTAGGGAGTACTCGAGAGCTAGCTTCGCCCTGTAGTAGGCTGTCTCGCCGTCTACGTAGTAGGCCACACCCTCCGGGACCTCGGCCTTAAGCTCCCTAGTGGTTAGGTCTAGGGTGAAGCTAGCCCCCTGGGACCTCATGGACTGGTACTCCGGGAGGAGGAGCCACTTAAGGAGCTTACCGGCTCTATCCCACAGCTTACCGTAATTCGGGACTCCGAGGACCAACCTCTCCCTAGGTATGAACTTAAGTGCGTACTCTACGCACTCCCTAACCCACCACAGAGGGGCTACCGGCTTAGGTCCGGCTACCTCGTAGAAGTCGTAGGCCATGATCATTACGTAGTCTACAGCCGTCCTACCGAGTAGCTCGTAGTCGTAGGTCTGTAGGTAGGAGCTCGCGAACTCCATCCTCTTAGCTGGTACGGCTACAGTAAGTATGAGGTTCGCCTCGTGGAGCTTCCTAGCTACGCTATCTACAAAGTTAGCGAACTCAACTCTGTACGCCGGTAGGCTTACCTCGAAGTCTACGTTAAACCCTACGTACCCGTACCTCCTAGCTAGGTCTACTAGTTGGTTAGCGAAGCGCTCTATAGCTTCGAGGTCCGTGATTAGCCTCTTAACCCTATCAGCGTTAGACGATACTACCATGGGTGCTACTCTAACTCCACGTGCTTTCGCAAGCTCGAGGAACTCCCTATCCTCAGCCCCCCTATTAGTGAAGGAGCCTATGCTAAGGTCCTCAGCTAGGTAGTACCAGTCAGGTGAGAGGACGTCGATTACCACCCCACCGTACTGCTCGACTACGTGAGCTACATCGCTGGACCTCGTACTGTATATCCACGCCCAGATGAACGGCCTCTTCCTGTACGAAACCGGTAGTAGCGCTACTGTAGGTATCGTAGTAGTAGGTACTACGGTAGTTGGAGTTGTTAATGTGGTTGTAGGTGTAGTAGGCGGTGAAGTAGCGGTAGGGGTTGTAATTGCAGTAAGCTCACCTGTAGTTGTAGGTAGTGGTGTAGTGATCTCCTGTTTAGTAGGTGGGAAGACCCAGAGAAGGTAGTATAAGTATAGTAGGGAGGCTACCACAACTAAGACTGTGGCAAGAGCTAGGAGCCTCCTCATACTTACACCGGGAGGAAGTTGCCCTAACTACTTTTAACTGTGGAGTTACGTAACTGGAGCCTCAGTACCTTAGAGCCTTGCGGAGCCCTACTACAGCTACTACAGCTGTAGTTGCCGATACTACGAACCCTATTAGAGCTGGTACGAACTCTCTATCCGAGGGGGATAGGAGAGCTAGGGCTACTATGGATAGGATGCACAGTACTATCGATACCGCTAGGACGTCTACGAGTATTACCGGGTGTAACCTCAGCTAAGTCACCCTGGGGTCGTGGGGAGCCAGCTAGGCCTCCACTTAGGTAGCCTACCAGCCCTTACACAGAGGGAGTAGTGGTTAGGGCCTACCCTCACGTAGTCCCCTAGGTTGAGGGAGGAGCACTCTGAGTCCACTAAGGGGCACATCGGTGCGAAGGGGCAGGGGCTGGCCACGGAGGGGTTCTCAGCCGAGGCCTCCACGACTCCGTCAAGTCCTCTAACCCTCCTCTCTGCTAGAGCTAGGGGGACCGGGACGTTGGATATAAGCGCCCGGGTATAGGGGTGCTCAGGTCTGCGTATAACCTCACTGGCTGGGCCGAACTCCAGCACTAACCCCTTAAACATAACGTAAACTGAGTTATCCCCTGCTGCGTAGACTGCCGCACCTAGGTCGTGCGATATGAACACTACGGAGGTCCCCCTGCTCTCAACTACACCCTTCAGGAGATTTATCAGTGAGACCCGTATGGAGGGGTCGACCATGCTAACAACCTCGTCTGCAACTACTAGGTGAGGGTCTACGATAAGAGCCCTAGCTAGTGAGAGCCTCTGCCTCATCCCTCCAGATAGGTGGTGCGGGTACTTGTCTATGAAGTACTCAGCCGGTACTAAACCGACCTCCTCGAGGAGCTCCTTGATGTACCTCAACCTATCGGCTTCGCTTAGGTGCTTCCTGTACTTCCTAACCACCGGCTCTAGTATGTTCTTAACGCTCTTGGAGGGGTTTAGCGAGGAGTAGGGGTCTTGGTGGACGTAGACGAACCTATGCCTATTGGCTAGGTAGAAGTCCCTCCGGACGATCCTCCCATCCTTGACTACCGTAGTACCCATCCACGAGAGCTCCCCACTACTAGGCATGACGAGACCTACTAGTATCTTACCTAGGGTGGTCTTTCCGGAGCCGCTCTCACCGACCAAGCTTACTAGACCCTTCTCAGGAACCTCGAGCGAGACCGCTTGCAGAGCCTTAATAAACCTCTTCCTAAGCACCCCCTTCACGTACACCTTACTTACACTCTTCGCTGAGGCTATGGAGTTCACGCCTTCCCACCCCTACTGTAGAGCCAGCACTTCGCTAAGCGGCCCTTCCTAAGCTCTTCCAGCGGAGGTTCGGAGATCCTACATAGCTCGGTAGCATAAGGGCACCTTGGGTGGAACTTACATCCCAGTGGTGGGTTGAGGAGGCTTGGAGGTTCACCCGGAACCGGCCTCGGGACCCTCTTGAGGTATATGTCCGCAACTGACGGTATGGAGGCTATTAGCATCGCTGTGTATGGGTGTAGAGGCTCCTTGAATACCTCGTATGTATCCCCGACCTCGACTACGGTACCGGCGTAGAGGACGGCTACCCTATTAGCTAACTCTGCAACTATGGGGATGTCGTGTGTTATTAGGATCATCGTGTTCCTGTACTGCTCCGAGATTCTATCGAGTATGTTCAGTAGGACCCTCTGGGAGAATACGTCTAAGGCGGAGGTAGGCTCATCTAGGATTACCAGCTCAGGCTTGAGTATCATGGTTAGAGCTATCACCACCCTCTGCTTCATCCCACCACTAAGCTCGAAGGGGTACTTCTTCAGTACCGTATCGGGGTCTAACCTAACTAGGGAGAGTGCGGAGCGTATCTCCCCCACCGAGCTCTTGGAGTCCCAGAGGCCGTGGTTCTTCAGAGTCTCTACAAAGTGCTGCTCAACGGTTAGAACAGGGTTTAGGGAGTTCTGAGCACCCTGAGGGACGTAGCCTACTACCCTACCGCGGAGCTTCCTCATAGTACTTTCATCAGCCTTTATCAGGTCTACCTCCTCGCCATTCGAAAGCCTTAGTAGAGCCTCCCCACCGCGTATCCTAGCGTTCCTAGGTAGAAGCTTAAGGAAGGTCTCGATAAGTGAGGTCTTCCCGGAGCCGCTCTCACCGACTATCGCTGTTATCCTCCCCTCCTCTATGGGAAGGGTAACTCCACTTACAGCCTTGATGGTCCCCTCCCTTACGAGGTACTCCATCCTTAGGTTCCTAAGCATTAGCTTAATCCCTGAACCTACTCCTACACTTAGCTTACTACTCATAGGCCCTCAGCCTTGGGTTGAACACCTCCTCAAGAGCTTGCGCAAAGAAGACTACACCTAGCTTGATTACTACGAATACGGAGACCAGTATGAATATTATGATGGACCCGCTAGGTATGAGTAGCCCTCTGTACGTGAATATCATCTGGTTAAGTAGATACCCCCAGTTAGTCGGGTTTAGAGGTGCGACCCCAAGTAGCACTATACCTATCAGGGACGTCATGTTAGCTACGAAGAGAGCTGCAAAGTTGTACGCTACGAAGGGTACGAGGTGAGGCCCTATCTCCCTGAAGAGTACGTGCAACTTACCTAACCTTAAGTTAATGCAGACCTCTATGAAGTCCCTGGATTTAAGCGACGATACCTCAGCAGCGAGAGCTCTAGCTAGGCCGGGCCAGCTGAAGAGTGCTAGGAGCAGAGCTATAGTTAGAGGTGACTTAGGTAGGACGTACGCGAGTATGAATATTACTGGGAATGAAGGTATCGTTAACCAGATATCCGTTACTGCAGTTAGAGCCCTCCTAGCCCTCCCACCGATGTATCCAGCCAGGAGCCCTACGCTCATCCCGCCAACGACTCCTACTAAGGTAGCTATGAAGGGTACTAGAAAGACCTCCCTAGAGCCGTGGACTACCATGGAGAGGAGGTCCCTACCTAGGTAGTCGCAGCCTAGTGGGTGCTCTAGAGACGGTAGACACCACCTCATCGAAGGCTTTATCTCGATATCTAGGGGTATAACTGACGGTCCGGCCGTAGCCATAAAGACCATAGCTACTACCACTACTAAGCCGAAGAGGCCTCTACCACTCTTCAGTACGGGCCTAACAACGTCTAGGTAAAAGAGGTAGAGCCCCGACTTAGCCCGCATTTCGGTACTCACGTAGTTACCACCTCACGCCTTACTCTAGGGTCTATGAAGGGGGTCACCATCTCGACTACTATGACCCCAACGATGGTGGCTACGGTCATCATGAAGAATATCCCCTGTAGGAGCCCGTAGTCTCTGATACCCATGGCGATCGAGAGGTAGTAGCCCATACCTGGGTAGGCGAATATAGACTCTATAAGTGTTGAGCCACCCACCATACCACCTATCCGTAGGGCTAGAAGCGGGACTAGGGGTAGTATGGAGTTCCTACCAACGTATGTAGTTATTATCCTCCTCCTACTTATCCCCCTAGCCTCAGCGTACTTAAGGAAGTCCTCCTCAAGGATCTTAGCGACGTTAGACCTTATGAGGAGGGACCAGCCGCTGAAGGTTATGACTACGTAGGTCAGTATCGGCAGGGTTGCGTGGTAGAGCACGTCGACTATGAACCTTAGGTTCAGGCCCGGCTCTACGTCCGGGGAGTAGGCCCCCCTCGCGGGCAGCAGCCCGAGCCTCGCGGAGAGTATTATGTAGAGGAAGAGGGCTATAGCGTACCCGGGTATGGCTGAGAGTATAGTGAGGGAGGTTGATAGGGTTGAGTCCAGCTTGCTACCTCTCTTGAACCCGGCCACCATCCCGGTTAGCACCCCAATAGCGAAGGACAGGGATATCCCTATGGACAGCGTGAACACCGTCCAGCCGAGGGCTCTAGCGACGACGTAGGTAACAGGTCTCTTGAAGTATGTGGAGTAGCCTAGGTTTCCGCGTAGTAGGCCTAGTACGTACTCGAAGTACTGTACGTAGACGGGCTTCTCAACGTCTATACCGTAGTATATGTAGTAGACTATCTTCCTAGCCTCCTCGATCGTTATCCTAAGCTCCTCAGCTAGGGAAACAGCCAGTGTGTAGAGTACGTCACCCGGCATGGACCTTATCGCTACGAAGGTCACAGTTGAGGCGATCATTATGGTAACTAAAGCGTAGGCAAGCCTACGGCCGAGTATCTTAGCGAAGGGAAAAAGGGCCCTGAGCTCCATATTCCTTACCCTTGATCTATCTACCGTATGTAATATATACAGAGGAGTAGGAGAGCTCTGTAGTAGCCAGCGTCCATCAGCCTTACGCTCCAGACGGGGTCCTCTAGAGGTGGCCAGCCCTTGATCTCCTTAGTGTTCATGAACACCCAGACACCGTACTCGTATAGGTGGATTACCGGGGTGTACTCATTGACTATCCAGGCGAAGGCCTTAACAGCACACTTCTCTACGTCCGTACCTGGGTTAGCGTACAGTATGCTGAACAGCCTAGATACGTTCTCATCGTTTGTGCAGGCCTTCCACGGGTGTGGTATGTTCCACCAGTTCGGGAAAGCTATAGCTCCTCCAGCACCCCACCCTAGCATTAGTATGTGGGACCAGGTCCAGTACGGGTGGGCTGTAGCGTACATGAGGCTGGATATCCATATAGTTATGTCGTAGTTCCTCTCCACCGCGTACGAGGTAGCGTAGGTCCGCACTAATGTAGTCCAGACAGCTGATGGTACTACGTTTATCTGGGTCGATATGCCGAAGCTGTTTAGGGCCGAGGCAATAGCCTCGGCAACTATCGCGTAGTCCGATGTTATGGTTATCGTAATTGATACGGGGGTCCCGTTAGGCAGTAGCCACTTCCCTGTACGCGGGTCCTTCCTGAAGCCCCCGGCTAGTAGCTCCTCCTCAGCCTTCTTGGGGTCGTAGGTCCACTTAGTGAAGTACTTGAGGTCCTCCTCGGATATCCACTGCCATAGGAACTCCTCGGGTAGGCCTATGTTTAGTATGGGCTCCTTAGCTTGGAATGGAAGGGCTGCCAGTATCTTGTCCCTGTCTATTAGGTAGGCTATGGCCCTGCGGAAGTGGGTATCGTTCATCGGGTAGCGCTGGAAGTTAAAGAGTATACCGACCATCCTGTAGTGGGTTAGCGGGTATATCAGTAGGTTCGGGTTTAGAGAGGCTATAGCGTCTATGAGCTCCGGAGTAAGTGTTGAGAGGGTCACCCACGTAACAGCACCCCTACCCAGCTCCTCTATGATTATGGCGGTCTCCGGGGTCCTAGCCATGACCCACCTAGCTATAGCTATGTTAGGGGCGTTCCAGAAGTACGGGTTCTTCTCCCAGATTATGTTGGACTCCGTTATCTTAGCTGGGTAGAACGGTCCGTTAGCTAGGGACGGCGGGACCTTCTTAGCTACCTCGGTTAAGTTACCTCTAAACCACCTGTTAAGTAGTGTTAGCCTGTCCGTGAGCTCCTTAGGTATAGGCTGGCCGGTGACCGATAGGTAGTAGCGCTTCTTCAGTAGCCCGTACTGCTCCATACATATTGACCAGAGAGGCTCCACCTTGTAGTACCTAGTGGAGGCCCAGACGCCGTACCAGGACCACATCCACGATGTGAGGGTCTCGAACCTTATGCCGGTCCCGTTGAAGTACCTCCTTATAGTCGATGCATCGACTACCTCGTAGTAGCCTGTAAGGGAGTTGTAGAAGCACCCGTAGTAGACTACGCTGATGAATACGTCCTCAGCTGTTACTGGGTCACCGCTACTCCAGCCAGTCCTCTTCAGCTTTACCTCAGCTACCGTAACGTTCTTCACGGGGTCTACCTTGAATACCCAGCTATCGGCTAGTAGTGGTAGGAGCTTAGGGTAATCTCCAGTAAGCCCAGGTAGCGGGGCCCTCTCAGCGGGTATCAGGAAGACCAGCGGCATGTGGGTGTAGTAGTGTAGCATACCGATAGTACCAACTAACGGGTTGGTAATGTAGTTCTCAGGAGGAGGCCAGCTACCGTAGAGGTTTATCACCTTCTCCATAGGGGTTGGAGGGGTTGTAACCGCTGGGGGGGTTGGTGTAGGGGTAGTCGGGGGTACCGTTACGGGGGTGGTCGGTGTTGTAGTTGGTGTAGGGTAGGTTACCGTGGGTGGTGTAGTCGTCGCGGGTGCGGGTGGGACTCTGAGGGTTATACTAGCTACGAGTCCTGCAATTACAGCTACAACGACTATAGCTACTATAACGTAGAGAGTTCGCCTTTGAAGAGCTGCCGTAGTGCCACCCAAAAGCTTTAGTACCGGTACTATTATACCTCCAAGTTACGTAACAGAATTAGCTACACAAGCTCGTGCCACAGCTTTAAGCACAGGCGTGGGCTGAGCAGTCGCTCTGCTGGTTACCACTGGTCTATCCTCGGTATGTAGGCAACCCTTTTGTCTAGTACCTTACCCAGCTCTCTCACCGTCTTAGGGCTGGCGTTAAGCCTCTCAACGTAGTTAAGGTCTACTATCTCGTTTAGTGATCTAATACCGTATATCGCCTTCACTAAGCCGTCGCGTGTGAACTCGATCGTACTCTCCCCGGAGCACTCAGGGGATACCTCTACGTAGCCGTGGGATAGGTGTAAGCTTACGCAACCGAAGGGGCTCCTTATAGCTACGGAGGTACTACCGCTAACCCTCTCCGCCCTCCTGGAGAGCTCAACCCTCATGCCGTCGAGTAGCTTCCGGAGGTCGATTACGTAGTCCATTAGTAGAGGGCCCTTGAACTCCTCGAAGTACTTTGAGAGGTTGCTGTAGGTGCCGGCTGCCGGTAGGTAAAGCCTAAACAGCTTCAGCCCCCTATCCATCAACCTCCTCAGGGTCTCTCTAACTACCTCCTCTAGGTAGAGCTCGTCCGTAGCTACAGCCTCGAGTACTACGCCTACGTTCCTAGGGAAGTAGCTCCTCGTAGCTAGGGACGGGTCGAAAGCTAGGGAGTAGCCTACAGGCTTGGAGGAGTCCTTAAAAAGTAGCCTAAGCGAGGCCTCCGACCTATCGTAGAAGAAGCTGTACATGAAGAACCTCTGGAGCACCTTACCTACCCAGTATTCCCTAGGTCTCCAGACGGCTAGGTTCACCTCCCTCCCCCACTGCTCGTGTAGCTGCATCACTACGTCTAGGTTAAACTCCCCTACCTCCTCTACATCCAGGTTCAACCTTCCCCCGGCTTCAAGAAACCTCTCTACAGCATCCCGAGCCCCAACGTACACGTTGAGGAAGGTTGTGTTCGCGAACCCCAGCCTCCTGTACACCCTATAGCCATCACCACCGTAACTCGTTAGGAGGGATGCGATGCTTAAGCCCCTCTCCCTACATAGCTCTAAAGCACTTTCCATAAGGGACGTAGCTATACCGCGACCTCGGAAGTCTGGGTGTGTAGCTACATTAGCTACACCGCATACATCTACCTGACTTAAGCCTAGGTAGACCTTTCTAAGCACTACGTGGAGGTGCCCTACGACCTTCCCGTTGAGCTCAGCTACGAGAGCATTCTCCCTCCTATAGCCGTAGTCGACCTCCTCAAACAAGGTCCAATCCTCAGCCTCTAGGCCCCAGCGATCGAATTCGAGGAAGCACGCCCTGAGTAGCTGGACTATACCCGTTTGTCCCTAGATGCTCATCCTCATTAGTTCATGGTTGTTCGTTGCATCTAGGGACTTTCTCCTCGCCCACTCCCTCATCGGTAGCACTGCTACCTCCGGGGCGGGGTCATAGGGCATCGGGGTCAACGGCACAGACCCCTTGAGAGCTAGGTATTTCTTTTCGAGGTTCAGTACTGCCACCACATCTCTACCGGCTCCGAACCCGCACCTCGTGCACCTCAAATACCTCGGGGCATTGCCCCTCATCAGCTTGGAGCCGCAGATCGGACACGTGGAGGAAGTCCCTCTAGGATCTAGCTTCACGACTGGAACGCCTCTCTCTAAGCACTTCTCCTCAATAGCCTTAACCACGCCTCTGAAGCCGGCTTGGTAGATCCTGTGCCTCAGCGCAGGGTCTTTAACATCTCTAACCATACCTCTAGGGCACCGCTTCGGAAGCTTCTCCAGGACGACCACAGCGTCGAGGGCTCTAGCCGTGTTGACGATAACGCTCGCGGTCTTCAACCTGATATCCTTCTTCCTACTACGCTCCCTACCGTGAACAGCCCTCTTAACGTACTTACTACCTCTAATGCTCTGTACAGCCTCCCTGTACCTAGCGTACCCAACGGTAATACTCTTAACACCTGTTTCTAGAACGTAAACCTTGTTAAGCACTTTCACAGCTACATTATTCTCGTTCACGTCTACGGAAATCGCCGGCTTAACAGCGTTCTCGTCTACATTAATGGATTCAGTAAACACGAAGTAAACCAGCAACCTCCTACGCTTATAGTCTATCCTTATTTTCGGTTGTGTTCTGAGGGACCATCCGCTATTAATGTACCTCCAGTAGAGCTTGTGAGGCACAAGATCTACAGCCACCCACCCTCTATGTGTGTAGATTAGTATTCTTGTAAACCCTACGCACCTCCATAGGTGGTCGTCGAGCCAGATGCTTACACTCCTAACCTCTGGCTTCTCGGTCTTCGCCACCCCCTTCCTCCTGAGCTTGTTGAAGCTCTTAATCCTTGCGGATGCATCCTGGCATGCCGTGTGAATGTAGTGGCTCGGTAGCTGTGGGAACCTCTTACGTAGTTCGCGGTACTTATCCCTCTTCAACCTCGTAAACGAATCGATATCGTTTCTGAAGCCGTAGTCAACAAGCTCGATGAGAATCTCCCCGTACGTTTTCTCTAGCTCTCTAAACACCTCTAACTTACTCTTAGTTAACGTAACGCTTGGAACAACCACCGCTCTGGTTACCTCACTCATCACTCTCGACCTCTTCTAGTAGCTTCTTGAAGCCTTCTACGAGCTTTTTCTTCTTGTTGCTCCTCACGCCGTATAGCTTGCCCGCGAAAGATATCACTACCCCTATCAGGTCCTCCACGAGCTCCTGGTAGACGTCCCTGGGCTCCTCGCCGAAGACGACCTCGATTCCTACTCCGTACTGCCTGAAGAAGTACTCCAGGTGCTCGAATCCGAAGCGGGTCAACCTATCCCTATACGTGGCTACGACCACGTCGACCTGCCTGTTCACAACGTAGTTGAAGAGCTTCAATAAGCTTCTTCTATCAGTTTTTAACCCGCTTGCGACGTCGCTTAACACATCAATGACTTTATACCCTTTAGAGGCGCAGTACTCTGTGAGGTACTGTACCTGCCTCTCGAGATCACTCCTCTGGTCGCTACTCGATACGCGTGCGTAGATAACCGCTCTAATCTCCCTGCTGATTGGTAGACCCTCAGCTACCCTCCTAACCTCGCTCTCGGGAACCCTGTACTTACCGCCGGCAGTCCTAACGGCTCTAATCCTACCCTCCCTAACCCAGCGAGAGAGGGTGGAGTAGCTAATACCGAGACGCTGGCAGACCTCCTTAGGCCTTAAAAGCCTCTCCGGAGCACCTGAAATAGCTGACACCAGTAGTAATAAGCGGGATCAGAGCTTATAAACCTAACCCATGAACATCAATTACGGAACAGCCCTTCATCCCCCTCCCTATAGGTCCTTATGGTTAGAGGCATACTACCACCTGCAAGCATAGCTCCACGAACTGGGGAAAGCCTCCTCTGGGGTACTCGCTAAGCCTACTAATCCCCGACCCCCAGA
>Ga0185307_1001828_pt1 | contig 11450 bp, 8 predicted proteins | sample LHCtaG_FD_128010 | JGI IMG/M metagenome (GOLD analysis project Ga0185307, IMG submission 128010) | Hot spring microbial communities from Little Hot Creek, USA to study Microbial Dark Matter (Phase II) - LHC4sed_matched (SPADES... | ecosystem: Environmental > Aquatic > Thermal springs > Hot... | reverse complement strand
TAATACCAGAATTCCTATCAACACTACCACTCGCAGTATTCATGCTCACAACCTTAACAGCAACCGCCATCTGGAAAGCCAAAAAACGCCAATTTCCTAATTTTTATTTCTATTAATCATCGTTAAAGGAACGCTTGAAAGCGTCTCTTAAAAAATAGAGGTAAAATTTTGTTGGACATTACTTACCGTTCTTTTGCTGTTGTTTTATTCGAGCGCTTTTACTATGCCGCCTGTGAAGCCTATGGCGAAGCCTCCGATATCTGTGCCGTCTGGCACGACCGGTTGGCCTGCAACCGTGTTTATGGCAATTTTTAGGAATAATACTGCAAGGTAGCTTAGGAATCCAAATTGTAGTCCGCCGAAAAGCCCTTTAGTTGCCTTTCTCGTGGCGGTTGTGTCCTTCACCTTTTCTTCTTATCCAAATCCGTCAGCTCAAACTTTTAAATAAGCTAATATGGCATTTAAGAAAATTATGGAGTTTAAATCTTAACGAAGAAAATGACTTGCGTTATATCAAACGGCTCTTAGGAAGAATTGGAAACAGGGAAGATATCTTTAATGAGGATGCTGCTTGAAAAGGCTTATAATGCCAGTTAATTAGTGATAATGCTGTTGATAGTTGAATTTCGGGTATGCATTAAAAAGCCAAAAATCTCATATAAATCCGTCTAATGAATAACTTTATGAACGGCATTGTCTACTCAAGATCTTTATGAAACTATAAAACGATACGAGTTCAACAAAACAGAACCTGAAACCTTGCAGGAATTAGTTAAGAGCGCGTTAAAGAAAGGGGAAATCGTTAAAGAAAGAATGGGTAAACTAAAAGCATTAGTTGAAACAGTTCAAAATATTTTGAAACGCGAAAATCTTCTTTTAGAAGTAAGTGTGAATCAGAATGAGTGCTTGTTTTACCGGAATTTATGTGCAGTCGGTATCGATGGAAGTTTTCAATGTGTCGGAGGAATTGGTGGCATTTGGTATACGCCTATAAGCTGCGCCCGTATCGTTTTCCAAAACGGATTTAGTAATCCTCCACAAGTATCGGTTACCGCTGGAATAGAAGATATTGACCAACATAAGTACCCAAATGTGGAGGCTGAAGCTTCTGTTAGAATGCTTTCCGTTGAAACGAAGGCATTAAGTGAGTGGGCCTCCAGCATAGGTGAGCGTAAGAGTGTCGTTTTTATTGATGGACCAATAGTGGATCCGCCTTATTATGCTGAAAAGGAATACGTCAAATATAGATGTGAAGTAATTTCAAAATGCTTAGATAAGGACATATTCATAATCGGATGTGTAAAACGAGTATTAGGTAAACCTTTCATTAATTATGTTACAGCTAAGTTGCTAAAAGATAGTGATGAAAAAAGCCGTTTAAATCAATTCACTTCAGATATACATCTTATAAGTTATGTTTTTACTAGGGAATATTTTTCCGGAGCCAAAGGAGTTTTGGTAACTTTCCCTGTTGACATTAGCGAAGAAGATGACGTCCATAAGGCTTACTTAAAACATGGAATAAGAGTATTTTCATTTTTCATGCAAAAAGATGTCTATTCAAGACCAATAAGACTAGATATTCCTCAAAAGCTCGATTCAAATATTGATATAAAAACATTAATGCTTGAAGCTGTTAAAATGACTTTTGCATGGTCTTATCCAGGACATGACATCCCATTACCCGTCGTATTAGCTCATAATAAATGCGCCGTAAGAAAAGGCTGCGCGGAAGTTTTGTATGACGAGATACTTACGCGCTCAACAAGTCCTGATCCCTTCGATAATGTTGTGGGAATGAAATTGAGGTGAGTACATATGGGTGAAAGAAAACCTGTTGGAGTTGTTTTGTCTGGCGCATCTACCCAATCCGCGGTGTGTCAAGTATATGAGCATGCCGAAAAAGGGAAACTTAGAGAAGGTATGTTCCTTCAGATTGAAAGTCAAGGGAAAAGGAAAATTCTAGGAAGGGTTGCAAGTATCATACCGCAAAACGAGTTCTATCTGCCTGGGGATGCATGGACAGAAGCTAGAAGAAAACAATGGCAAGTTCCGACAAACTTAGCAAGACAATATGAACTGTTTGAGATGGAACTTCTCGGCGAACTTCCCGGATTAAAGGAAATATCAATCCCACCTTATGCTGGCGATAATGTCTTTGAAATAGATGTCTCTAAGGCCCCCGAGGAAATTTTTGGAGTGAAAAATCCCTCTCCCGGCGTAATATGGTACGGCTCTCTGTTAGGCTATAGAGATGCACCCATCCCTCTTACGATCGAAGGAATTCCAATGCACTGTGCTGTTTTCGGAGTTACTGGAAGCGGAAAGTCATACGACGTGGGTGCTTTAATAGAGAAACTCGTACGCATTTACTCAGAGGAAAACATTCAGCTGTCAATTCCAATGCTGATTATCGACGCTAATGCCGATTACATAGATTACTTTAAATATAGTCAAGAAAAGGGCAGCCTAGGAGCATGTCCAACTGTTATAAGGTTTGTATTCCCAAATTCGCCTGAGCTAAAAACATATCCAAAAAATACTCGACCAATAGCAATCAATCTGAATAATCTCACGCTACGTGATTTAGCAGAGTTAATAGTCCAATACTATAGCGGTGGAGAAAAGAATGAGCTTCAAGTGGCAGGCATCGAGACGCTAATACAGACTATGGAAGCGAGGGGTGATATAACTCACGAAAATTATCAGCAAATCTTTTTAGATGATGATACATTCCGTGCAGCGTTGCGGCGTCTTGACGAATTGCGGAAATCAGATGCGATTCATTCTGCAACAGCTGCGGCCATATATCGAGGGTTAAATAAGTTTCGTGAAATTGAAAACCGTTTCAATATTTTATCAGAGACTCCCAGAATAGAGGGTGATTTTATAGATAACCTTACTGATAATCGGTTTATAGCTATACTAGATTTCTCTGCCGATGCCGCTCCAGGTGTTCCATTATCATTAAAGCAATTAGTAATTTCATATATCTCTTCAATACTTTTTCAAAAGTTCACTGATTACAAAGTTAAACGTGAAGAACGTTATATGCTTTTCATAATAGAGGAGGCGCAGAACTATTGCCCAAATCTGGCTGTCTATAATGTTGGATATAGTCTGGCTAAAGAGAAACTTTCATTAATCTCTACCCAAGGCAGAAAATTTGGTCTAAGCTTGTGTTTAATTTCGCAACGTCCGTCCTTTATAGATCCGATAGTATTATCGATGTGTAATACTTTTTTCATTCATCGAATATCTCCTGAGGATGTATCGTTCGTTAAGAAAGTCTGCGGTGGTTTACCTAAAGATTTGGAACGCAGACTTACAATACTTGAACGCGGGGAGGTTATCGTCACCGGGCAAATGAGTAAAGTTCCTTTTCCAGTTGTTATTAATGTTCCTGGACGTGAGGTTGAACACACCTATGGAAAGACTGATGTTTTAAAAGCGTTAAGGAGGCTGGCAAAATGAACGAATATACTTCTAAGTACGTTAGACCTCCTCCCACACACCCTGTTCCTTTTGCTGGATTCAAATTTGCAAAAATTCCAAGCAGAGAACCTGTTGAGCGTAGGCTTAATCAAGCCCTTAAAAAGACTAGGGAAGCTACTACTTTAACAGTTACGATAATTAGAGCAGAGTGGGGTGAAGGAAAAACAGATGCATTTGAAAGATATATCAAACCAGAAGTTGAGTCCCATGGAGATGTTGCGTATTTAATATCAACGTCCACCATTATAAACAAACTATCTAAAGCAAGCGTCCTACTTCCAACAAGTCCTCCAGAAAGCGTAACCTTGCTTTCAATAATTTTTTACAGCATCAAAGATGAGTTGAGGTATAGAAATGAAGACTACTCACGGTTTCCAGATGAAAATATCCACGAAGATCCATATTCTTATATTACAAAAGTTTTACAAAACCATCTGACTGCAAAAACTAAAAAAAGAATGTATATATTCATTGACGAGTTCGAAGAGATATTAATTCATCCACTTGAAGTCCAAAAGAAGTTTTTATCCGGTTTAAAGGAGCTTATCAATGGACAATTAAAGATAATACATACTGATGGGGAATTTCAAGGCTGCGTTCATTTCTTTATTGCGTGCACTCCTTACGCTTACAACCGATTAAAGGAGGATGTGGCGTTAAAAGAAATATTCGGCTCTATTTCCTCAAGAATCGGGACAAATATTATCGATCTGCCGCAAATAAGCAGGAACGAAGCTATCCAATTTCTTGTTGACATTCTAAGGTATTGCTATAATGGCAAACTTCCAAGTCCTCTTCCGATAAAAAATGCAGGAGTTCTAAATGGAATATCAACAATATCCCAAAGAAATTTGAGACCTATGATTCAGTTTATTGGAGAACTTTTGAATGCTGCCTCAACAGACGACAAGTTGGCAGTCATCAACTACCAGATCTTCATAGACACCATGAGAGGAAGAGAAATTAGCGTGTTCGGAGAAACGACCTCATGCATAGATGATGACTTATTAACAAAAATTGAAAGAACGTTATTAAATGTCAAAATTTACGGAACAAAATGTCTCGAACTTTTTAAATTACTTGCTGGGGAGCTAAAACCATTTTCCTTGCAGGAAATCGAAACACGACTAGGTCTAGAAAACGGTCAAATTCATAGTTTAGTAGAGATCATAAACCAAGAATTAAGCAAAATCCTAATTCCTAAAGCTATTTCAAGACTTATGCCGTTAAAAGATGGGAAAGATATTAGTGAAGCCATCGATTCTTTAAATCCTGTTGAAAATTCGATTCTTCTGTCTCACAATAAGATTCCTTTAAATAAGTTTTATGAAGAGTTCGTTCATTACGAGGTTGATGAAAATGGAAAGCTTAAACCCATACTAGTTATTCCGAAAGATGACGATGAAATTTTAAGGGCCTTCGAGGTTTCTGAAGATGTAAAAATCGATGAAGATGACGTCAAATTTCTAAAGCGTAAACTGGATAAATTCTTGGAATTGGCTGCAAAAGATACTAGATTCATGCTGTCAAAAGAGCTTTCCCTTCAACTTTTTCCTTCACCAGTTATATCTCAAATAGATTTTATTGAAGATAGACAAAAACGGATGAGCCTTTGGCGTGAAGCTATTAAAAACTTTGCTGACATGGGTAGAGCTTTAAGAGATGGATTTCTTGAGGTCATAAATAGCTCAGATGAGTTTAAAATCTCTGGAGTCCCCGATGCTTATACATTAAAATGTTACTTGCAACCAGGGATTGAAACTTCTATGAGCGTAGCGATTTATGCATCGACGGTGGGCATTACCATTAACGATGTTGAGCGTGTCAAAGATATTTTGAGAAAAGAAAGAGTCGATCTTTTGTTGCTTTTGTATGTTGGTACTATGGATGAAGATGCAAGCATAGAGTTAGCAAATATTCCGAGAGTGCTTGTTATTCAATTAAAAACAATTCGTGCTCAACAGTTAATTGCATTGACGCTTGCTCGTGACCGAGGCCTTAAAATTAATGATAGAATTCTGAGAGGGAAATTGGAACTAATTTACCACGAAGTAGGCTTCTTTAAGCTGTTTAGCAGTTGGATGGAGACATGTAAGAATCAAGGAATTCTAATAACTGACTTAATAAAAACATCTGGCGAGAAGGATAAGGACTTAGCAGACGCCATGGTATATTACCTTGAAAAAATTGGACACCCGTTGACTTTCGAAAGTATCTATGAAAATGTTGAACAGCTTAGAAGTTTCACGATGTATGGAGCTAAAGGAACAAAAGCTCCCTTCTGTCCCTTCGATATAGAAAAGCCTGAGGACTTACAGATTTATCAAAAAGACCTTGTTGCGAATGGTTTTATTAAAGAATTTGAGGATGGGACATTAGAAATTTTGCTTACACCTATCGAGCAAAGGATACTGGAATTAGCAAAACGAGACATTAACACAATAGAGGGAATTAAACGCAACTTCATAATTATTGCACAAAATGAGGACTTAATTGAGCAAGTGTATTTACCCATACTCGAAAGTAAAGGGCTACTAATTATCGAAAAAGATCATATAAAATTGGTAGATTTTAAAGATCTTGAAAATAAAACAGTCAAGGAATTTCAAGCATATTGTAAGAAAATAGAAGAAATGAAAAATCAATATTGGGATTATTCGCACATTTGCATAAGCAAAGAAAGAGAAAGTAAAGTCATCATGATTGAAGACTTCGATACATTCCTGAAACAATTATGGTTACAGTATGAAAATGTCCAAGTAAGGTATAATGAAGAGTTAAAAGCGCGACTGTTCCACCTAATTACTGCATTGCTTAAATATTTTAATGATGCTCTCTACCCGACAGTATATGAGGCTTTCAATAGAGGAAGAGAAATAATCAAAGAAATTGATCAATGCTTCGAAGATGCAGAATCATTACTAAGCAGAATATTAGAGGATTTCAACAAATATTCCGATAAAAAGTACACACTAAAAGATGTTGAGGAGTATAAGAACCTACTCGAATTAAAAGAAAATGTTCAAAAAAGGCTAATCAAAGTTTATACACGCGAAGAAATTGAAAAAGAAGTCGATCTTCTCGAAAACTCAATCTATAGGGTGAAAGGAAAATTTGAGGGATATCCAAAATATTTCTACTTTAGAAAGCCTCCAAAGGAAGCAAGCTACTTTAATTTCAAAGTTTACGATGCCGAACAAATACTCGAACAAGTGAAGAGAAAAAAAGAGGAAATCGCAAATGAATGTGATGAAATTCTTGGTTACATCGATGACTTGACAGAATACTACAATGAAATCGGTGCGAAACTAGCAAAATACGATATTTCCGACGTCTATAAACTGTCGAAGGTTATTTTTAGTTTGCTGAAAAGTTGCCAAGCCGCGCCTATTAAAGCTCCACAGCTAGCATTTTTATCATTAAAGGATGTGAAATCATTCTTTAACGATCTCTACAAGGCCTTCAAAGAATATTCTTCAAAAATCGAGATCAGTTTAAATATAATCAACGATTTAATTAAAAATGAGAAAACTCTGAATTTGGCCAAAAACACAATATTTGCCAAACTTAACAATTTAAAATGCTTCTTTGAAGGATATGAATCTGAAACAAAAATAATCGAAAATATAGCTTCAAAAATTGAAGAAAATGACAACAAATACGAATTGGTGTATCAAAGTGGCCAAAGTTTAGTTGAAAATATCAAAGGAATAGACGAGTTTAATAAGGCTGCGCGGGAAAAATTGAACGAATTGTCGGATCTTATTACATCATTGAACGAATTAGATGATGAATTAAGAGGGCTTTGCGGAGAGAGAATTACATATATCGAAGCATATTACTCTAGCATCACGAAAATGCTTGATGTTCTGAAAGAAGCTGGCGAAGACGCTACGGCCCTTAAAAAAGCCTTTAAACAGATAGCAGAAGACGCCATAGGATATCTTAACAACTTATCATTAGGAAATACGGTAAAGGTAAAATGGCGTGAGATAGAAGAAGATCTTGCATCTCTGAAAAGGCAACTACTTAATAGGATTAAACGCATACTTTCTGAGGAAGAATTTGAAGTATTATTATTAATTGTCGAGAAAGCCGCAACAAGACGATGGCTTGCTCTTCCGGAGATAATTGAAGATATAGCATCCGTGCTAAATAAAGAATCAAAGCATGTAGCAGAAACGATCGAAAGATTAGCGGAGAAGAAACTGCTCAAGAAAGGTATATCACTTCCAATAGAATTAAGTTAACCCCACCTTCTTACTCGCAGATAAAACATATTTTTGTTTAGCATAACGAACAAGTCTACTAAAAGTGCCGTTAACTTCCCATAGTTCTGGTTTTTCAGCTACAAGCAGAGTTACCCACGCATTGAAAAGAGCACGCACTTCAAAAGATCTTTGCAGATCTTCCCACCCATACTCCATGAGGATTGGTGATTGAAGTTTCTCAATAAATTCAAGCTCATAAGTGCCTAGATGAACTACCCCAAATTTTGCGCCTTTAAACGAAATATACCTCTCTCCGCCATTCGGTAACATGATTTTACCATGTGCTGCCTTGAGACGCCAAGACGCAGAATCCGTGGAGTCGCAATTTAATAACTCAATTATTGGGAGAACCGTCGGAGCTCCCAGTCCCATTACGTGAAGCTTATCTTTATGCAACTTTCTTAGCTTTGCTATTAAGTCAATAGCTTTTTTCCTTCCATTTAAAAATCCCTTTGTAGTCAGCATTAATGGAACTAAGCCGCCTATCGCTATATACTGAGGGGAATGTTTGCTATACGCTTCAAATTCTGTTAATGCCCGATTAATGTTCGGGTGAACAATTGGAATCACATTCTCTATGACTTTACACAATTTTTCATAATTTGCTATAGTTTTTGCTATTTTGACTTTACAGTTTCTTGGTGTGTAGGATGGGTAGTCAAGTGAAAAATAGAAATTTGCCTCGGCTAACTTATAAACTTGAATCAATTCTTCAATTTTTATGTCAATTCCCTTTTTCATTGCTTGATATCCGCCAGAATCTAAGAAAATGGTACCGTCGTAGTTAAGAAATTCGTGAAGCCCCTTTGCGTGAATCTCCTTACGTAAGCTTTCATTTTTAATGATTTCGTAAGCGTTCACCATTAAAGCAGGAACTTTAAAATATTCCCACGGTCTGGGTCTGGCTTTCAGTGGTGTCCCAAGAGCTACCAGCAATCTGGTTTTATCTCCTGAATTCAGCCTTTACTTCTTTAAGGACCTGTAATAATTTTGGTAATTGGTATAGGTTGTAAGGAACGTACGCTGGATTAAGCAATTCCTTTGAGGCCTCGCAAAAGATTTCTTTATGGTGATTAGGAGCAAAAACAACATGATATTCGTAGGTTTTAAATGCCCGTTTATGAAGGAAGATTCTTAATCTTTTTACAAATTCTTCTTTTCCTTTATTTCCAAGGCGCTTCGGTGGAAAATCATAGTTAGCAGCAGGAAATGTTGTTTCTAATTCTCGAGGACAGATGGCTAGAGGTTCAGAGATTATGAACTGTTGGACAAAATCATCTAGATTATAATTTTTTAACATTTTTATTGTTTTCATATGTATAAAGGACCGTGAAAATGGCTTGTGATGGGAACAGCCAAAATACAAGGCAACAGGTTTCTCTGAGGGCTCCCACTCATTTAAGACGTAATTATAAAACCTTAAAACATGCTTGTTGAAAAATAACTCATCGCCGCCGTATAAAACTATAAAACCTGGTTCAGGGATTGAACCATGGTTAAACGGGCTTCGATAATTCAAAAAGTTTCCCTCACAGGAATTTTCAGGTTATAGAAGGGTAAGTTTAAAAAATTTTCTAATATGCTCGTATGTATACTTCATCTATTGTCCAATTTTTCTTCTTTGTGAACATACTTTGAAATTATTGACATTAAAGGAATAGCCAGCAACGTAGCTCCAATAGTTCCCACAACTCTCTCATAGACCATTAAAGGTAGAATACCAATGAAAGCTTGCCATGGTAAGCCTAACAGATAAACTGCAAAAATCATCATCATCCCCTGTTCACACATGGTGGATACAAATGCAAATAAAGGAGCCTTCAAACTTGTTGGGGTCATTCTTTTGAACGTTGCAGCCAACGCCAATACTGCTGCAATTAAATGAGGCGCTACAAAATATGGAAATAGAAAATTCTTTACAAGATACGAGAATGTTGCAATTAATAGGAAGCATGCAGCAGCTAATCCTCCTCTTTTACCTTTGTGGAAAGCTAAACTTCCGAAAGTGGAGCCGGCGATAGGTAGCAAAATTGTGAAAGGCCCAAACATTGCCTGTAAGGGTGCAACATAAAAGGCTATGATGCCGCCAAAAAGCGAAGACAAAAATGCTTCAAAAGGGCTAAGTAAAATGGCAATAACTGGGGTTATTATTAAGTTTAGAGTCAAAAAGCTCGACGCTCCAATAAAAACGCTTATGGGAATTATGCTTAAAGCAACATATAAAGCTGCAAAAATCCCTATCCTAGCTGCCCTCAAACTTTCAACTTTCAAGGCTATTTCACCCGACCAGCCAATAAATCTTCATAGACCTTTCTCATATGGAAAACAGCTATAGCTGTCTCCTCTCCTAAACCACAGCCACACGCCTTGCATTTAGGACAAACCAGCCACCCACACTTCACACAAACATTCGCCTCAGCTACAACGAACTTTTCACTACATTTAAAACAGTACATATAGGGCTCTGCAAAGAAACTCAAAAAATTCTCAACTAAACGAGAAAGCGGGACGCGTCTTTGATTCGCCGCCAATTTTGCAACTTTAAGTATGCGTTTGTCGATAGACAAAGTAAGTTTAGTTTTCTGCATACGTGTTAATACTTAATAATACGTATTTAAAATTTGTGCACATTTATATGAGGAGCTTGAAAATTATAATAATAGGTGAACTTAATGAATGAAAACGATTCATATAAAATTTTTATTGAAAACAGAGAGAACCTTAAGCGTAAAAGAATCCGTGAAATAATCCCGGATTTATTAATAGACAAACCGATTCCTGCAACATACGGCTATTTCTACCTTCAAGATGTCTTCTTATATTGCCAAAAATTGCTAAACCACTTAAAAGAATATGAGAAGACATTAGGGATCACTCTATGCGAAAAATTAAGACAATTATGTGAAAAGGAAATACGAAGTTGGAACGACATTTCGGCTATTGTGTTTGGTTTTGAAATAGAACAAGAAGTTGGATTAAAAATTAGAGATGTGAGTTCTAAGCTTATAGTCCCCTATCCCGAATGTCTTGAATCTTGCATTGCACATGTTTTCCTTTTTACTAAGAAATTGCTGAATGTTAGAGGAGGAAGAATGGTTGATCCAACATGCAATGATGGACTTTATGCGGATTTAAGAAGTGCCAAAAAGTTCTATGAAACTATAAAAGCGCTTAGGGAATGGGAAACTAAAAAGTTATGGGATTCCATTTGGGAACCTTTTGGCGGCCCTCCACCCGATGAAGAACTTGAAAAAATCCCAGATGAAAAATTACCCTTTGCAATAGAGGAAATAGATTGGACATGGGGTTGGGGAACTTTCGAAGAAACTCAAGGATATTTAATAGACATTCGAGACTTAACGGTTAACCCTGAAGAAACATTAGAAGAATTAGAAAAGAGAATAGATCAAGCCATAAAACCAATTAAGAAATATCTTTCCAAAAAAAGGCCAAGTCTCTCTAACTGGTGGGGGTGATCACAAATCAAGGACCCACCTCTATGGTAAGAAGCTATGCAATGTTTGGTTCGAGCATGTTGGAACGGTCGCCCCCAAACTTCTAAGAAAGTCAGTAACACACTTTCAGTTCTGCGCCTTTCTTCAAATTTAAGGGAAGTTTGGCAAAATCTATTTGGATTAAGCATTAGAATGATAGTTGCAAGTTCGACAGCTTTCTTAATTTGTT
>Ga0185307_1001827_pt1 | contig 11451 bp, 10 predicted proteins | sample LHCtaG_FD_128010 | JGI IMG/M metagenome (GOLD analysis project Ga0185307, IMG submission 128010) | Hot spring microbial communities from Little Hot Creek, USA to study Microbial Dark Matter (Phase II) - LHC4sed_matched (SPADES... | ecosystem: Environmental > Aquatic > Thermal springs > Hot... | reverse complement strand
CAACGCTCAAACGCGTTTTACCGCGGCTTCACGTTCTTGGCCTGCGGGCCTTTGGGGCCCTGCTCGATGTCGAACTCCACAACCTGGCCCTCGCGCAGGGTCTTGAACCCCGGCATATCGATGGCCGAGAAGTGGACGAACACATCCGGTCCATTCTCTTGGGCGATGAAGCCGTAGCCCTTGGCCTCGTCGAACCACTTCACCTTTCCTATGGCCATTGGGTGTTCCCCCCTTTCTTTGAAACTCGACCGACTCCATGCGCCCCTACTGCTTGTTGGGGGAAACCCCCAACAGCCACTTCGGTGCTGCACTTCTATCGGTCCTGCACCTCCACTATAACCGATTCCCCAAAAAGCGCAAGGCTTGTCACCCCATCGTCCGTGGATACACTCCAAGCGATATGGAGGAGCCGCAGGAGGAGCAGGAGGAACTTCTCGAAGCCGAAGAAGAAGTGGACATCCTCGGCCTATATCTGGCGGAGGTAGCCCGTACGCCCCTCCTTTCCGAAGCCGAGGAGAAGGAGTTGGTCTGGCGGATGAAGCGGGGCGATCGGGCGGCCCGCGAGCGCCTGATTGTTTCGCACCTTAGGCTCGTGATCTCCATGGCCAAGGAATACGGCGACACCGGCCTTGACCTTCTTGACCTCATCCAGGAGGGGAATATCGGGCTCATTGAGGCTGTGGATCGCTACGATCCTTCCCACGGTGTTCGGCTTTCCACCTATGCCCGGTGGTGGATCCGTCAAGCTATCGGCAAGGCTATCGAGAAGCATTCCCAGATGATCCGTATTCCGGCGTATCTTTTCCGGGCCATTGTCCGCTTCCAGCGGCTTAAAGCGAGTTTTGGCGCGGAAGGAATCGAGGAAACCGAGGATATCCTCGTGGCTCCCGGTCTCACCGCGGAAAGGCTTTTGCGCATCCGCGACACACTTTCCTTGGATATGCCTGTGGATGAGGAAGAAGAGCTGACCCTCGAGGAACTCGTGGCTGACGAGGAGATGCCCACACCTGAGCGGGCAGCCCTGATCGAGCTTTTCCGGGAGGAGCTTTTGGAGATGGTGGAGAAGCTCCCGGCCCGGGATGCCCAAGTCCTGCGCTGGCGCTATGGCCTCGAGGGCCCGCGACCGCTTACCCTCGCGGAAATCGGGGAAAAGCTCGGGCTTTCGCGGGAGCGCGTGCGGCAAATCGAGTTGCGTGCCCTAAAACGCCTCAAAGAGGCTTGGGGCGAAAAGGCCCTGGAGTTTTACCGACGCCTCATCGCTTCCCTTTAGCGGCCCACAAGCTTTCGGAACTCCTCCTCTGTAAGGATCGTAATCCCAAGCTCCTGCGCTTTGCGAAGCTTCTCTCCCGGGTCCGCACCTACCACCACGTAGTCCACTTTCCGGGAGACACCGGAGGCCACGCGGCCGCCCAGGGATTCCACAAGCCTCCGCGCCTCCTCCCGCGTGAACGCGGAGAGGGCACCGGTGAAAACAAAGGTCTTCCCGGAAAGCGGCCCTTCCTTGGGCTTTTCCGCCTCCGTTTTGACCCCGAGCTCCTTGAGCTCCTGGATGAGCTTTCGGTTTTCCTCGTTGCGGAAGAAGTCCACAATGCTTTGGGCGATGCGCGGCCCAATTTCCGGGATCTGAATGAGCTCTTCATAGGTAGCGTTGCTCAGGGCCTCCAGGGAAGGGAAGTGCTCCGCGAGCACCTCCGCCAGATGCTCACCCACATAGCGAATCCCTAGGGCAAAGATGAGTCGGGCTAACCCCGCGTTCTTCGAGCGCTCGATTTGTTCAAGGAGGTTTTGGGCGGACTTTTCGCCCATGCGCTCGAGATTCACGAGGTCTTCTTTTTTCAGGCGGTAGATATCCGAGAGCTTTCGCACAAGGCCGGTCTCCACGAGCTTGTCCACGAGTTTTTCGCCTAAACCCTCGATGTCCATGGCCCGGCGGGAGGCAAAATGCCGGATGGATTCCTTGATGCGGGCGGGGCAGGAGAGGTTCTCGCAGCGGTACGCTACCTCTCCCGGCGGCCGCACCACCGGCCCCCCGCAGGCCGGGCACCGCTCGGGCATCTTGAATTCTTTCTCCGCTCCCGTGCGGCGCTCGGGAATGGATTTCACCACTTCAGGGATGACCTCGCCGGCTCGACGCACGATCACCCAGTCGCCAATGCGGATATCCTTGCGACGAATTTCGTCCTCGTTGTGCAGGGTGGCGCGGGATACCGTGGCGCCGGAAACCTCCACCGGTTCGAGAATGGCCACAGGAGTCAGAGCCCCTGTTCGTCCTACCTGGACAACGATGTCCAGAACGCGGGTGGTTGCTTCCTCTGCGGGGAACTTATAGGCGATCGCCCAACGCGGCGCCCGCGAGACTTCTCCCAGGACTTCCCGCTGGGCGAAATCGTTGACCTTCACCACCATCCCGTCGGCTTCATAGGGAAGCTCATGGCGCATGGCCAAGAGCTCCCGATAAAAGGCCTTGACCTCATCCAAAGTCTTGCACAGCTTCCAAAGGGGGTTTACGGGAAGGCCGAGTTTGGGGAAGGTGGTAAGAAGCTCCACTTGGGAGCGGATTTCGATGCCCTCCGCCCGTCCCATGGCGTAGAAGAAGATCTTAAGGGGGCGAGATGCCGTGATGTTGGGATCAAGCTGGCGCAGGCTTCCCGCCGCGGCGTTGCGGGGGTTGGCAAAAAGCGGTTCGCCCGCCCTCTCCCTCTCCTCATTCAGTCGGCGGAAGGCCTCCTTTTCCATGTACACCTCGCCTCGCGCCTCCAAAAGCCTCGGCACCTTTCCGTTCAGGGGGAAAAGGCGGAGAGGGACTTGTTTGATGGTGCGCAAATTCCGGGTTACATCCTCACCTACGCGTCCATCGCCCCGGGTAGAGCCCACCGTGAAAACCCCATCCACGTATACAAGCTCCACGGAAAGACCGTCCAGCTTGGGCTCACATACGTACTCCACGGGCTCCCCGCCCAGCATCCTCCGCACCCGATCGTCCCATTCCTCAAGCTCCTCGTCGTTGAAACAGTTGGCCAAGGAGAGCATGGGAATGGCATGCTCCACGGGAGCGAATTCCTCCGCGGGAGGGGCACCCACCCGTTGGGTAGGCGAATCCGGAGTTACCAGCTCCGGGTATTTGCGCTCAAGCTCCAGGAGCTCGCGGAAAAGCTTGTCGTATTCCGCATCGGAGATGAGAGGCTGGTTCAGGACGTAGTAGTAATAGTCATAGCGCCGAATCTCCTCCCGCAGCTTCTCCACTCGCTCTTGAATTTCCTTGGGCACGCTCATCCTCGCTCACCTCCCCTTTGCCCGCGCGTTCGGCCCGCTCATACGCCTCGATGATGGCCTTCACTAAGGGGTGCCGAACCACATCGGCCCGGTCCAGGTAAACGATGGCGATGCCCGGAATGCCCGCGAGGATCCGCGGCACCTCCACCAATCCTGAGGTTACGCCCACAAGGTCGATCTGGGTGATGTCGCCCGTCACCACCGCCTTGGAACCAAATCCCAGGCGGGTGAGGAACATTTTCATCTGGGTATGGGTGGTGTTTTGGGCCTCATCGAGGATGATGAAGGCATTGTTGAGAGTCCTTCCCCGCATGAACGCCAAAGGCGCGATCTCCACGCGGCCGGTTTGCATGTATTTCTCAAGTTCCGAGGCGGGGATCATGTCGTAGATAGCGTCGTAAAGCGGCCGAAGGTATGGGTTCACCTTTTGGAAGATATCGCCGGGCAAGAACCCCAACTGTTCCCCTGCCTCCACCGCGGGCCGAGTGAGGATGATCCTTTTCACCTTGCCCTGCTGGAGGTAACTTAGGGCCATGGCCACGGCGAGGTAGGTCTTCCCCGTTCCCGCCGGCCCGATGGCGAACACGATGTCGTTCTCTTTGATGGCCTCAATATACCGCTTTTGCCCCGCGGTTTTCGGCCGAATGGCCTCGCCCCAGTGGGTGATTTGGATCACATCGGTGAGAACGCCGGTGAGATCGCCACCTTCCTCCACTTGGGCAAGGAGGTAGCGCACCTCCTCCAATGTGGGCATGCGGTTCGTCTTCACCACTTCAAGGAGCTTTCCGAAGAGCCGCTCGAGTTTCTCCACATCCTCGGCCTCGCCCTCGATGATGATGCGGTCCCCGCGAGCCACGAGCTTCACCCCGGAGAAGGCTTGGGAGATAAGGCGCAGGTTGCGGTTGTACTGGCCGAGGACGCCCAACGCTACGTCCTGGCTAGGAAGGGAGATTTCCGCAATTTTCCGGGCGATCGGTTACCACCCCCCATGCGTGGTCTTCTTTCACTTCCAAAATCCTCACGGGCACGATTTTACCGCGCGCAAGATCCGGCTGGTCCACGCGCACCAGGATGTAGTTTTCCGCGTGCCCACTCCACCCCTTTTCTTCCCGTTCCTCCACCACCACGGCCAAGGTTTCCCCGAGGAATTTCTCCATGGCTTTTTTGGCCCAGACGCGCTTTTGTTGCGCCAAGATCTCGCTTCTTCGCAAGACCTCACCTTTTTGGGGGCGGCCGGGGAATTTGGCCGCAGGGGTCCCCGGCCGAGGGGAAAAGCGGAAAATGTGGATATTCAGGGGGCAAAGGGCCTCTAAAAGTTCCACGGTGTGAGCGAACGCTTCCTCGTCCTCGCCGGGGAAGCCCACCATCACATCCGCGCCCAAAGTGGCCTTGGGAACGCGGGCCAAGAACTCCTGGGCTTTTTCCCGGTACTCCTCGGCCGTATAGGCCCGGCCCATGGCCCGAAGCACCCTGTTGTCCCCGGATTGCAGGGGCATATGGAGATAAGGACAGAGCCGCGGTTCTTGAGCAAAAAGGGAAAGGAGTTCTGGAGTGAGCCCCTCCGGATTGAGGGACGTGAGGCGGTAGCGCACCCCTTCCACCCTCAGAAGCTCCCGGAGGAGGTCGGCCAGGGTGGGCCGCTCCGGCAAATCCAACCCGTATTGAGCGAGGTTGATCCCGGTAATCACGATTTCCTTGTGCCCAGAGGAAGCGAGGTCCTCCGCCTCCCTTCGGGCGATTTCCGGGGGTTTACTGCGCAAAGGGCCGCGCACCTGCCAGGTGCGACAGAAGGTGCAGGCCTGGGTGCAGCCGTCCTGAACTTTGAGGAGGGCGCGAACCCGAGGAAAAGGCCCGCGCACCCGCTCCTCCGAAAGAGGCGGCCATTCTCTTTTCTCCCAGGACTTCCCCTGGAGATATGCCGCGAGGATTTCGGGAAGATAGGTTTTTTCGGCGTTTCCCACGAGGAGATCTGCACCCGCTCGCCTTAGAGCCTCCGCCGCGCCGTTCACACCGCAGCCCACGACCACCACCACCGCGCCCGGCCGTTCCCGCTTGATTTGGGCCACGAGCTTCCGGGATTTCCGGTCCGCAAGGGCTGTCACCGTGCAGGTATTCACCACGTGGACTTCCCCGTCGCCGGGGAGGCCGGAAAGGCGCTCCCAAAGGTATTGCGCCTCGTATTGGTTTACGCGGCAGCCCAGGGAATGCACAAAGACCCTCATTTTTCCTGATGGCGCTCCACGGTGAACCGGAAAATCCGGCAGGACTCGTTTGGGGCAATTCCTGCCTTCATTTTCGCAATCCTCAGTTGCTCCTCGACTGTATCCACACCGGGAAGGTCGGGAAGGAGGAGCCCCCGGCGCCAGCCCTTTTCCACAATCACCCCATAGCGTTTGGGATCGAGATCCTCCTCCCGGCAAGGCTCCGGCGGGGAAAGGATATCCACAGTGATGGAGAGCTCAGGGAGTTCCTCCGGCCGGACAGGCGGAAAGCGCGGGTCCTCTGTAGCGGAACGGATTGCGTTTTCGATGATCTCCTCCGCCAAATTTTCTTCGGTGGGAAGATAAGTGCCGATACATCCCCGCAGGATCCCGTGCTTTTTCAGGGACACAAACGCTCCCGCCCGCCGGGAGAAAAGCTCCGGCGGAAGGTCCGCAGGCGGCTTAATCCTCCGCCTTTCCCTAACCCAAGCCTGGATGGCCTGGCGCGCGAGCTCCACGTAAGGATCTTTGCTCACAAACATGAGCCTACCAGCCTTTTGGGAAGGCGCAACCGCGTTTGACGAAAGGAGGCCCTTCGGGCTAACTTAGGGCGATGCGCCGTATCTCCCTGGTTTTGGGCTTTTTGCTCATCGCCTTGGGTTTGTCCCTATATTTTGCCTTAAGCCGTTCCGAGGTGGCCCATCGCCTCGGCCGCGGCGAGCCCGTGCATTTCCTTTATCTTTTGCGCCTAACCCAAGATGCCCCGCCGGATTTGGCCTTGGTAGCAAGCCTTTCCCCTCAAGGGGTTTTCAGTCTGGTCCTCATCCCCGGAACCCTTTTCATCCCAAAGAGAGGCGTTTGGACCACTTTGGGTAGCCTCCATGCCTTGGAGGGCGCAAAGGCCCTTTCCGCCGCCCTTGCGGGCCTTCTGGAGATCTCCTTTGTGGAAGAAAAGGAGATTGGGCCAGGAGACTGGGATCGACTCGTGGAGGGCCTCGGGGGGGTGGTGGTCCGCCCCACGGAGCGCTTGTTTCTGAAGGAATCTCAGTTCTCCCTGGATCTTCCGCCGGGTGAGCAGCTCCTTTCCCCGCAAAGGACGCGGGATTTTTTGGTCTATTGCCTGCGCTACGCCCAAGACCCAGGTTTTTCGCTTTCCCGCGAGTTTTTCCAAGACTTTTTGCTGCGCCTTTGGGCAAAACCCAAGGCCATCCTGGGCTGGGCAGGCTCCTGGAACGCGCGGGACTTTTGGCAGCGCGCGCTGGCTTTACCGGAGGAAAAGGTGCGCCTGGAAATCCTTCCCGCGCGCTTGGAGGAAGCTCGCCTTATCCCTGACTTGGTGGCGGTCCGCAAGTTGCGGGAAAAACTATTCTTCGGGCGGTCCTTCCTCACCCGCGACGAGGTGAGGGTGGCGGTCCTCAACGGAACCCGGGAGAGGTTCTTGGCCACGCGCACGGCGAGTTGGCTTTCGGAGCGGGGGTTCCAGGTGGTGGGCGTGGGGATGGCCGACCGCTACGATTACGAGCGCACCATTCTCGTGGTGGGGGCCGGGGCCACAGAAAAGGTCCCCCTCCTCAAGGAGCTCCTCGTGGGAGAAGTGGTGGTGATGGCGGAAAAGGATTTCGGGACGGAGCGGATCGGCGGTTGGCCGAAAGGTGCGGATTTGGTTTTGATTTTGGGAGCGGGGTTCGATGTCCGTTCCTGAGCTTCTGCATCGGGCGGGAGCCTTGATCCTCGATAAGAAGGGGGATCGGCTGGTCCTATTGGACCTGCGCGAGACCTCTATTCCCACGGATTTTTTCCTCATTGCCGAGGGGGAGAATCCTATCCATGTGCGGGCTATCGCCGAGCACCTCCTGGGAAAGCTTCCGGTGGCGCCGGAGCACACGGAAGGCCTTTCCGATGGCCGGTGGGTGCTTTTGGACTACGGCGATTTCGTGGTGCACCTTTTTTCCCGAGAGGTGCGAGCTTTTTACGACCTGGAGGGGATTTGGCCGGATAAGATCATCGAGGGTTGGCAGCCCGCATCCCTCCCCCTATAATAGGGCTCTGCCCCTTGCCCTGAGGATCCGGGCGCGTATAATAGGGGCGGTTCTTCGCGGTCCTTGACAAGTGAATAGGGCGTTCGCTGCGCAAGTATGGTAAGGGCGGACGGTGGATCCCTAGGCAGCCGGAGGCGATGAAGGGCGTGGCCAGCTGCGATAAGCCCCGGGGAGCCGCTGAGCAGGCTGTGATCCGGGGATTCCCGAATGGGGAAACCCACCGTGCCGTTGAGGCACGGTATCCAGGGCCGAAATCCCAAGTAAGCCCTGGAGGCGAACCCCGCGAAGTGAAACATCTCAGTAGCGGGAGGAAAAGAAATCAACCGAGATTCCCCTAGTAGCGGCGAGCGAACGGGGAAGAGCCCAAACCTCACGGGCGCAAAAGCCCGCAGGCGTTGCCCGTGGGGGGTAGCGGGACGGCAACGGGGAGGGCTGCGGACCTCCCAGGAAGTCAAAAAAGCCTCCTCTAGCCGAACAGCCGGCAAAGCCACTGGAAAGGGCGACCGGAGAGGGTGATAGTCCCGTAGGCGAAAGGGGAGGCTCTTCCGGGTTGCCGCTCCCAAGTAGCGTCGGACACGGGGAATCCGGCGCGAATCAGGGGGGACCACCCTCCAAGGCTAAATACTCCCGGCTGACCGATAGTGGACCAGTACCGTGAGGGAAAGGTGAAAAGAACCCCGGGAGGGGAGTGAAATAGAACGTGAAACCGTCCGCTCACAGTGCAGTGGTAGCCGGGAACTGCCTCCGCAAGGGGGTGGAACCCGGTGGCCGCGTGCCTTTTGCAGTATGAGCCGGCGAGTCGTGCTCGGTGGCGAGGCTAAGCGGTTCTTCCGCGGAGCCGTAGGGAAACCGAGTCCGAATAGGGCGACGAGTCACCGGGCGCGGACCCGAAGCCAGGCGATCTACCCATGGGCAGGGTGAAGTGCGCGTAAAAGCGCACGGAGGCCCGAACCGGTTGGTCGTGCAAAGCCATCGGATGACCTGTGGGTAGGGGTGAAAGGCCAATCGCGCCTGGGAATATCTGGCTCTCCCCGAAATGGCTTTCGGGTCAGCCTCACGTGCAGGCGGCCGGGGGTAGAGCACTGGTTGGGGAAGGGGGGCAACTCCCGACCCCATTCAAACTCCGAATACCGGCCGTCGGTCCGTGGGAGTGAGTCCATGGGGGATAACCTCCGTGGACAAGAGGGAAACAACCCTGACCACCAGCTAAGGCCCCAAAATCCGGGCTAAGTGGGGAAGGCGGTGCGGCCGCCCAGACAGCGGGGAGGTTGGCTTAGAAGCAGCCATCCTTTAAAGAGTGCGTAACAGCTCACCCGTCAAGCGGCTGCGCGCCGAAAACTCAACGGGGCTAAGCCCGGTGCCGAAGCTGTGGGTGGGACCGCAAGGTCCCGCGGTAGGGGAGCATTCCGCACTAGGGCGAAGCCGGGTCGTGAGGCCCGGTGGACGAGGCGGAAGGGAGAATGCCGGCATGAGTAGCGAGAGGCGGGTGAGAATCCCGCCCACCGAATGCCCAAGGTTTCCTGGGGAAGGCTGATCCGCCCAGGGTTAGGCGGGACCTAAGCCGAAGCCGAAAGGCGTAGGTGATGGGTAGCCGGTCAACATTCCGGCCCCTCCGGGCCCGCGTTAGGAGCGAAGGGGGGACGCCGTTGGACCCTCCCCGCGGGCTTACGGCTATGCCCGTCCAAGCGTCAAGCCAGAGGGGATAGGTAAATCCGTCTCCTCGAAACCGCTCTGTCCCGTCCGATGAGGACGGGGCGGGGCGAACAGGCGAGGCGTGATGGCGAGCCCCGTAAGGGGCGAAGGGGGAACGGTTCAGCGGCCGAGAAAAGCCTCTAGCCAGCTGGCCCGGAGCCCGTACCGCAAACCGACACTGGTGGGCAGGGGGAGTACCCCAAGGTGGGCGAGCTAACCCCGGTCAAGGAACTCGGCAAAATGGCCCCGTAACTTCGGGAGAAGGGGTGCCCTTGGGGTTGTCGGGGATGACCCGATGGCCCTGGGGGCCGCAGAGAATCGGCTGGGGCGACTGTTTACCAAAAACACAGGTCCCTGCTAACCCGTAAGGGGATGTATAGGGGCTGAAACCTGGCCACTGCCGGTAGGTTAAGGGGAGGGGTGCAAGCCCCGAACTGAAGCCCCGGTGAAGGCCGGCCGTAACTATAACGGTAGGAGCAGGGACGCAGGTCCCTGCGAGGGCCGTTGTAAAATCCGGCTATATGCTGGGACAGCCCGTGTATCCCAGCCTACCGAGGAGGTGACAAAGGCTTGGGTGGGGCCAATCAGCAGGAAAGGCTCTCCAAGGCCGAGGCCGCTCGGTGGTTCTTGGCCGGATTCATCGAGGGCGAGGGAAGCTTCACCGTATCCATCAAGGAACATCCCACAGCAAAGTTCGGCGTCTACGTGGACCCCGAATTCTACATCTACCAGCATAAAAGCGGGCGAAGGCTTCTGGAGATGGCGCGGGAAATCTTCGGCACGGGGAGGATCTACCCCAAGCCGGGGAATCCCGAGGTTCTGGTCTTCGCCATCACCAGTCGTCGAAGCCTGCGGGAAAAGGTCCTTCCCTTCATCGAAAAGTACATGGTGTATTCCGCAAAGAAGGAGCACCTCGCGATCTTCAAGGAGATTGTTCTCGCCCTCGAGGCCAAGGAGCACCATTCCCCTGAGGGGCTGGCGCGCATCGTCGAGAAGGCGTATGCGCTGAATCCGGCCGGAAAGGGGAAGGAGAGGAAGCGTCCTCTCCCCGAGGTTTTGGAGAGAATCCTCAGAGGCCATACGCCGGACTCCGGGGAGGACCCGGAGAAGAGATGGTCCAGGCCTCGTGGCGACACGAGGGAACCTGCCTAAGGTAGCGCAATTCCTTGTCGGGTAAGTTCCGACGCGCATGAAAGGAACAACGACTCCAGCGCTGTCTTGACCGGGGGCTCGGTGAACTCGAAGCACGGGTGAAGATGCCCGTGACCCGCGGTGGGACAGAAAGACCCCGTGGAGCTTTACTGCAGCTTGGCGTTGGGTCCTGACATCCACTGTAGAGGATAGGTGGGAGGCTGAGAAGCCCGGGCGCCAGCCTGGGTGGAGCCGCCGGTGGAATACCACCCTGTGGCTGTTGGGGCCCTAACCAGGGGCCGTGACGAGCGGTTCCGGGACAGCGCTAGGCGGGCAGTTTTGCTGGGGCGGCAGCCTCCTAAAGGGTAACGGAGGCGCCCAAAGGTCCCCTCAGGCGGGTTAGCGATCCGCCGTTGAGTGCAAGGGCAGAAGGGGGCCTGACTGCGAGGGGGACACCCCGAGCAGAGGCGAAAGCCGGGCCTAGTGACCCACCGGTTCCTCGTGGGAGGGCCGGTGATCAACGGATAAAAGCTACCCCGGGGATAACAGGCTAGTCTCCCCCGAGAGTTCACATCGACGGGGAGGATCGGCACCTCGATGTCGGCTCACCCCATCCTGGGGCTGCATCAGGTCCCAAGGGTCGGTCTGTTCGCCCGTTAAAGGGGTTCATGAGCTGGGTTCAAACCGTCGTGAGACAGGTTGGTCCCTATCTACCGCGGGCGCAGGAGGCTTGAGGGGGTCCGTCCCTAGTACGAGAGGACCGGGACGGCCGAGCCGCTGGCGTACCAGCTGTTCCGCCCGGAGCACCGCTGGGTAGCTAAAGCTCGGACCGGATAAGAGCTGAAGGCATCTAAGCTCGAAGCCGACCCCAAGATGAGGCCTCCCCATCAGGGCCCGGGGAGACCACCCGGTGGATAGGCCGCAGGTGGAAGCCCGGTAACGGGTGGAGCCGAGCGGTACTAATCGCCCGATTGGCTTGCGCAGCGGACGCCCTATTCACTTCTCAGGACCGCGGGTGATTCCAGGCGGCAGATAGCGGCGGGGAAACACCCGGTCCCATCCCGAACCCGGCAGTTAAGCCCGCCAGCGCCGATGGTACTGGGGCCTTCGGGCCC
>Ga0185307_1001824_pt1 | contig 11461 bp, 8 predicted proteins | sample LHCtaG_FD_128010 | JGI IMG/M metagenome (GOLD analysis project Ga0185307, IMG submission 128010) | Hot spring microbial communities from Little Hot Creek, USA to study Microbial Dark Matter (Phase II) - LHC4sed_matched (SPADES... | ecosystem: Environmental > Aquatic > Thermal springs > Hot... | reverse complement strand
TATCTATCTTTGCAAAATGAGATTCAGCAATTCTTTTTACAAGCGCAAGTCCCATTCCAAGTCCATTTTTCTTTGTTGTAAAAAATGGATTCCATATCTTATCAATTATCTCAGGAGAAATACCTTTTCCATTATCGCAAATTTCAAGAATAAAATTATTTTTATTAAATATAAGATTTACTCGAGCTTCTTTCTTCCCATCTTGTGCTTCAAAGGCATTGTTTAAAAGGTTTTTAAAAAGTAAAAGAAAAAGCTCAGGATCAATTCTATAATCCGATGACTTCCCCTTTATGTTTAATTTAATATTTTTGCCATCTTCGCCCATTTTTTCAATTTGAGCCCTTATTATTATTTCTGGATTTACTTCTTCAAATAAAGGGGTTCTTAATTCTGCATATCTTTTAAATATATCCAAAATATTCTTCATTTTTTCTACTTCTTCTTCTATAATCGATATTAATTTATCCCTTTTAAACTCATCATTTACTCTTTTTAATGTCTTTATACATCCAAGAATTGCTGATAAGGGATTTTTTATTTCGTGAGCAAGACCTGATGTTATTTCACCTATAAATGCAGCTTTTTCTTTAATTTTAAGTTCTTCTTCTTTTCTATCTGCCCTTTCTTTTTCTCTTTTTGCCCTCTTTGCAAGATAAGAGGTTAAAAGAAAAACAATATAAAAAGAGAAATTGTGAATATAAGCCTTATAGAAAACTTCTTCCTTAGATAAAATTTCCGATATCTTAAATGGGACATACCCAAAAAAATGGAGTAATAAAATGAGTGTATAAAAAATAGAAATCAAAATTGTTGTTAAAAAACCGCCTTTTATATCTAAAATTATTGTGGAAAGAATTAAAGGGATAAAATAAAGAACTGAAAAAATGCTATCATATCCACCTGTAAAGTAAACAATTGATGTTACTATTGACAAGTCAGCAAAAATTTGCATATACCATAGGGGCTTTCCAAAAGAGGTTGAAATGAAAAAGAAAAAAGACAGAAGAAAACTTGAAATTATTATCCATAAAAGGGGAAAAACATTTATATTTAATATTTTATAGAAATAAATACCAACACCTAAAATTAAAAGAACTAAAAAAGGTCTTAAAAAAATTAAGAAATAAGTGAGTTCAAATTTTTTTCTTTTCAAATTGTTAGTGACTGAATTTTTCCATTAATGTAGGAATAAGTTTGAATATTGGGAGATACATCGCAATCACCATTGTTCCAACAATTCCTCCGAGAAGAACCATAATTAATGGTTCAAGGGCAGTTGTAAGTGCTTCAACTGCTGCATCAACTTCCTTATCATAGAAATCTGCAACCTTTGAAAGCATCTCATCTAAATTACCTGATTGCTCTCCAATTGCAACCATTTGAACTACAAGTGGAGGAAAAATTCTTGATTGCTCTAAGGGTTTTGAAATTGTTGAACCTTCCCTTATTGAATTCCTTGCCCTCATTATCCCATGCTGAACAACTCTGTTTCCTGTTGTTCTTGCAGTTATTTCCATTGCCTCCATAAGGTCAACACCACTATTTAAAAGGGTTGAAAGGGTCCTCGAAAATCTTGCAAGTGCATTTTTATGAACAAGAGGTCCTATTATTGGTATTCTTAAAATTACCCTATCAAGAACCTCTTTTCCACTTTGGGTTTTATACCATCCTAAAATAAGTGCAACACTTAAAATTGTGATACCAAGAATTAAAAGTATATTTCCCTTAACAAAATTACTTATCCCTATAATTATTCTTGTAAGTCCTGGAAGTTGAGCACCAAAACCTTGATATAAATCTGCAAATGTTGGTATAACAAATACAAGAAGTGCTGTGACCGCAACTATCATGACACATATAACTATTATAGGATATATCATTGCACCCTTAATCTTCCTTTGAATATCAGCCATCTTTTCAAGATATTCTGCTAATCTTGCAAGGATTTCACCAAGAGCACCTCCTTTTTCACCTGCCTCAACCATATTCACATAAAGTTCAGAAAATACCTTTTTATGCTTTCTCATTGATTCTGCAAGTGTGTATCCACCTTCAACATCTCTTGCAATATCTCTTATTGCATTTTTCAAAAGCCTATTTTTTGTTTGTCTATATTGGGTATTTAATGCATCAAGAAGTGGTAAACCTGCTTCAAGCATCGTCCCAAACTGTTTTGTAAAAAGTGCCATTTCAGCAGTAGAAACTTTACCAAGTGTAAGGGCTTCAAGAGAAAATATTGGTTTTTTCTTTTTAAGTTCAATTACAACAGGTATTACATTCTTTTTCCTCAAAGTTGCTACAACTTCTGCCTGACTTTCTGCCTGCATTTCACCTTCAACAACTTTCCCTTCTGGGGTTGTCCCCCTATAATAGAAGAACGCCATTTTTTCCTCCTTTTAAAATTTAAAATTATATTATATCTCAAAATTTAAAAAAAGTCAAATATCTTTTGAATAAAGAACTAAAAACTTTTATAATTTTATTATGAAAAATTTAATTTTCTTATTCCTTCTTTTCATTAGCAATGAAGAAAAATTAAAAATTGAAGAAATTTTAAAGGCAATCTCTTTAAAGATAGAGGACTTATCTTATGATAAAATATGGATAGAAGAAAAGAATTTTATGTTAGAAATATTTAAAAAAATAATGAAGGAACCCTTATACTTTCCAGAATATTTAGAGGAAACTTATAAAATTCTTGAAGAGAATTCAGAAAATTTAAGTTATATGATAAAATATTTTTTGAAACAAATTGATATAAAGGAAGAGAAAATAAATTTAAAATTTAGTGAAAAAATCGAATCAATAGATTTTCCAGATGAAAATTTAAAAGCTTTGATTGAGGAATACCTTTTTTTTATAAAAGAATATAAAAATTTTTTAAGAAAATGTATTCATCTTTCTCAAAAAGAACTTGACAGTTTTTTAATTTATTCACCTTTATTTTTTGAAGATCCAGATTATAAATCTGATGATACCTTAAAAGGTATTTTACATAGGGAAAAAAAGATATTTCCGGATACCTCCTTTAAATTTGAAGAAAAAGAAATTTTTGAAAAAATTAAGAAAATTGATTATGAAAAAATTCTCAATTATCAATTTCAAGTTTTAAAAACAATTGAAAAGATAATTTCTTTCTCTAAAAAAATTTATAAAAGTGGAATAGATTATAAAAAAATAATTGAAACACCTTATGGAAAAATTGCTTTAAATTTTAAAGAAGAAGACAATTTTTATGATGAAAATTATATTTTGATAATTGATGGAAAAGGAAATGATAAATATAAAAATATAGGAAGGGGAATAGGATTCTTAGGATTTGATCCCTTTGAAATTGTAATTGATTTTGAAGGAAATGATTATTATATATGTGAAAAAATTTTTGGAATAGGAGGAAGTTTTTTCGGAATTTCAGGAGTTTTTGATTTTAAAGGGGATGATTTTTATAAGGGAAATTATTATTCAATTGGATGTGGATTTTTTGGAATTGGTATATTAATTGATAAAGAAGGAAATGATATTTATGAAGGAAATGTATTTTCAGAGGGGGCAGGTTTTTTTGGAATTGGAATTCTCTTTGATTTTGAAGGAAATGACCTTTATAGGATATGGAATTATGGACAAGGATTAGGAAGTGTAAAAGGATATGGAATTCTTTATGATAAAAAAGGGAATGATGCCTATATTGCCTATGGAAAATTTATACATCATCCACTTTTACCCGATGAAACTCGCTCATTTGCTCAAGGATTTTCAATTGGCTTTCGTCCTTTTGCATCAGGAGGAATAGGAGTTTTAATTGATGAAGAAGGAAATGATTATTATATAGTAGAAGTTTATGGGCAAGGAACAAGTTATTTTTATGGAATTGGAATGCTTTTAGATAAAAAGGGGAATGATTTATACTCTTCCTCTGAATATGCACAAGGATGTGGAATACATCTTTCAGCAGGAATTTTAGTTGATCTTGAAGGAGACGATGAGTATATTTCAAAATTTGGTCCAGCACAAGGTGAAGGTCATGATTTAAGTGTTGGAATACTTATTGATAAAAAAGGAGATGATTTCTATAAGGTTTCAGGGGGACAAGGAATAGGATTAACAAATTCTGTAGGAATATTTATTGATTCTGATGGAAACGATATTTATAATACTTATGAAAAGGAAATTGGACAAGGAAGTGGAACATGGACAAGGGGATTTTGTGGAATAGGAATATTCATAGATTTAAAGGGAAAAGATATTTATCCAAAAGAAATTGAGGATAAAAATATTTCCATCTGGATTAAGGGAAAATACGGAATTGGATATGATATTGATTCATCAAAAGTTTTATATCCTGAAAAAGAAGGGAAAGATACTTTATTATCGGATACAACAAATGTAAAAAAACTTTTTGAAATAGCATCTTTATGGGAAGTTGGTGAAAATAAAATTAAAGTGAAAAAAGCAAGAGAGATTCTTTCAAATAAAAAAGAGGAAGCAATAAAATTTATATTTGAAAATAAGATAAATACAATTAATTCTCTTGAATTGAGGGCAATTGCTCATGTTTTTAAAAATAATAAGGAAATTGCTAAGGAATATATCTTGAAAAATTTAAATTCTAAAAATGATACAATAAGAAGAAATGTAATATATTTGGCAGGTGAAGCAGAAATTGAAGGAGTATCTGAATCAATTGGAAATTTATTAAAAGAAGAGAAAAATGAAAGAATTAAAAGGATGATAATTTATTCCTTATGGAAATTAAAAAATAAAAATTTTATTAAAGAAATAAAGGAATGTTTTAAAACAAAGAATGAGCCCCTTAAAATATCTGTTTGTGAATATTTCCAAAATATAAAAGATAGTTCTTCAATTTCTTTTTTAATAGATGTTATAAAAAAGGAAATTGGTGTTATAAGATATGCTGCCGAATCTGCACTTATTTATCAAGGTAAAGAAGGAGAGAAAAAAATAATTTATGCTTTAAAAAATGAAAAGGACGCAATTATAATTTCTCATTTTTTAAGAATATTACCAAAGATTTCCAATTCTATTTTAACTAAAAAAATAATTTTAGAATATTTAGATTCTCCTTATTGGTTTTTAAGGGGAATTGCTGTAAATGGACTTGGTAAAATGAAAGAGGAAGGAATAAAGGAAATTTTGAAAACAAGAATTTTAACAGAAGAAAATGTTTTTGTTAGAAGGGAAATTGAAAAAATAATTAAAAATTAATTATAATAATTAACTATGGAAAAAAAATATAGATTAAAAGTGGGAATTTTTACAATTATTACAATTTTTCTTGTCATAGGAAGTTATATGTGGTTTACAGAATTTAGATTAAGTTTAAAAAGATATCATTATACAGCAATTGTTGATGATGCTTCATGGCTTGAAAAGGGAGATATTGTAACATTAATGGGAGTTAATAAAGGGAGAGTTGAAAAAATAGACATTGAAGGGGACAAAGTTGTTATAAAATTTTTTGTAGATGATGTTAAATTAAGGGAAGGAGTAAAAGTATTTGTGGAAAATCAGGGATTTTTGGGGAGAAAAAGATTGATGATAAAACAAGGGAGGGGAAAGGAACTGCCAAATGGTTCAACAATTTATGGAAGCACAATACCTGACCTTGGTGACCTTGTAAGGGAAGGAGGAGAAATAATAGATACTTTAAAAAAAATTTTGAATTCAGTAAATAAATTTTCAAAGGATGCAGATAATGCATTAAATGAATTAAAAGAAAATATTATTCTTTTATCTTATGATTTTAAAAATACAAGTGAAAATTTAAGAGAATTTTTAAAAAAGGGAGAAGGGGTTGAAGATTTGATAAAAACTTTGAATAATATTCTTTATAAATTTGATACATTATCATTTTATTTGGGAAAAGGCGAAGGAACTCTTTCTAAAATAATAAAGGATGAAAGTTTATATAAAAAGGTTGATTCCCTTTTAACCTCTATAAATTTACTTATAAAGGATATAAATAAAAATCCTAAAAAATATTTTAAATTTTCAATATTTTAATGCAATTTGTTTGCCAAAATTGTGGATATGTTTCCTTAAAATGGCTTGGAAAATGCCCTTCATGTGGTGAATGGAATACATTTGTAGAAGAAATAGTTTCAAAGAAAAGGGAAGAAAAGGAATTTAAAAAGCCAATTCCCCTTTCTCTTTCAAAAAAAGAAAGTGATATAAGAATAAAATTTGGATTTCCTGAAATTGATAGAATTTTTGGTGGCGGAATGGTAAAAGGTGGTTATTATTTACTTGGAGGAGAACCTGGAATAGGAAAATCAACACTTCTTTTACAGATTGGAAATATACTTGCAGAAAAAGGATATAAAATTTTATATGTATCAGGGGAAGAATCTTATTCTCAAATAAAAATGAGGGCAGAAAGATTAAATATAAATAGTGAAAATATTTTTTTAATGTGTGAAAATGAGGTTGAAGGAATAAAGGAAGGAATAAGGGAAATTAAACCAGATATTGTTATTATAGATTCAATACAAACAATATATTCTCAGGATTTTGCTTCTTCTCCTGGAAGTATAACACAGATAAGGGAATGTGGTGAAAAGCTTTTGAGATTAACAAAAGAAAATGAAATAATAACTTTTGTTATAGGACATGTTACAAAGACAGGTGAAATAGCAGGACCAAAAGCCCTTGAACATATGGTTGATGCTGTTTTTTATCTTGAAGGTGAAGAAACTGGAAATTTTAGAATTTTAAGAAGTGTAAAGAATAGATTTGGAAATATAAATGAAATAGGAATATTTGAAATGACAGATAAAGGATTAAAAGAAGTAAAAGAAATAGAGATGTTTTTTTTGAATAAGGATTTTGAAACACCTGGCAGTGCTGTTGTTTCAGTTGTTCAGGGTTCAAGAATTGTATTTGTTGAAGTTCAATCACTTGTAACAAAAACATTTTTCCCTCTTCCGAAAAGAGAAGTAGGAGGATTTGATATAAGAAGGTTATCCCTTTTAATTGCTGTGATGGAAAAAAGATTAGGAGTTCCCTTTTATAAATATGATGTTTATTTAAATGTAACAGGGGGAATAAAAATTTTTGAAACTTCATGCGACCTTGGAGTTTGTGTTTCCCTTCTTTCTTCAATGAAAAATATAAAAATTTCAAAGGAAAATTTATTCATAGGGGAAGTTGGACTTGGAGGGGAAATTAGACCTGTTAATCTTATAAATTTAAGAATAAAGGAGGCACAAAGGAAAGGATTTAAAAGATGTTTTATCCCAGATCAAGAAATTGATAATTTAAATATTGAAATTTTTAAAATTAAAAAAATAGAAGAAATAATGGAGATTTTAAAATGAAAAAAGTTGAAAAAATTCTTGAAAAGACAAATGTGATTTTAAAAGGGCATTTCCTATTAACATCAGGACTTCATTCTGATACATATTTTGAAAAATTCCGACTTTTCCAATATCCAGAATATCTTGAAAAGTTAATAAAAATTTCTAAAAAATTTTTAAAAGATTTGGAATTTGATTATGTGGCTGGTGGTGAAAAGGGTGGTTTTTTTGTTGCCTATGAAATTGCAAGACAATTTAAGAAAACTGCTTTTTATCTTGAAAAATCAGAAAATAAATTTTTAATAAAAAGAAACTTTGATAAGATAGAAAAGGGTAAAAAAGTTTTGATTGCAGATGATGTGCTTACAACAGGACAATCAATTTCAGAAATATTAAAAGAAGTTTCAAAAGATTTTGTAATTTCAGGAATATTTGTTATAATTGATAGAAGTGAAAAGGATATAAACTTTAATGTTCCATTATTCTATTTATATAAAAAAAGTGTAAAAAATTTTTTACCAGAAAAATGCCCTTTATGTAAAAATAATATTCCCATCATTCGCCCTGGAAGTAAATAATTTATGGAAGGACAATTTCTGCTAACTTTGGAAGATTTTTTTTCAAAAATTCCCTTGCCATCTCCTTAACCTCTCCTGCACTTTGAAGTTCTAAAACCTTCCTTGCGAGTTCTTTCGTTTTTTTATATTCAATTTTAGTAACAATTTCTCTTACAAAAGGAATATCTGATGGATGAACAGAAAGTTCATCAATTCCAAGCCCCATAAGAATAACTGCACCAAGTGGGTCAGAAGCAAGTTCTCCACAAACGCAAACCCTTTTTCTGAATTGGTGTGCACCTTTAACAATACTATATACCATTTTAAAAACTGCTGGATGAAAATCATTGTAAAGATAAGCAACATTTGGATTTGCTCTATCAACACCAAAAAGATATTGAGTTAAATCATTTGTTCCTATGGAGAAAAAGTCCACATAAGGAGCAATCTTTTCAGTCATAATTGCAATACCAGGTGTTTCAACCATTATTCCAACAGCAATATAATTATCAAAAGGAACCCTTTCAACTTTCAATTCTCTTTTTAATTTTTCTATATATTTTTTAATTGCGGTAATTTCTTGAAAAATTGTAACCATTGGTAAAAGTATTCTCACATTTCCCATACTTGATGCTCTAAGAATTGCCCTTATCTGTGCCCTAAGTATTTCCTTTTCTTTCATCAAAAACCTTATTCCCCTTGTTCCAAGAAATGGATTCCTTTCTGAATAACCCGGATAGTATCTACCCGCTCCAACATCTAATAATCTTACTACGAGTGGGTCAGGAAAAATTTCCTGTGCACATAATTGATAAATCTCTGCCTGATAATTTTCATCCCTCCATTTAATTGGATCCCAAATTGCTATCTCTGTTCTAAAAAGCCCTACCCCTTGTCCATCATATTTTTTAATTATCTTTATATCTTCAGGCATGCTTATATTTCCAAGAACAGCAATCTTTTTCCTTTCCTTTGATTTTGGTGGTCCTTTTTTAATGAACCTATCAATTAAAATTTCAATATTTTTTATTTTTCTTTCATATTGTTCAATTAAAGATTTTGAAGGTTCTACTATAAATTTGGAATTAAATCCATCTAAAATTGCCTCATCTCCATCCTTAACTTCTTTTAAAATATCTTTAACTCCACAGATCATTGGAATTTCAAGTTCTCTTGCAAGAATAAGTGTATGGGAACTTGGGCCACCTTTTTCTGTTACAACACCAATTGGCTTTTTATTTTTTAATTCAAGAATATCAACGGGTAATAAATCTTTTGTAACAATTATTTCACCTGGATTTGCTGATATAAAATCTCCATAACCCTGCATCTCAAGTATCACCCTTTTACCAAGATACCTTATTTCATTTGCCCTTTCTCTAAAAATTTCATTATCTGATTCCTCTATCTTCCTTAAAAATTCTTCAAGTGTTTCAAAAAATGCCTTTTCTGCTCTTATTTTTTCTTCCTCTATTTTATTCTTAACCTTTTTAACAAATTCATTATCTTCAAGCATCATAATTTGGGCATCCAAAATTTTCGAAATCTGTCCTCTCCATCCATAGGAAATCTTTTTCCATTCATTTATTATTTTCTTTCTTGCTTTCTCAAATTTCAAATACTCTTCCTTTACATTTATAAAGGGCTTGTAATCAATCTCAAACTTCTCAGCATCAAATATCCTTATTTTTCCAATTACAATTCCTTTTGAAGAACAAATTCCTTCAAAAATTTTTTCCTTCATTTTTCACCAAACCCATTTTTAACAAGGTTTGTAAGTGCCTCAATTGCCTCATCTTCATCAGGACCCTCTGCTTTTATAATAAGTGTGCTACCACACTCTGCTACAAGCATTAAAAGACTCATTATACTTTTTCCATTAACAATCATACCATCCTTTTCAACAAGTATTTTTGATTTAAATTTTTCAGCGGTTTTAACAAATAAAGATGCGGGTCTTGCATGAAGTCCTAAGGTATTTGGAATAACTACCCTTACCTCCTTCACTTTTCTTCTTTAAATCTATTTTCAAGTTTTTTCAAAACATCAGGTAAAGTTGTATATTCCATTTCTTCCATTCCCAATCTATGTGGTTCAAAAGGACCCATCCTTCTTATATAATCAGCAATTTCCTGCGCCCTTTTTCTTGCTAAATCAAAGGCAGGATCATCAAAAAGGTCCCTTGGTCCTATAAGTTTTGCATTTTTTATTTGAAATCCAAGAGCACAAACCCTTGGTGGACCATCAAACCTTGTGCAATTTGCTTCTTTAATTGAAACAGGCATAAGTGGTCCCCAATGGGAGCCCCTCATCCATCCTGCAACCATATGTGCTAATGAAAATGGTTCAAGAACCTCACCAACAGCAGGAAAACCACTTTGAGTCCTTACAATAAGAACAGGGTCGTCTTTACCCACATATCTTCCTGCAATTAATGAAAGCCTTTGAACAGAGGCAACTGCTGCTATAACCCCATCATATCTTTTTACTTCTTTAATAATATAATTTTCAACAGCACCTATAAGGGATAAAAGGTCATACATCTCTTCAGGACATTTTAGTTCAACAACAAGTCCTTTTTTAACATCTAAAACTTTAAATATAAAACCAGGATGAATTTTTGGATCAATTACAAGTCCTGCTGTATTAAAGGGGTCAGCAAATATTTTGAAAAGAGGTAAATTCCATGCACCTGGGGAAGTTTTATCAGCCATAAATATGATTATTGGTTCAGAAGGTCTTTCTTCTATTTCCATTTCAGCAACACCGGGTCCCATTCCTTTAACATTTCCTGAAAATGCTTCTGAAAGTATATCCTGACCTGCACCATAAAGTCCCATATCCTCTGCTATTTTTGCACATGCCTTAAAAATTTCCCATGCAAGCCCATGTATTTCAGAATTATCAACTCCTTTTGTATGTGTCATTATAAGCTGTAAGTCATCACCAACAGATGTAACATGATAATCAACTATTATTCCTTTTTCTTTTGCTTCAAATAATCTTTTTTCACCTTCTTCTATCAAAGCGGGATGCATTCCAGAATGTCCTACATACCCTCCTATATCCGCCTTTATGACCGAAATTGTAGTTTTCACTTTTATCCTCCTTTTTAAAAAAAAGATTTTAATTATAAAGGTAAATTTAATTTTAGTCAAGGGATATTTTTCTTTATAATTATAAAAATGATAAAGGTAGTTATTTTTGACCTTGATAATACATTAGTAGATTTTTATAGAATGAAAGAGGAAGCAATAAAGTATGCTGTTGAAGCAATGATTGATGCTGGACTAAAAATGAAAAAGGAAATTGCATATAATAAAATATTTGAAATTTATGAAAGGGAAGGAATTGAAGACCAAAAGATTTTTGATAAGTTTTTAAAAGAAAATTTTGGTGAAATAGATTATAAAATATTGGCTGCTGGGATAGTTGCTTATAGAAAGGCAAAAAGTGCTTCACTGATCACTTATCCAAATACACAATATACTTTAATAACACTCATTAAAAAAGGGATAAAACTTGGAGTTGTTACAGATGCTCCAAGAATTCAGGCATGGACCCGTCTTGTCCAGTTAAATTTACACCATT
>Ga0185307_1001823_pt1 | contig 11461 bp, 5 predicted proteins | sample LHCtaG_FD_128010 | JGI IMG/M metagenome (GOLD analysis project Ga0185307, IMG submission 128010) | Hot spring microbial communities from Little Hot Creek, USA to study Microbial Dark Matter (Phase II) - LHC4sed_matched (SPADES... | ecosystem: Environmental > Aquatic > Thermal springs > Hot... | reverse complement strand
CCTCTTAGAGGCGATTGAGGACCCAGACACACTATTGACGAGGGAGAGGATACCGCTCCTCGACAAGCTCGTCGAGCTCAACTTGATCGTGGACACCATGCCCGATAGGAGGCAGGAGCTCTGGATCGACGAGCCCCCTCCTGAGAGGGACCTGGAGCTGGGCATAGGCAAGAGGGTGGCCTGGCAAAGCCCGTTGCACAGAGAGGCGGTCAAGAGGGCTCTGAAGAAGCCCTGAAGAATTGCTCCTTAAGATTGGCAAGGCCTAGGGCCTGACGCTCTCAGCCCTCTCGAGCCGTCGCGTACGAGGATGCCCTCTTGCGAGCGCCCATACTATAGGCTGTGTCGGGCTGACTCAATTGACCCAGCTGAGCCAGCTGGCTCGGCGCAAACGCTCGACTCAAACGGCGCAAAAATGCGTGAGCGGTGCCGTGTCAGAGAGGGCTGAGGGCTCGAGCCGGAAGAGGCTCGTCGTCATAGCCGCTGGGGGCTCTCTTGTGAGGGTTTGAGGTGGGTCGCCCCTCACCTATGTTGCATGGCCTCGCCCCACGAATCGAGGCGCAGGCCGAGGCGATCACCGCGAGAGGCGACCCGATGGCAAACGGAACAACCGACCTGAAAAGCCCTCTCTCGTGCAGAGCGATCTTCGCAAACCCCCGCTTCACTTGTAGGCTACATTAGAGGCGATGATATGTACTCACAGCGCTCGTCCGTTGAGCACCTCTAGACTAGGCCCTAAACATCGATCAAGCTCTCACAGCTTAAAGGTCGACAGGAGCCGGCAAAGCTTTTAGTCGAAAGCTCGCCCAACTTTAAATGGTGGTCCCGTGAGCAAGTGCCCGAACTGCGGCTTCGAGAACGAAGCGCCTACGAAGACCTGGAAGTACGGCTTCTTCACGGTCTACGCCTATGCCTGCAAGAAGTGCGGGACTCTGTACAGGGATTATTATAATAGCAGGAGCGGGAAGCACAGCTTCACCCTGAAGTTCGTCAAAGGGCAGGGATTCGTCAAGGCTTGAGGCGCGAGCTACTTGAGGTCGGGCCTAGATTACGTGAGGACGTAGGGCTCCACCAGACATCGCGGAGCTATGAGCCGCGCCCTCGCAGTCTATTAAATCTTTTATTTTTCTCCATTCCTATCTCATCTCGGCGGTGCCTGTGGCGCTTCTCGCTAATCTTCACGTCTATCTGGAGGTTAGGCCTTGAGCACTTTGATCGAATCTCCCCACTTCCCGATAAATGAGATCAACGAGTTCTCCGCCGGCGAGAAGAGGGGAGGAGGGAGGCCCGACTTCTGGGAAATGGTCTTCTGGTGGACCAGGAAGCCGCTCATAGGCGCTCGATCGGTCATAGCCGGGGCCCTCGTGCCCAGCAACTTCAGCCCCTTCGAGTTCAAGCGGCTCGTGAGGCTGTGGCCCGAGACCAAGTCGCCTCACAGGGAGAACCCCAGCGTTAGCCCTCGCCTCAAAGAGCACCTCTCCAAGGTCAAGCTGTTGGACCCCTTCGCCGGCTTCGGCAGCATACCCCTAGAGGCCGTGAGGCTGGGCGTGGGCGAAGTGGTGGCCGTCGAGCTGTTGCCGACTGCCTACGTCTTCCTAAAGGCAATCTTGGAGTACCCGAGGGAGCGCGGCGAGCGACTCGTGAAGGACGTAGAGAGATGGGGCGAGTGGGTGCTCGAGAGGCTCCGCGAAGACCCCGACGTGAAGGAGCTGTACGACGAGGACGTCGCGGTCTACATAGGCTCTTGGGAGGTCAAGTGCCCTCACTGCGGCCGCTACACGCCCCTCGTCGGTAATTGGTGGCTCGCGAGGGTCCCCGAGAGGGCTGGGAGAGCCGAGGAAGCTGAGGGCGAGGGTGAGGGAGAAGGGGAGGGCGAGGAGGTCAGGAGCGGCGCGTTTCGAAGGCTCGCCTGGATGGCGCCCTACACGTCTTCGAGCGCCGTCGGCATCAGGGTCGTCGACCTGAACAAGGAGCTGGGCTTGAGGGGGGTGAGGGCCAGCGTCAATGCCAGGCAGGGGAGGGTTGAGGCGTCGGGCAGGGTCTACGACGTCCCCAGGCCCAACGTGGACGCTAGGAGGGAGACGGCGACTTGCTTGCTGTGCAACAACGCAATTAGAGGCGTTGGCAGGAAGTGGTACGTCAAGGAGGCCTTGAAGGAGTACAACGAGAACCTCGAGAGGTACTTGAGGGGGGAGATAACGATGGAGGACCTCCTGAAGAGCAGGGCTAGGCCGAGGATTCTGGTAAAGGTGAAGATAGTTGGCAAGGAGCTCGAATTCGAGCCAGCGACGAGCGAGGATGGCGAAAAGCTGTGGAAAGCGCTGAAAAAGCTGAGGGGGATGTGGGGAGATCCAGACGTACCGGCCGAGATGTTCGCACCCTATCAAATGGGGACTGCTGGAGCTCTTAGAATAACCCTCTGGGGCTTTGATAAGTGGTATAAGCTCTTCAATCCACGTCAGCTCATAACCCTCGTGAAACTAGTGAAACTAATCAGAGAGGCTGGCAAGAAGGTCGAGGAGGAGAAGCTGAGGGAAGGATGGAGCAGGGAAGAAGCGCTCAAGTATGCAGAAGCAGTGACAACATACCTAGCGGTAGCCCTATGTAAGTATGCTGACTATAGCTCTGTCGCTGCTGGATGGAATCAATCCCTTATAATGGGGCATTCCCTTTCAATGAGGGGCATCGCCATGATTTGGAACTACAATGATATAGCTCCATGGGTTAGTTGGACTGGGGCGTACATTAGAAACCTCAGTACATTAACCGAATCATTGACCTTTCTCGTCTCTGCTGTTTCTGGTAGTCCTAGTGGGGTTAAGGTTTTGCTCGATGATGCCACAGTGCTGAGCAAGCTTAGAGATGAGAAGTTCGACCTCATTGTCACCGACCCGCCTTACCGGGACGACGTCCCTTACGCTGAGCTTAGCGACCTCTACTACGTCTGGCTCAAGAGGGCTCTGAGCGACGTCGAGGAGTCCTTCGGCATGATGAGGCTTGCCCCTAGGTTTCACAAAGAGGCCTTCTTCGACGACTTGGGCAACGAGGTCGAGGTGCAGTGGAAGGCCTTCGCCCTGAGAGAGGTAAGCGAGAACGAGGGGAGGATCCAGCACTTCGGCGTGAAGGGGAACGCGTTCAATCACTTCAAGTCCCTCCTCTCCGAGTCATTCAAGGCCATGGCCTCTAAGCTCAAGGACGATGGCTTGCTAGTCACGTACTACGCCCACACGAGCCCAGAGGCTTGGGAGGCCCTCCTGGAGGCTGGCTGGCTCAGCGGCAAGATGAGGGTCGCGGCCGCTCACGCAATGGCCACGGAGTCCACCGAGAGCGTCGTCGCTAGAGGCAAGGTGAGGCTCGACATGTCGATAGTGGCCGTCTGGAGGAAGGGCGTGGAGGGCGAGGCCCTCGTAGACGAGGTCTACGCCAAAGCCGTTGAGGCGTGCTCGAAGGACGCCCACGAGTACCGCAAGGCCGGGCTAGAGGGGGTGAACCTCTTCGTGGCTGTGCTGGGCAAGGTGCTCTCCCACTTCACGCAGTACGAGCGCTTGATAGGGCTAAAGGCAACCGATGAGCCCTTCGTGCAAAATCTCGTCAAGAACTACATCTATCCGGCGACGGCTGAGGCCATAGTGAGGTCCTACGGTGCCGTCGGGGCGAGGCTGAGCCCGCCGTCGATGTTCTATCTGCTGTCGAAGGTCTTAGTGAGCAGGAGGCCGAGACAGGCGAGGAGGGTCTTGGACAGGACCTCGGCGACGGTGCTCTCGATAGGGACGAGGAGCTACTTGGAAGGCCTCGAGGATCAGCGAATCGTACAGCGAGAGAGGGACAGCTACGTCCTGCTCGAGCCGAGGTGGGGGGCGAGGGAGCCTAGGGACGCGATATGGGATGCCCTGACGGTCAGGGAGCTCAACCCGAGGGAGCCGAGGGTAAGGACGGCCATCGACGTCCTCCACCTGCTGGAGTTCTACGCAATCACGTTGCCGAAAGAGGAGTTTAAGAGGAGGGCCGACGAGCTGAGGGGGAGAAGGCCCGGGTTGTTCGACGAAGCGATGGCACTGGCCAGGGCACTGGCATCCGGCCTGCCAGCAGGGGACCCTGAGAGGGAGCTGGCCGAGAATGTCGTGGAGGCGCTTGAGCCAGCTGGCCTTGGCACTTTGGACTCGTTCATTAGGAGGTGAGTAGCGTGGTCTTGACCGGGAACAACAGGGTCAGGAGCGACGTGTACGATGAGGCCCTCGACGAGAAGATGGCCCCATCGCTCGGCGGGGTCGTGTTAGGAAAGGAGCACGAGATGTACGTGGACCCCGAGAAGTTCTTCGAGAGGACCCTGATAACGGGGCAAATGGCGAGTATCCTCGAGAACATCGTGAACGTGCTGAAAGGCGAGGGCGGCAAGAAGGTCCTAGTCCTCAACGCCCTCTACGGAGGGGGCAAGACCCACACGCTCTTGGCGATATATCACGCGTTGAGGGCCCCTCACTCGCTACTGAGAGCTAGGCCTGAGAGCGGCGAGATCAAGGAGCTCGTGAGCAAGCTAGTGGAGGAGATGAGCAAGCTGAGAAGGCCGGACTTGGTGGTGATCGACGGCTACTTCTCCGAATTGGCGCCCTCGCCGATGAGCCCGCTAGATGTGAAGGCCTACAAGGTCCGCACGCTCTGGGGCTACATAGCCCACTCGCTGGGAAGCTATGGCGCGTTAAGGGAGTACGACGAGAGGCAAGTGGCGCCAGAGGCCGACAAACTCCTGAGGATATTCGAGGGCCGGAGCGTCGTAATCCTCGTAGACGAGATAGCCCACTACGTCAAGAGGTTCCACGAAGTGCCCGACAGAGAGCTAAAGGAATACTGCTCGGCCGTGGAGACCTTCATGGAGAGCCTCGTGAAGGCCGTGGACTTGGCGAGGAGCGCGGTCTTAATAATATCGCTTCCAGCTGAAAGGAAAGAGGGAAAGATAGTCGTCGAGGTCACCTATCAGGCCATAAAACAGACGATAGAGAGCATATTCAAGTCGCTGGCTAGGGTCTTCGCGGAACACGTCGAGCCGATAGCCCCGAGGAACGTGCCAGCCCTGCTGAGGACTAGGCTGTTCGAAGCGGTGGACGAGAAAAGGGCCAGGGACGTTTTCGACATGCTCCGCAAGGCCTACGAGGAGAACAAGGACGTCTTCGGATATCACATGATCCCGATAGAGGAAATTTTGAGGAAATATCCGTTCCACCCCCTCTACGTGAGCACGATCATAGAGATCTTAGACAAGCACCAGACGTTGCAGAAGACTAGGGATCTGCTGAGGATAAGCAGGAAGGTCCTAAGAGAAGTTCTGCGCGAGAGCAAGCCCTACGACCTGATAATGCCGTGGCACATAGACCTCAGCAAAGACCCCATAAGGAACACGCTCTTGGTTAACGACTACGAGGGCTTCAAGTCGGTCGTGGAGGAGGACGTCAGGGAGAGGGTTAGGTACTTCGAGAAGCCCCTCTTGGCGAAGACAGTGGCGCTCGCCCTTCTGGCGAGGACCTTCGTCTACGGCGGAGGGCTGGCGCTGCCGCCAAAGCCAGAGGCCTTCCCGTCGGAGAGGGACTTGGCCCAGATGGTCTACGAGCCAGCCATCTTTCACTCAGAGGGATGGGCGCCTAAGGACATAGTGGACGCGGTGAGGTGGATAAGCGAGAACTTGCTCTATGTCGTCAAGGACGAGAAGACGGGCGGGCTCTGGTTCACTAAGTTTGTGACCCCGATTAAGTACGTCGAGGAGCGGGCGAAGAGGGTAGATGACCTATCGGCCATCGAGAGGGTCCGGGGGTACGCTGAGAGGCTCCTCAGGGAGACGTATTCAGACATAGTGAGCAAGAAGAGGGGGGCGAGGGTACAGCCTAAGGCCTTCGATCCAGAGCTGTCGCAAGCTCTCAGGACGTGCGAGCCCGTCGACGTGGACTCTAGGAAGTACGTGTTACTGGCTTTCCTCGACGTCCCGGAAAGGGAGGAGGAGAGGAGAGGGAAGCTGAAGGAGGTGCTTTACAAGACTAGGAGCGGGGGCATGAGGAGGTACGCGAACACGATCTACGTCGCCTTTCCTAGCGCCCGAGAGCGCGTCAAGTGGGCCCTAGACTACGCTAAGAGGTTGATAGCTTGCGACGAGGTGGAGAGGGAGGGCATAGTGGAGAAGCTGACGGAGTCCTTGAGTGGCGATGTGGCAGAGATAGCCAGGGAGGTGTTGAAGAGGAAGCTCGAAGGCTATAGGAGGGGAGTCATTGAGGGGCTTTTAAGTGCCACGCTAGGCATCTTCGATAGGATCGCCTATCCGCACTATGATGAGCACAAGGCGAATACCGTTAAGGAAGTGGGCTTCGCCGTGCACGCAGACAGCGTCATAACCGCTGCCGAGAGGAGCTTGTCCTCGACCGGCGTTGGCAAGCTAAAGACGGAAATGGACTTCGAGACTTTGGGCTACTTCCTGAGGGGGATAGGCGTGGACATATCCGAAGGGGAAGAGCCGAGGACGGTCGGGGCCATAGTCGACTACTTCTACTCGAATCCAAGGTTGCCCGCAGCACCTAGAGACGTGATCGTAGAAGCGATAGAGGATGGCGTTAAGAGGCTTAAGATCGGGGTCAGGGCCAAGGGGAGGGTCTACTTCAAGAAAGTCTACTCCACAGAGCCCCCTCAAGCGTCTGAGGGCGAGTCGGTCGTCGCGCTAGACGAAGGCGACGAGGTCTTGCCGTGGAAGATTGCTTTGGTAGAGCAGATGAAGGCTCTAAAGAGGAGGGAGTTCATCGAAGAAGGGGTGCGCAAGGTAGAGGAATACGTGGTCAGGATCGACGGAAGGGATTTGACCGTTGAAGAGGTCCTCAACAACCTAGAGAAATTCGACTTGGAGCAGCTCAGGGTCGCTCCTATAGTCAAAGCCGTCAAGACGATGACCGTCAAGCTCGAGGTGGCCCGGCAGGTGATCGGGGCGGAGCCCGGCAAGTCCGTCTCCATAGACATTTACGTCGCTCGCATAGGCCCTTACGTGGGAGAAGTGCTCTTGAGGCCTTCGAGTGGAAAAGTGGACAAGGAGAGGCTCAAGATAGACGAGTCATTTACCAAGGAAAGGGTCACTTGGATGATAGACGCTCCTCAGCAGACCGGAGATTACTCGTACACGCTAGAGGTGGCGGACCTTCAAGGAGCGTCGCTAGATGTGGCGACGGTGACTCTCAGGGTCTTGAGGGAGCCGGGTTGGATAAGGGGCGTGCCGCCGAAGGGCGCTAAAGTCGGAGAGCTAGAGGTGGAAGTTGAGGGGAAGCTCTCGCTCAAGCCCTTGGATTTGTTGAAGAGGAAGTTGGAGGGGGTCGCGGTAGTCTCTAGTGCCGGATTTAGAGTAACGATGGAGGCCGAGGAAGGGAGGGAATCGTCGATCGAGCTGAGCATGAACAACATCAAAATCGACGATGCGATAGCGATGGTGTTAGCGGTTCTCAATAGGTTCCAGCTATTCGTGCGCAGGTCCTCCCTAAGCCTAAGGCTGAGGCCAGTGAAAGGGGACTTCTTCACCATGCCGGAGATGACCGAAGACGAGAGGAAGTCGCTCGAGGAGCACAAAGTGAGCTACTTCGCGCGAGGGTGATTAGGTGGCTTAGGCGATGAGCGAGATACAGCGAGTAATAGTCTTTGGCAAGAAGAGGATAGGGAAGGTGCGAAAGCGCTACGTCGATGTCATGAGGATCTACCTCGGCCGGCCAGTTAAGGAGGTGAAGCCGCTCTTCGAGGCCAGGGTCGACAAGGAGATCGCTAAGCTCGCCCTACAGCGCTTCAAGGCCAGCTTCGAGGACAAAGGAGGGTTTTTGATGATGGGCGGCGAGGACGTGGACGAGAAGGTCAGGAGGCTCGTCGTGTTCAGTGGGGCGAGGCAAACGGTCAACGAGCTCTTGGGAAGGCCCCTCTTAGAGGTGGTGGCGTCGATGGGCGAGGTGGAGGTGCTCTTCTGGTACTCTAGGTTTGTTGACGCGTACGAGAGGGGTAGCTATTGGGATGTCTACAGGGTCGCCAAGTCTTTCAGGACCTTATACAGGATATAGGCCGAGCGACGCGGCCAGGTCTCTCCTCAAGTCGGTCATCGACGGCTTCAAGTACCACCCCCTCTTCTTCATGCTGAGGGCGAGCGCGACCTCGGAGGACCCAGTGCACCCCTTCGCTCACCAACTGGAGTTGCTCGGCAAGCTGTTCGCTAGAAGGCCGATGAGAGTGCTCATAGGCGACGAGATAGGCCTAGGAAAGACCGTCAGCGCGATAATGCTCATCAAGTACCTCCTCGAGACTGAAGGCATTAAGAGGACCTTGATCTTAGTGCCTAGGGTCTTGGTGCAGCAGTGGTTGGCCGAGCTGAAGAGGTTCGACCTAGCGAAGGTCGTTCTGCTGGAGAGGGACACCATTTCGAGGTACCACGACTTGGGCTTTCCGCAGGGGATCTACATAGCATCAATAGACCTGGTCAAGAGGGAGAGGCACAAGAAGAAGGTCTTGAGCACTACGTGGGACTTGGTGGTCGTAGACGAGGCCCACAGGGTCGGCAAGCTTGGCAATCGCGAGACCCAGAGATTTGCGCTGGTGAGCGAGCTGGTGAGGAGGCCGAGCACGAACGTCATAATGTTGACGGCTACGCCGCACAGGGGCAAGCCGGAGGATTACATTGAGAGGCTCAAGCTCGTAGATCCTTGCCTGAGGGCCAGCCCGAAGGAGCTTGACGACGAGAGGTTCTACAGGCTGTGCATGGGCTCGATAATCTTTAGGCGGACAAAGCCCGACGTGAACGACGTTTACGAGAAGACGAGGATATTCACAGACTGCAAGTTCAAGGCTAAGGTGGTGAGGGCCTCGGAAGAGGAGGAGGCGTTTCACAAGGAGCTCATAGAGTTCCTGCGCGCGAAGCTCCTGCAGTACTACAACATGGTCGGCGAGGAGCCCAAGGCCCTGCCCCTCCTCATGACCTTGATAGCTAAGAGGGCCTCGTCGAGCCCGAGGGCGGCTATGATAACTCTAGACAGGGTCATCAAGAAGAGGGCGGAGCGCATAAAGCTCCTAACGGCTAAAGGCAGAGCGGCCATAGAGGAGGAGCTGGATAAGGACGCGGACCTGATAGTCGACGCGGTGCTGGGCTACTCCTTCGAGGACGCCGGCTTGTACGAAGATGAGACTGAAGAAGTCATCGATGCAGACGAGGCGTTGGAAAGGTTTGCTGAGAAGTGTAGCGTACTTCTAAGCGACGAGGACGTCAAGGCGCTCAAGAGATTGCACGAGCTAGCTAGGAACATCAAGGGCGATAAGGACTCGAGGCTAAACTCCTTGGTGAACATCATCCGCAACCACGTAAAGAGCGGCGAGAAGGTAGTGGTCTTCACCGAGTTCAGGGACACGGCCGAGTACGTCTTCGAAGAGCTCAAAAGAAGGCTTCCTGAGGTCGCCGACGAGGTAGCGCTGATAACGTCGAAGGAGGTCGTGCCGCCATCGTCGTACGACAAGCGTGCGAAGAGGTATGACGTGGAGGACGTGAAGAAGTGGCTCAGGAGGGGGAACGTGCAAGTCCTCGTATCGACCGACGTCGCTTCGGAGGGGCTCAACCTGCAAGTGGCTAACGTAGTAGTCCACTACGAGCCCACGTGGAGCCCGGTCAAGATAGTCCAAAGGATAGGGCGCGTCTGGAGGCTTGGCCAAGAGAGGGACGTCTACAGCTACAGCCTGCTCTTGACGGTCGAGAGCGACAGGGCGGCGCTCGAGATACTCTACGCGAAGCTCCTCTCGTGGATAGTGTCGGGAATAGAGAGGAAGGTGCCCATAGGCGAAGAGGTTGAGCTCGAGCTGGACATGTTGCCAAAGGACAAGTCGGCCTCCGACATGCTACAAATACCGCTTACAACCGAGAGGGGGAGGCCGCGCTACAGCGAGTTTAAGGCTTGGATAGAGTTCATAGCCGGCGGCAAGGAGAGGCTGAAGAGATACGTCGAGGGGATAATAGCGGCGCTTGTGAAGCTGAAAGAGCAAGCGGAGCGCTTGGGCCTGACTAGAATAAACACGATAAAGGTGAAGGAGCTACTCGAGAAAGGCCTCGGAGCCCTGTACGGAAAGAGAGCCGAGCAGGTCCTCAAAGACTTGCTGATAACGTCTGCCAAGCTCAGCAACTGCGACGTCGAGGAGGAGGCATGGGGACTGTTCGTCAAGGGCACCTACATGACGGGGCTTAAGACTTGTCTAGACATTTACAAGGCGATGGAGGCCCTGTTCAAGGACGTCAAAGTGAGAACTCCAATGGTGTTGATCGCCAAGGCACCGTCCTTGCAAGGCGCCTCCAACATAAAGGAGCTACACATCTACGAAGTGACGGTCAGCGTCGGCGGAAGGCCAGCGTACTCGGAGGTCGTTGGCGTCGCCGTCAAAGAGGACGCTTCGACAGAGACGTACAAGGGCTCAGCCCTCTTGATGGTCCTCAGCAAGCTGCTACTCAACATCGTTGGCATAGGAGACCAGCTCTGCTACGAGGAGAGATTTGGAGAACGCGTGAGGTCGAAAGCAGTCTTCGACTATCGAAACTTAATGGTCGACGAGTTCGTAAAGTACCTTACTGAAGTCGAGAAAGAGTTCAGCGCTCCGCATGGGGAGTGGATCCCGAGAGAAGACAAGGAGAGGGACGCCTCGCACTTCATCTCGGCTTCTCTAAAGCTCTTAGGGATCATAGTCGTGGCCGGCAAAGCGACCAAGGCGCGTCCTCCGCCGATCGCCGTGGAGGAGGTCGAGCGAAAGGCCATGGAGTTCGCCATGGAGTTTGAGAGGAGGAATCAGAGGAGCCCAGAGGACGTGAGCAAGGTGGAGCACTATGACATCAGGAGCGTCGACCCGAGGACTGGTGAGGTCAGGTTCATTGAGGTGAAGGGCCGGTGGGACGTCGACATAACGGTCGAGCTGACCGAGGCTGAGTACGAGTACGCGAAGAAGCTTGGCGAGAGCTATTGGCTCTACATAGTCTACGGGCTCTCGACGGACAACCCAAGGCTGTTGGCGATAAGGGACCCCGTGAATAGGGCTAAGTGGAGCACGGTGGAGGTAAAGCGGTATCGCCTCTTAGGAGTGTGAAGTTTCATGAGTCGATCGAGGGTCCTTGAGCGCGAGTACGGCAAGGTCAAGGTCAAGGTCTATGGCGGGCTAGGCGAGATAGGCGGGAACTGCGTCGTCATCGAGGACCGAGACAGGAAGATAGTCTTCGACAACGGGATCAGGTTCCCAGCCCTCAGGAAGTTCTACGGCGGGAGGATAGAGCCTCTCGGCCTCTCGGAGTTGCGCGCCATCGGCGTGCTGCCGCCTTTAGACGCGCTCCAAGGGGCCTCGGCGGTTTACATCTCGCACCTCCACTTAGATCACGTCGGGTTGCTCAGCTCGATCCCACCGGGTGTGAGCATCAAGGTCCCGAGCGCGAGGGTCCTCGAGAGCACCT
>Ga0185307_1001821_pt1 | contig 11474 bp, 18 predicted proteins | sample LHCtaG_FD_128010 | JGI IMG/M metagenome (GOLD analysis project Ga0185307, IMG submission 128010) | Hot spring microbial communities from Little Hot Creek, USA to study Microbial Dark Matter (Phase II) - LHC4sed_matched (SPADES... | ecosystem: Environmental > Aquatic > Thermal springs > Hot... | reverse complement strand
AAGGCTTTTTCTCCGCCTCTTTTGCTGGCGGAATTTGCGGCAACGGAATCGGCGGTGGAATATTCAATGTCTTGGAAATGATTACGCTTTCCACAAAAACCACATTTGAAATTGACTGCACAAGAACAGGCGGCGGCGGTTTCTTATCCTTGTAATCCGAGTAAATCTTTGCTATTTCATCCTTGTTTCCAGTCACGTAAGCTCTCCCTTTAAGGCTTATTTGAGCTATTGAAGGGTTATAATTAACCGTTAAAACGAAGGGCACTTCAAGCGTGTCTTCAGACTTCTTCTCAACCTCGACAAGGTTAAGGTTTGTGTTTATTTGTATGGGTGGGATGGGTTTCCGAATGTCCCAGAACCTCTCTCCAGAAACATTTGTTATTAGGACATTTACTTTAATCATTCTCGACCATCATATACTGTAATGCTCGTGCGATTTAAGCGTGTTTATATCTCGTGAAGCCGCAGTGCCCGCACGCGTACCGATCGCCATGGTCAGCCATGAAATATCCCGGTCCACAGCGTTCACACGTTGGACGCAGCCTTACAACCTTATCCTTTTCAATTTTATAAATTGAGTAAATGCCTTTCTCTTCTCGCTTTCTCTTTTCTCTCTTGCCCTTTTTTGGCGCTGCTGGTGGTGCAGCCTCTTTTGCTGCAGCTTCCCCAGTTTTTTCAGCCATTTACTCTTTTCCCTCTTCTTTAGGTTTTTCCGGCGGCATGTTTCTCTTTACAATGTATTCGGGCTCAATAAGCTTTGCGTGTTCAAGTGAATCATAAACATTTGCCAATCCAACGGCCTTGCGTGTTCCCGTCTTTGTCTCCAACTTTTTAATGAAAACAAGGCTTACATCAGTTTTCAAAATTTTTGCAATGGCGTTTCTCACCTCCAATCTCGGAGGCGTACTTCCAGTCTGATTGTGCTCCACTTGGAAGATTACTTCCCTACGTTTTAGCAGCGGGTTCTCGTTTTCTGACAGTATTTTGACTTCCATGATTTTTCCCTTTGCAGTGTCAGACTTGATACCTTCCCCTTTATTTAGCCTTTCGCAGTTTCCATAGCCCTTAAGATTCCAGCAACCTCATCTTTCTTCTGCTTTGTGGCTTTAACAACAACAATTCCCTCACCTGGCTGACCATAAACAACGAAAAAGTTTTCAGGCGCATAAAGAATGACGCAAAGTGCTAAAAGGTCTTCCTCACCATCAACTACGATTTTCGTTCTATGATTAACCTTTAGGGCTTCTCGAATAGCGTTTAAAGCTTCAAATGTTATAGTTCCCGGAGGATTTTTGACCCGTTTTTCCACATCGGCAATTAGCGATACTGGAGTTATGTTTTTGCGCATGATCCGATTATCAACAATTAGGACGTTTGGACAAATTCCATTTTCCACAAGATTTTTTGAAACAGCATCCCCAACCGAGACTATGCCCGGCGGCTTTTCCCTTTCAACAATCTGCTTAAACACGCTGACCGTTTCTCCAAAAGAGCCTTTGATTAACTCGCCGAGAGGTTTCTTAAGCCTTCTTCGAAGCTTTAAAGGCAGAACATATGCCGTGCTCAATTTACCTAACCTTTAGAGCGAAGCGCCCCTTTTCCTTAATATTCATTGCCCGTGCAATAGCCGAGCCTTCCGGGTCAAATATTATTACTAGTCCGCTGAAGTCGTCACTAAGAGTTGAGGTTTTGCATTTTGGGCATACATTACCAGTTGTTATAGTGTGGCACGTGGTGCAGGCTTTCTCGCTCATTCCTTCGCCGCCTTCTCCTTTTTCTTTTCAGAAGCCTCTTTTAACTTTTGCAAATCCTTCTCTATCCACTCAAGCTTACCCAAAAACGGCTGACGTGCCGTTACGCCTATTTTCGCCGTACCACCACCTGCCCTGCCAAGGGATACCGCTGTTATGCGGACGCGAACCCTATCGCCAGCCGCAAGTCTACGGCCAGTGTCCTTTCCAATTAAAACTCCCTGCTTTTCATCATAAGAGATGAAGTCATCCATCAACTGGGAAACATGAAGCAAAGCGTCAACGGGTCCTATACGCACAAAAGCGCCAAAATCGGCGATTTCAACAACCTCCCCCTCTACAACCTCTTGAAGCACGGGATAAAATGTTAAAAGCGAAAAGGTTACCTTGTGGTAGGTGGCACCATCACCTGGAATTATTTTTCCTATAGGGCTAACTTTAACATTTGTTGCGGCGATGACATAGCCCAAAACCTCGTCCACTACGCCCTCATATTTAGCTTTAACCTGCTGGTACCCAACTTCATCTAACGGGTTGCCAAAGGTCTCCGGAGGAATGCGAATTGTATCCTCCATAGTTATGAGCTTAAACAATGTCGTATCCTCCCTCGATTTCAAGCCGGGACTTTTGCCTCACATAAATGACTGGCACATTTATATCTCTTAACCTCTTCCGGAGCGCTTTGTCATTGGTGAAAACAGGGCTTCTCCATTCACTTGCAACCTTTACAATTGCATCATCAGGAGAGTCGGCAAACTCCTCACCCAAATCGATAAACCTACATTTTTTAACAAGCCCTAAGGCGTAAGCCGCCTTCTTTCGCGTTTTAAGCGAGCCTTTCTCGGCAAGTTTTTCTAGCTCCATTTTAACTGGTGCAAGCAGCACAAACTCAACGTTTCTTTTCAAAAGATTCTCCACCTCCTCAAATATGTCAATTTTAAACTTCAAAGGGACAAAAAAGGCATTCGAGTCCAAAATAACCTTTAACCTCTCTTTGTTAACCGCGGGGCTCTCGCTGCATTTCACTTTATCATTCCGTATCCTATTAATCGCCATCTTCCAGCAATCTTCCTACTTATAGCAACCCTTGAGCCGGTAAGCGCGCACACAGGCCTGGTGAGTTTAAGTGTAGTCATATCAGTTTTCACTGAAACAACTTTTCCAACAGTTATGGCGGCACCCACATGAAGCAGCAGCGTTTCATCCTTACTTATGTTTTCAACCTTTGTAAGCTCCTTCGTCCCAACAGCCCTTTCAAGAATATAAGTTTCCAAGTTTAGCTCTGTGAGAACTTGCGGAAGCATTCCAGCCTTCCCGACAATGTTTCCGGTTAAGCCGTCGGCCTTAGAAAGCGAGGGATCTAATAAGGTCCCAACGCCAACCAAACCACCACAGTGGGCTTCCTTAACATTTCTCCCACCTGCATGTAAGCTAGTAATCTGGCTGAAAAGAGGCTTATAAACAGTTTTGCCTCCCTCTTCAACGCTTATCCCCGGGCGAAGCTCTATCTCGTCTGAAACAGCAAACCTTCCCTGCAAAATCGTGCCGCCTATAACTCCGCCTTTAAGCCTTTCTATTGGAGTGCCAGGTTTATTAACGTCAAAGGAACGCACAACATACATCAATGGCGGTTTTGTCTCATCCCTTTTCGGGGTTGGAATAAACTCTTCCATAGCTTGGATAAGGGCATCTATATTCACACCACGCTGAGCAGAAACCGGAATAATTGGAGCGTTTTCAGCAACTGTTCCCTTAACAAAATTTTTTATCTCCTCATAGCTTTTACGAGCCCTTTCCTCAGTCACAATGTCAATCTTATTCTGTGCAATAATTATGTTTTTAATCCCGATGATTTCAGCTGCAGCCAAGTGCTCCCTAGTTTGCGGTTGGGGACAAGGCTCATCAGCGGCGATGACAAGTATTGCCCCATCCATTATTGCAGCTCCAGAAAGCATGGTAGCCATTAAAGCTTCATGACCGGGCGCATCAACAAAGCTTACAGCTCTAATGAAAGTTGTTTCAGAACCGCAGTGGGGGCAGACGGGTTCCTTTGAATAGTTTTTTGGCGGTTCACATTTTGGACACTTGTAGACGGGCATGTCCGCATAGCCCAACTTTATTGTTATACCTCGCTTGAGTTCTTCGCTGTGTCTGGCAGCCCAAATGCCAGTTAAAGCTTGCACCAAGGTTGTTTTGCCATGGTCCACATGCCCTATTGTACCAATGTTTATTTCTGGTTGCCGCGGCAGGACAACAGTCTTTTCTTCGCTCATTTCCTTTGTTTTCCCTTCACAACATAATTATTGAAGGATGTTGCCTTGCAAGTTAATAAACGTTAAGCAAAACGTGTTCCGTGTTTTAGGTTTTCTCTTCTGCTTTCTGCTCTTCTTGAGTTGGTGGAGGCTTTTCTTTTGCTTCTCCAGCCTTTTTACCCTTCGGCTTCTCAACTATCTTCATGTTCACCTGAACAATTTCGTCCGTGATGATGTTTCCACGAACCCTTTTTCGTCTCCGCTCTCCATCATTTTTGGGGTTAAAGCCAACCCCACCACTTAACACGACGCTTCTTCGCACCCCACCATGCACATTAGGTCTCATTGGAAAACCGTCCTTATCCGAACCGCCAGTAATCTGCACCTTAAAACCAAGCAAACCCACAACCGAGCCATCTATAATGTCGCCTATCTTCTTTCCAATCAACGGAACCGCCCGAGCATCTTCCAACTCAACAGTTTTTGAGGTTCCCTCCTCAGGGTCTGACACTATAACCTTGAATTTAGCCATCGATGTGTCTCTCCAGCGGAGATTATGAAGTTAAATCTCTAACTATTAAGGGTTATGTGGAAGCTGTTGAAACTATTCCACGTGGACTCTGTATACGTCTATGTCTTCCCGCATTTCAGGCGTTAACTCTAGGAACTCTCTTACGGACCTTTCAATATCCTTTGACTGCGTCACATAGCGCCCAACAACAACTATGTCGGCGCCTTTCTCTAATGCCTCTTTTGCCGTTTCCGGAATTATGCCACCAGCCACGGCGATCAAGAACTTCTTATCCTTAAACGTTTGCCTAAGCTCTTGGATAAGCTCTAACCCAATGGTTTTGCCGGTCTCCTCATCTATCCCTCTATGAATTATAACAACGTCTGGAAAGTCTCTAAGGCTTTTCAGTTTTTTAATTGGGTCTTCAACGTTAAGCATATCAACAGCCGCATAAATCCCAAGTCTCTTCGCCTCATAAATGAAAGCGTCGAGAGTCTCCGTTGGCGCTAAGCCGGCAGCTATGACACCGTCAGCCGTTTCCTCATACGCGATATCCACTTCCACCTTTCCAACGTCAAGGGTTTTCAAATCCGCCATAAAGAATATGTCTTTGGCAACCTCTCTAAGCTCGCTTATCACTTTGGTGCCATAACGCTTTATAAGGGGCGTCCCAGCCTCCAAAATTATCCTGTCGCTCCTCGGAATCTGCATAATAATCTTCTTTGTCCGCTCCAAGTCAGGAATGTCAAGCGAAATCTGCAGATAAGGCGGTCTCCAGAGGCGTGGCACCCTATAACCCAACATTGGATGCTTAGCCCTATCCTTATCATAGAAAACTTTTTCCAGCGAAGGATACTTGGCCATAGCCCTTTTCAACGCCAACTTTGTTGCACTATAATTGTAGTGGTATATCTTCCTGTAATCGCTTGCCTTCGGATGGACAAAGACGCTGCAAACCACAACCCAGTCGTCAACCTTATCCTTTGGAATTATGCCTTCCTCAACAGCATCAGCAATAGCCTTTGCAACAGCCGCCTGTGCCGGACCAAAAACCTTGTTGGCATCCTCAAGATTCTTTATCGTTACTTTGGGCACAAGCAAAGTGTGGGGCTTAGGTGGAAGATTGGGCCTGATAACAGCCAAAAGAGGCGTGTGCCCCATAGAAAGATGAGCCAAACCATTCGCAAAGGCCTCACCAACAGGCCCTTCCTTGTCGCCTATCAAAAGGTCTACATGAGCAACCTCGTTTCCCTCTCCGACAAGAGCCTCACCAATAAGATAAGTATAACCCCTTGCAGGCTGTCGAACAGCCGACACCTCAAAGGCTGAGACTCCTTTAACAACTTCATCAAAATCGACATTAAACTCTCTAAGCCAAGAATAAAGAGTATCTCTATGAATTCCTAATATTTTAGCAGTGCCGGAAACCGTTGGCTTCGCAGGCTTACCCGACAAAAGACTGCGAGCTTCAACCTCTCTTTTGGCAGCATCCGTCAACATTTTGACAAATTCTTCTCGAGTTTCGGGCTTCCTCAAATCCCTTTCCGACACAATTAAACTCTCCAGAACCATCTGTGCAAAAAGTCCTATTTAAATTTGTCGGATTATATGCCGAATTCGCCGGTTTTTAAAAGAAATAGTGTCGGATGTTTGTTGTAATCGTATAAGCCAGAATGATTAGTGCTCCGGCCGGGATTTGAACCCGGGTCCGCGGCTCGAGAGGCCGCTATACTTGACCGGACTATACTACCGGAGCCTCCTCCCCGATTTATATTCAAAGAGCTATTAATTTGCTTTCCCTTATTCTTTATGTTCCTTCTTTCTGAGTTTTAATTCCTCTACAGCGTGTGCTTTTTGGATTTGTTTCATATACCATGCTCTTTCTTTCGCGTAGTGGATGCTCAAGGCTATGCCTAAAATTAATAGCACAGTGCCAGCTAAAGTTAGGGATAAGCCTAAAAGGCTGTATGGATGGGGCGTTAAATGGTAAGGTATTATCAGAAACCACTCCGGGTTCTCAACGGTTATGACTGTTTCTAGGAGGCCTCCGACAAAAAATATTGAGCCTATTATGGTTATTAGGTATCCGATTGTCTCGTTATGCCTTGATTCTTCTGCCTTTTCATGAAGGTACTCGCTGAAAAGCATCAAATCCACAGTTTTTGCGTGGAACAAGAAGCTATAAACGTTATTACAGATTCGGACTCTAAACGCAAATACCTCTAAACCTAGAAAAGCCTATATTCATAGCTATGGCTTTAGTCAGTTAATTGTCGGTTAGAGTGGTTTGATGCCTTTCAAGGATGAATGCAACCTTTGTGGAAGAGTTCTCTCATACAAATATCTTAGACGCTGTTGGAGATGTGGTAAGCTTTTCTGTATTGACTGCATGGTTCCAGAAGTTGCAACTGGGGACACCACAAAGCTGCTCTGCTTAAACTGTGCAAGGAAAGTTGTTTCTCCAAAACCCAAAACAAAATATGAACCGCTTAAAGGCTACCTAAAGTTTAGGGCTTCTTTCACGGACTTTGTAAAGCTTTCCTTCGCCCAGATAGATGGAATTATTGGAAATAACCTTCCCTTGGAAGCTTATCGCTCTGAAAGTTGGTGGGCAAACTCCCCCAACAACATACATGCGAAAGCTTGGCTTGACGCCGGATGGGAAACCAGCGAAATAAACTTAAAGGAAGGCTACGTGACCTTCCGAAAAGTAAAAAACCTTCAGAGCGCGGTTTCCCAAGAGAAAAGAGACGTTTACGAGTTTAAAAAACCATTTATGCCACCACCTTCAAGGATTATGCGTCGGAAAAGGCCTTCAAAAACAAAGATTGCAAAACTTTACGCTAGACTGAAAAACATAGAAAGACAAAGGGCAGCGTTACCAAAGCTCCGTGGAAATTTCAAACCAAAACCAGCACAAGAGAAACGCGTTTTCAAACAGAAAGCTAGTTAAAAGAAATTTTATCTACTGGTATTTTAATCTAGAAATTGGCTATACGAGACGACACATGCGGCCGTCGTCTAGTCTGGTTAGGACACAGAGCTGCAACATTCATAAGCGTGGAAGCCTTCCAAGCCTGCGATCCCGGGTTCGAATCCCGGCGGCCGCACCAGATTTATGCCCCAAAATTTGTCAGTTAAGCTCCTTTCCAGTAGATTTTGTTATAAGGCTTTAAAAAACTCCTATTGTAAGGGTGAGGTGTTCCAATTGCACTTCCCAGTTATGACGAATGAAGTTATTCAATTTCTTAATCCCAGACCCAACGAAAATTTTATTGATTGCACGGTTGGCGAGGGAGGTCACACTATGGCTATTTTGGAGCGAACAAAGCCTTCCGGCCGAGTTTTAGGGATAGACGCTGACCCTGAAATTTTGGAAAGGTTTAGGCATAAGGTGGAAGGTACAGATTATGCGAAGCGTTTGGTTCTTGTGTGCGGTAACTTTGCAAACTTGAGTGAAATAGTTAAGGAGCAAGCTTTTAAGCGTGTCTCCGGAGTTTTGTTTGATTTGGGTTTATCAAGTTGGCATTTAGAGGAAAGTGGACGTGGCTTCTCCTTCCGTAGAAACGAACCACTTGACATGCGGTACAGCCTTGAAAATCCCCTTACAGCCCGATTTATAGTGAATTTTTGGAGTTTGAAAGACATTGAGAGAATTTTGAGGGTTTATGGACAAGAGAGGTTTTCACGAAAAATAGCACAAGAAATTGTGCATTCAAGGCCTTTGAAAACAACCGTGGATTTAGTTATGGCTGTTGAGAGGGCCACACCAGCATGGTATCATAGAAAGAGAATTCACTTTGCGACTAAAACTTTTCAAGCCTTGAGAATAGCTGTAAACAATGAATTGGAGAATTTGGAGAGAGCCTTGCCTCAAGCTCTCGACATTATGGATAGGGGAGGCAGACTTGTAGTTATTGCTTTTCACTCGCTAGAAGATCGCATTGTCAAAAACTTTTTAAAGGCAAAGTCTAAGGAAGGCGTCATTGAGATTTTAACAAAGAAACCTCTTAGGCCTTCAAAGGAAGAAATTTCCAAAAATCCTAAGTCTAGGTCGGCGAGACTGAGGGCTGCATTAAAGGTTTAAAGGTTTTCGTTCAGCTAACAAGGAGTTATTGTTTTTAATGCGGACTCGAGTTCTCTGATTCCTTTAAGGATTTTATCTGAATGTATGATTATCCATGGACTTGGGTTTTTGAGCTTGCATATACATATGGTTTTCTTACCCCTCATTTTTGCGTAGAAAAGCTCCATGCAAGTTCCAGCTGAAAGCCTAGGCATATAGGCTATTAAAATATCACATTTTTCAATGTCTTCTAGGTCTCTCCTTACGAAGTCCACCGCTGGAACCTTTTCCCACCAGCCAGGTTCTGCGGCCTTATAAATCACTTTTTCACGTTGCCATGGGTCGACTGGCTCATATCCACAGCGAATACAAATTTGCCGTATGATTTCTCTATAAGACTGTTTTGTTTCCATGCCTTGTATTGGGCCAGAGATGAAAGCTTTCCTTTTCATGTTTTGCACTAGTCCTTGTTACGGTTTTTATGAAAGAAAAGTGTTTAGCTGTATATTTTGGTTTTCAAGTGTTGCAAGATACTAGAGTTTTGGGATTGCTGGATCTCTAACCGCCATGATATTCTTCTTTTGTTTTCTTGGAATTATGCTTCACAAACGTGTTAATATGGGAATAGCTTAAATGCAACAGCGACTTTCCGACAGCTTTGTTGGTTTATTTTCTTCAATTCTTAATTTAAAAATGCTTAAAAGGTTGCGATGTTTTAAGGCGTAATTGGTTAAAATGAGTTTGGCGATGGATGCTGGAATGCTGTACAATTTAGGAATAATCATAATTTTCCTAGGCATCATAATCATTCTGGTTGCATTTGTTCTGCTTTTCCTATCAAGCATAAAGGGTGGACAATTAAGAGGTGGCGGAGCCCTAATTTTTGGACCTATTCCAATAGTTTTCGGCAGCGATAAAGAATCTACGAAGGCCATTCTATGGCTTTCGATAGCGCTCACGGTTTTGCTATTCGTATTTTTTGTAATACTCTCTTTGCTAGGTAGGTGAGAAAGTGGTGTTCCCAGACAGCGAAGATGAAGAGTACGTTAAAAATGGGTGGATTAAGCGCTTTTTAACACTGTTTTTCATAGGCTTTTTCATAATCTTGGTCGGCATTATAATAATGATTGTTGCTGCACTGTTATTTGGTGAAGGCACAGGAAGCATAGGGGGTTTCATACTAATAGGACCTATTCCAATAGTTTTCGGCGCTGGTCCAGAGGCCACATGGCTTGCTTTATTTGCCATAATTCTTGGAATTTTATGCACTGTGCTGTTCTTTATTCTGCGAAGAAAAAGCTCAAAGCATGTTTGAGGTCAGCTTTTCTTTTCTTCCCTGCCGTAAAATATGTGGAGGAATATTAAAACTAGGACAACGAATGTTGCTGTCATAAGCACATATTTGAGGATTTCAAAGTACGCTCCAATGTCCATGGCCATAGCGAAATCCCTTTTCGCAACTTCTAATTCTAAATTGTAGTATTTAAGGAATTGGTTTTCCATTCCTTCATCAGCGGTTCGTACATTGCATCGTGTTCCTCTATTTTCTCATACCAGTTTAGGATGCTGGCTATTTTCTGCGCTATCAAATGGTAGCACATGTGGATTTTTTTGTCTAGAACCCGGAAATAGAAGTCGTCGCATGAGCAAAACTCAGCGTCCGGCATTATCAGATAGTCGCGTTCCTTTCCAACGACAACCCAGACAACCCTTCCGCTAGGCTTAAACGTATACTTTTTTACTCGGTTTTCCTTCAGAGCTTCAAATGCCTTTGTGAAGCGTTGCCCAAACACTTCATAAAGTTTTGTGAGGTTTTTTCCTGTCAATTTACCTTCTGCCCTAACCTCTTTGCATATAGCATTCAGAATATCGCTTTCATTTTCTGCTTCCATGGAGGCCCAAGCTTGAATGTGTTGATGCTACGTTATCGCACCGTTATTTATTCTATCTTAATGGGCTCACCTTTGGGTTTCCTTTCTTCTTTTATCTTTGGAAGTTTAACCTCTAAAACTCCGTTTTTGTATTGGGTTTTTGCTTCCTTCACGTTGACTTTAGCTGGCAAGGTCAATTCTTTGTAATATTTCCGCTGGGGGGTGTCGACGCTTATTGTAAGTGTGTCTTCTGTTCCATGCAGTTTAATGTCCTCTTTTTCTACTCCAGGCAGTTCTGCCACCACGTGGATTTCATTGTCTGTTTCAACAATGTCTACAAGTGGTTCACGTTCCTCCTTAACCTTGGGTCCAAGACGGGTTGGCTTTACATTGCCGAACTCGCGAATTTCCGGCTTACCGTCCGGTCCAATCTTTATGCTGTAGCCGTAGACAAAGGGTCCCCACTCCCTTATTGTTGAGCCATCTGGTAGTTTGCGTTCCCTAACATAGTCTCTTGGAATTCTTGATGTGAACTCTTTGAATTCCTCCTCCATCCACTTTTCCATTTCTCTGAACATTCTGTCGATGTCTTCGAAGAACCAGCCTCCGAAGAATGGGAAGCGTCTCCTCCTAAACCATTCTGGAAAATCTTCTTCAGAAGGCATTTTCCCACCTAGTTAGTGTGGAAATCTCAATCTATAAAATCTTTGCGCTACTCCAAAGTTCTAAGCTGGCTTAGAGCTCCAAGAAAGGTTCCGTCTAGAAGATAGATTTCAGCATTTTCCAAGTCAACAGCGTTTGTCCTTAATATTGGTCCAACAATTTTTTCGCTTTTTGCCTCTCCGCCAGAGTTTTCCTCGTTTAAGGGTTTTCCTCCCAAATACTCGTTGAAGGACGGCATTATGAAAAGCTGTGAGGTTTTGGGCTTAACTCCATAATGTTTAAACAAAGTTTGTTGTGGACTGTTTTCAATCCTTATTTTATTTTTCTCCAGCAAAATCCTCGTAAGCTGTTCCTTATCGC
>Ga0185307_1001819_pt1 | contig 11478 bp, 8 predicted proteins | sample LHCtaG_FD_128010 | JGI IMG/M metagenome (GOLD analysis project Ga0185307, IMG submission 128010) | Hot spring microbial communities from Little Hot Creek, USA to study Microbial Dark Matter (Phase II) - LHC4sed_matched (SPADES... | ecosystem: Environmental > Aquatic > Thermal springs > Hot... | reverse complement strand
GTGGTGCCTAAAGCAACTCTTAGCGGGGGCAATAGCGTAGCTGAAACCTGTAGGGTAATAGAGGCTGCTATTGCTATGATTAGATATTTATTGGTGAAGAATCCCAGCTCAAAGGCTGATTTTGTGCTCGACCTGCAGTTTATCGCGTTAAATACTTGGAACATCGCCATTGTTGTGAATGCTAAGGTTTGAGCTCTAACGATATCTCCGTTATCCCATTCCTTTATGAACATGTATAGCGTTCCAATCATCATGAATATTGACACGTATATTATGCCAAATAGAACATCTAGGTTGATTATCCTTTCATTAGGCTTTCTCGCAGGTTTATCCATAACATCCTCCTCTTTCGGCTCCATGGCCAAGGGCACTACGAGAAGGCCATCTGTTACAAGATTCACCCACAATATCTGAATAGGCTTGAAAAGTAGTGGGAGTTGCGGGAAGAAGATCAATGCGGTCAATATTGTTACAATTTCTCCCGTGTTTGTGGAGAGCAGGTATTTTACAACTTTCCTAATATTCTCGAATATTACGCGGCCCTCTTCAACAGCGTTAACGATACTTGCAAAATTGTCATCCGCAATAACCATATCCGCTGCTTCCTTCGCGACATCGCTGCCCGTAATGCCCATGGCTACACCTACCTCGGCCGCTTTTAGAGCTGGTGCATCATTTACACCATCACCAGTCACGGCTACAACATGTCCTTTACGTCTAAGAGATTCAACTATCCGGTATTTATGAACTGGAGATGCGCGGGCAAAGACTGGGACATTCTCTATAATGGCATCTAATTCGTCATCACTTATATGATCTAGCTCCGCCCCTGTTAAAACCTTTGAACCCGGCTCCATGATCCCAAGCTCTCTGGCAATAGCTTCTGCTGTCAACTTATGATCTCCCGTCGCCATGATAACTTTGATTCCAGCTCTTTTGCAAAGTTGTATCGCCTGCTTCGCCTCAGGCCTTGGTGGGTCGATCATTCCCGTAAGTCCTACAAAAACCAGTTTGGCGAGTCTTTGTTTAAGATGTTCTTTGAATGTTTCAAGATTGTCTGGCTCTATGATTTTATATGCCATGGCGAGTACCCTGAGCCCATCACCGGCCATTTCCGTGCTAATTTTGAGAATCTCCTCTTTTTCTTTAGGTGACAGCTTTCTCGTCTCACCATCTAATAGAATATGTGAGCACATTTCCAAAATTGTTTCAGGTGCTCCTTTCACGTAAACCCTTAAGTTCCCGTTGGGGGACTTGTGAAACGTGGCCATATATCGCTCCTTCGGATCAAATGGGATCTCATCTATGCGTGGCAGCTGCATCTCAAGCGTCTCTTTATTGAGGCCTGCTTTTTCTGCAGCAACCACTAACGCACCTTCTGTTGGATCTCCACATGCCTCCCAGCGATATCCACCATCGACTTCATGCTGCCTGAGCCTAGCATCATTACAGAGCGCGGCAATCTCAAGTAAGAGACGGAGGGCGTAATCTTCTTTGGGATCTATCGTAATGCCATTCACCTTGAATGAGCCCTCTGGAGCAAAACCAACACCGGTTACCTCGATCATTTTACCGTTTACGAATATTTTTCGGACTGTTTGTTGATTGGTTGTCAAGGTTCCCGTCTTATCTGTGACAATCGCTGTAACTGATCCCAAGGTGTCTATTGCTGGCAGCTTTCGTATGATGGCATTGCGTTTCGCCATTCTACTAACTCCAACGGCTAAGGTTATTGTCAAGACTGCGGGTAATCCTTCTGGGATTGCTGAGACCATGACTGCTAAAGTGAAGAGGAATGTTTCGTAAAACTCAAACCCACGGAAAAAGAGGCCGGTGAGCAGCACAAAGCTGCCAGCACCCAGCGCGAAAAGGGCTAGTTTCTTGGTTAGATCTTTCGCGCGTTTTTCATATGGAGTTTCAACTCTCTCAGCTTCTTTTATAAGTTTAGCGATCTTGCCTATTTCTGTTCTCATTCCCGTGGCAACAACAACAGCTTTACCTCTTCCCCGGGTTACTATCGTACCCGCGAACGCCATGTTCTTTCTTTCTGCTACAGGTAGATCCTCATCAAGAGGTTCGACGACTTTCCTTACCGGAGTTGATTCACCAGTTAACATCGACTCATCAATTTCAAGATTTATCGCTTCAAAGATGCGGGCATCGGCTGGAACCTTATCACCAGCTTCTAGGAGAATTATGTCTCCTGGGACTATTTCCCTTGCCTTGACACGCATTTCGATACATGTGCCTTTTTCGGGGCATGATCGAATGACCTCTGCCTCTGGGGCTGCTAGTGATTTTAGAGCTTGGAGGGCGGCTTCAGCCTTGTATCCTTGAATAAATCCTACAGTCGTGTTTATGGCTATTACAGCGATTATCACGATGACGTCAATTAATTTGCCGGCAAGATAGGCGATGAGTGCTGCCGCATAAAGCACAAAGAGCAGGGGGCTTTTAAGCTGATCGAGCAGTAGAGCCAGCTTTCCTAACCTCCTTTCTTCCTCTAACTCGTTCGGCCCATACTCTTTCAGCCTTTTCTCCGCTTCATCGATCGTTAATCCACGTTCACTGGTTTTGAGAATCCTGAATACTTCTTCGACGGGTAGGGCATGCCAACTAACTTCTACCTGCCTCCCTTCCTTTGCCAAAGATTTTTCCCTTCCCTTTAACATTTGGTTTCTAAAAGCTTTTTTGATTTTTATTTATCGTCCCAGAGCCCTGTTTTCACATGTCTTTTGAGCCTTCCCAGCTTAGTGGCTTTTAATCATGACGCTTGGGAAGTGCTGTCGCCATGAACATCTTTTAAGATTTATCACTTCGGTATGCTGTGTTATGTTGAAGCCTGATGGGTAGAGGGTTAAGGGTTGTCGTCGTGGATTTCGGGGGTCAGTATACTCATCTTATCGCGAGGAGATGTAGGGAGATCGGGGTCTACTCAGAGATCGTTGAGCCTGAGAATGTTGTCGCCGAGCTTGAGAAGGGTGATGTTGGCGGCTTGATACTCTCGGGCGGCCCTATGAGCGCTTATGAGCCTGGCTCACCAACAGTGAACCTTGATGCGATAATCTCAAGAGGCCTCCCGATACTCGGCATCTGCTATGGCCATCAGCTGATCGCAAGGCTTCTCGGCGGGAAGGTCTCACGGGGGAGGTTCGGTGAGTATGGCAGAACCCCCATCGAGATCTTGGAATATGATGATTTGTTGAAGGGCTTGCCGAAGAGGCTTAACGTCTGGATGAGTCATGGGGACTCTGTTATGGAGCCTCCACCCGGCTTCAGGGTCACGAGCATGAGTGAGGGCGGTGTGATAACCTCGATGAGTGATAAGGCTAGGAGGATATACTCCCTCCAGTTTCACCCGGAGGTCGTTCACACGGAGCACGGCATGAGGATTCTCGAGAACTTCCTTAGGAGGATATGCGGGATAGAGCCTTGGTGGAGTCCCGGGGACATGATCGGTGAGCTCGTCAACGAGATAAGGAGGGCTGTGGCCGAGGATGAGAGGGTTATCTGCGCGGTTAGCGGCGGCGTCGACTCCATGACGACAGCGGTCCTTGTCTCAAAAGCTGTTGGGGATAGGCTATATTGCATTTTTGTGGATCATGGCCTCCTGAGGAAGGACGAGAGGGAGAATGTTGAGAATAGCTTGAGGGGGCTCGGCGTCAAGAATCTCATAGTGGTTGATGCGAGGAGGAGGTTTCTGGAGAGGCTTAGGGGGATCTCAGACCCGGAGGAGAAGCGGAGGATCATAGGTGAAGAGTTCGTAAGGGTCTTCGAGGAGGAGGCCTCTAAGATCCCGGGCGTCAGGTGGCTTGCTCAGGGGACGATCTACCCAGATAGGATTGAGAGTGGTAGGGCGAGTAGGGCGGCAGCGCTTATCAAGAGCCATCATAATGTCGGCGGGCTGCCCGAGAGGATGAACCTTAAGCTCCTCGAGCCGTTGAGGGACTTCTATAAGGATGAGGTCCGGGAGATTGCGAAGAGGCTCGGCCTCCCGGATGAGATCGTGAAGAGGCATCCATTCCCGGGCCCAGGCCTAGCTGTCAGGATCTTGGGCGAGGTGACCGAGGAGAAGCTCGAGATATGTAGAGAGGCTAACGCGATACTCGAGGAGGAGCTGAGGAGGAGCGGGCTATACGACAAGGTCTGGCAGGCCTTCGCCGTCGTCTGTAATGATAAGTGGGTTGGGGTGATGGGTGATAGGAGGGTTGAGGGATACATCGTGATAATCAGGATTGTTGAGAGCGTTGATGGGATGACTGCCGACTGGCATAGGATAGATCATGAGCTTCTTGAGAGGATCTCGAGCAGGATAACGCGGGAGGTGCCTGGGGTCACGATGGTCGCCTATGCCGCGACACCGAAACCGCCCTCGACAATAGAACCATGCTGAGAATAATCAAAGGCTTCTCATGGATCATCGAGGAGCTTGAGCTTCTCCCTCAGCTCTAGGACATCTCGGATGACGAGGTCCGGCTCTTCCAGAGGCTTCTCGGTTACTAGGGCCGTCTTCATCCCCAGCCTCTTCGCGGGCTCAAGCTCAACCCTCCATCTATCCCCAATATAGAGGATCTCCTCGGGCCTCAGTCCCAGCGCCTCTACTATCTTCAGGTATCCTTCAAGCATGGGCTTGGGCTCCGCGTCATCACATGTCACGATCACGTCAAAGATACTTGGTGGTATTCCGAGAGCTCCTAGAACCTTCTCGGCGAGAGCCCTGCTGGCATTCGTGTGGCAGGCGAGCTTGAGACCCCTCATCCTTAACTCCTTGAGAAGTTTAAGGAGCTCAGGCCTCGCGGTGATAAACCTCTCCGGGGCCAGTTTCTTAACAAGCCTCCCATAGAACTCCGACCTCTCAACGCCCATGGACTCCAGGCCGAGCGTTATGCTTCCATATCTCGCCCTCAAGCCCTGGAGGAGCTTAAAGGCGTCATGCTCACTCATCGAGAAGAGCTCGGCTAATGTCTTAACGATACCCTTCATGAGATGCCTCGTGTAATCCTCCGAGGTATAGAGCGTCCCATCTAGGTCGAAGATCAGCGCTCTTATCCTCAAGGAGCTCGCCTTTGACGAGGTGAAATCCCCATAAATACCTGAGTGAGGAGCCGCTGGAGGATGTATCGTTCTTTTCCATACTTTCGGCTATATGAGGGTCTTAAGATAATCCTTTTTAGGAGCAACCCTTTTAAGGCGATTTAGGGTGGATAGGCCCCTGTCAGAGGGGACTATGGAGAAGGATAAACACATAAGGCATCACCTGAAGTGTTGTAGCCCAGAGACCATGATAAGCCTGTTGATCGGAGATTCCGGGGAGGCAGCATCAGAGTATGGCGGCGTGGTCATCAAGGTTCTGGACCCGAGCAGATTTCCATGGGAGCAGGTGTTTAGAACCTTACTAAAGCTGAATCACGAGATATACGTGGAACAGCAGGATGATTCGCTCGTAATAATCTCCAAGCCGAAAGTTGATTAAGAAGTTAAGCCTAGAGCCGGCTCCACGATCATCAGCTTCGTCCTAATATTTAATAGCTGACAGCGCTTAAATCGCTTGACTATGAGGAGGCCTCTCGCCTACCTGGCGACGGTCATCATTATCATGCTCTTCTCGCGTATCGCCGGCTTTAATCCCGCTCAATCCCTCTCCCTCACAGTCTTCCTCTCGATAATCGCCGGCGCGATAATTTTCTGGAGATTCAGGGTAGCCTTCGCCCTAGGAGGTGTGGCGATACTCTTCGCGGCTGGCTTACTGGATCTCGAGCACTTCATACAATATGCTATGCTTGATGTCGTGATTTTTCTTATATGCATGATGATAGTCATAGGCTTCTTGGAGGAGAGGAGATTCTTCGAGGTTCTCGTGGATAAGCTAATGCAATATTCGGGGAATAGGGCCCGCGTGACAATATTTCTGCTCATGGCTCTCTCAGCGCTGTTCGCGGCGATGGTTGACGAGGTCACATCCATACTCTTCATGATGGGCATAGCAATAAACATAGCTTCAAGGCTCGAGGTCCCGCTCATACCGCTGATGCTCATGACGGTGTTCGCGACGAATATAGGCAGCAGCGCGACCGTGATCGGGAACCCCGTCGGGGTCATGATAGCCTTCGCATCAGGATATGGTTTCTTGGACTTCCTCAGGTGGTCAACGCCGCTGGCCATCCTAGCCCTGTTTGTGATCGCGGGGCTCATGATGATCTACTTCAAGCCATACCTAGATGAGGTTGACGAGAAGATGAAGAAAATGGCCCTGGCCGCGGAGCCAGATGGATCGGATGCTGTTCGCCGGAGGATCGACCCAATCGCCCTAGTCTTCTTCATCGGCGTTATAGGCGGCCTGATCTTTCACACTCAGCTCGAGTATGCTCTTCACCTGCCGAAGAACACTATGCTCCTAGGAGTGCCGATGATCGGCGCTGCTATCGCGCTCCTGATCGAAAACGTGAGGGCCAGGGAGATCGTGGAGAGGAGGGTTGACTGGTGGACTATACTCTTCTTCCTCCTATTCTTTACATCCGTCGGCACGCTAAAGTTTACCGGTGTGACCACAGTCCTCGCCCAATACATGATTCCCCTCGTGAGCCTTGATCCAATAATCTTCCTGCTCGTCGTCGGATATGTTGTCGGAATACTCTCGGCATTCATGGATAACATACTCGCGGTCGCACTCTGGATTGCTATACTGCAGGAGATGGCGAGTCTCGGAGTCAATGTAGCGCCATTATGGTGGGCGGTTCTGCTCGGCTCAACCTACCTAGGCAACCTGACGATAATAGGCAGCACGGCGAATATCGTGGCTGTCGGGATGGTTGAGAAGCAGAGGCTCGGCCACATAACACTAAAGGAGTGGATTAAAGCCGGCGCCCTCGCCTCCTTCCCACCACTAACACTCGGCCTGCTACTGCTCGCACTACAGATACCGTTAATGGCGTGAAAAAGGCAGAGGTCATCAACACCAACCATTTGACGCGAGCCTTCGCTCGTGGAAAATACTCAAATAAGCTCTAGGTTGCTGGATTCTCGAGATAATGTCTCTTGAACCGGCCTTGGCCGCGAGCTCCATGGATCCTGTTCTTAGGGCCATTGTTACGATTGGTGTTCTAGTCTTCTTCGCGAAGATTTTCGCGAGCATGTTCTCGAGCATCAGGCTTCCACCCGTCATCGGCGAGCTCTTGGCGGGGATTATTTTCAGCCCCTACGCGTTAGGAGGCGGGATAATGGTCTTCGGCGAGCCGATAGTCGTCTTAAACGATTACGTGGAGGCATTCGCCGAGATAGGCGCGATCATGCTCCTCTTCTCGATGGGGCTCGAGATGGGGTTAACGAGCTTAAGGGAGACCGGTATGTGGGCAATCCTTGTCGCCACGTTGGGGGCGGTGATCCCCTTCATCGTCGGATACGAGTTCTATACCCTGTGCGGGCTACCCCAGACCTCAGCCCTCTTCATCGGCGCGATAATGGTTGCCACGAGCCTGGCAATAAGCTCCAAGGTGCTAGAGAACCTTAATCTCCTAGCAACCGAGGAGGGAATACTCCTAGTCAATGCCGCCGTGATAGATGATGTGCTAGGGGTAGCCATCCTCGCGATCATAACAGCGGTAATCGTCCATGGCACCATAAGCCTCTATGAGGCCGCCAAGATCGTGATCGCCTTCTTCTCTATCTGGTTCGCGATGGTGGGGTTCGGCGCATACTTCCTGCCGAGGGTTATGGAGAGGGCCATGTCTCTTGGGGTTGAGGGCGCTGTCGAGGCCGCTGCCGTGGCTTCAGCATTCATCCTCGCGGCCATTGCTGGAGGGCTGGGACTATCCCCGATAATCGGGGCTTATGCCGCGGGGATGGCCATAGCCGAGTCGAGGGCGCTCCAGCATGTAAAGGACTTCACGCGGCACATAAACACCGTGTTCAGCCCGATATTCTTCACGGTTGTCGGAGCTCGGATGAACTTGGGGATAATCACGGATCAGATTATCATCGGGATACTGGTGATGGCTGCCCTAGCCATCGTGAGCAAGTTTACTGGGGGGTTTGCCGGCGCGATGCTGAGGCTTAGAAGCCGGCTGAAGAGCGCCCGAGTCGGCGTGGGAATGATCCCGAGAGGGGAGCTCGGGCTTATAATAGCCAGCCTAGCCCTCAGCAAGGGCGTAATAGGCCAGGACCTCTACGCCCAAGCCGTCTGGATGGTGGTCCTAACCTCGATAATCGCCCCAATCATACTCTCAAGAATGTATCGCGTGGAGGCTGGAGAAGGCTAGGCCATGGACCTCGATTACCAGGCTTCAGCCCCGGAGAGCCGGGCTGCCGGGGCGGCTGGCGCTGCATAAGTTAATATTCGAGAACAATTGCTTTGCGTTGAAAGAAATGGCGTGGTGCCACCTCCTAGTAGACCTCTATGGCTGCAACGTGGATAGCCTGAATAATAAGGAGCTGCTGGAGAAGGCTCTTAGGGATCTCTCGGATATCATGGGCCTCCGGATAATCCTTGGCCCCATACTCGTCCACTATGCCGGTAAGGAGGGGAGCCCAAGCGGCGAGGGGTACTCGGGATTCGTCGTAGTAGCGGAGAGCCATGTCTCGATCCACACGGATATCAGGACCGGCTACGCCTCGATAGACGTCTACTCCTGCAAGGAGTTCGATGTCCAGCGCATCGAGGAGTATCTGAGCAGGGTCTTCGAACCCGCCGAGATCGAGAAGCAACTCATATTGAGGGGATTGATGCTGGAGAAGGCTGGAAGCACGGCAGCAGGGCGCGCTTAAAACATCATTTTTCTCGTTCTCATCCTCAAGCCTCTTTCTTTTTATCTCACTCCCAGCCTCTATCCTCATGGCCAAGTATTTTCTCAGGTGTAGAGTATGCGGGGAGAGCTTCGAGAGCTATGAGGAGCACGCGGAGCATGTTTTCTCAAGGCATCCAGAGGCTCTCTGGGCGAGGTTCAAGCCCGAGATAGTCAGGGAGGAGTAGCTATATCCCGGCGCGCTGATAAGCCTTAGAGTATGGCCACGGACAAGAGTGCTTATGAGACGTTTCTGCTCTCGGGCCAGAGGGTTTACAAGGATGATGAGAGGCTCGAGGCATGCGGCGCGATCGATGAGCTCTCCTGCATCCTAGGCGTCGCCAAGGCCTTCTTAGTGGATGGGGAGGTGGCGGAGATACTTACGAGAATCCAGAATCATCTCTTCATAATGGGGTCCCAGATCTCGGCCCTTGGAGCCGAGGTCGATGCCCCGAGAATAGGCGGGGAGCATCTCGAGTATTTGAGCAACGTTATACGTGAGTATGAGGGCAGGGTTCCCAGGCTTACCCGCTTCATCTATCCCGAGGGATCTCCGGCCGGCGCATTCCTCCACCTTGCTAGGGCCTTCGCGAGAAGATGCGAGAGGGTTCTCGTCGGGCTCTCTAGGAGGTTTGAGGTCGATATGGCGTTAATCACTTACATGAATAGTCTCTCAAAGGCCCTATTCCTGTTGGCAAGATACGTCAACATGAGGGATGGGTTTGGGGAGAGGACTTGGACAAGACCTTAATAAGGGCTATCTAATATTAGGTTTAGAGGAAGAGTTAGGGCATTGAGCGAGGATCTCAGGGAGTATTCAAGGCTTCTTGAGAGGATTTTGGCGAGGTTCCCGGGGCTGAGTAGAGAGGAGCTTGAGGCGATGGTTGAGGCTAAGCTTAGGGAGTCAAAGCTGCTGAATAGGGTTGGAGCACTCCTGCTCGTCGCCGAGGAGCTTGGAGCATTCAGGGAGAGGGAGGATATTGGGGAGATCAAGTCCTATGCGAGGATCGGGGGCCTCGTTCCCGGGCTCCGCGATGTCTCGATTAGAGGGGTTGTTTACGCGATAGCAGGACCGGTTGAGGCGGGAGGACATAGAATCCTAAGGCTTAAGATGGGTGATGAGACCGGCTCGGTGAACGTGATAATCTGGGATGAGAGGGTTGAGGAGGTTAATGCTCTTGGCCTCAAGCTTGGGGATCAGATCGCGGTGCTTCACGGGTATACGAGGGAGAGGGTTGAGACGGGTAGGCCGGAGCTTCATGTCGGCGCCAGCGGCGTTGTCGCGAAGCTTGGCGAGGGCATAAGAGATCCTAGAAGCTTTTATCTCGATCTTGGGGAGGCTCTTGAGGCCGGGGATGGGGTATATGATGTGAAGGCGATAGTCTTGGATGTTGGCGAGGAGAGGCAGGTAAGCACGAGGTATGGCGAGGCAACCCTTAGGGAGCTAAGGCTGATCGGGGAGTCTGGAGAGGCTAGGCTGACGATCTGGAGGGATAGGATTGGCGAGTTCGGGAACCTAGAGGTCGGCGAGACAATATATGTAACGGACTTGAGGATTGAGGGAGTCCGCGCCGCGCTAACCCCCAGAAGTATCCTTGCGATGAGGGAGAAGCCCACCGAGGAGACTCTCAGAATGATTCAAGAGAGAAAGGTCCGTGAGCTCATCCTAAGAGTCCTTGATGTTGTTGAGAAGAGGGCTAGTGTGATGGCGATTGCGACTGATGGTAGGGAGGTGGTTAGGGTGCAGCCATGCCCCTCCGGAGTCAAGCCAGGCGACCACCTGCTTGTAAGGGATGCTGTGAGGGAGGTTAGGCGGGGCAGGATAAGGCTGCTATGCTTCGGGGGCGGGGTTGAGAGGATCGAGCCAGCTCACCCCATCGAGCCACCTAATAGGGCTGTAAAGTTATCCGAGGTAGTATCGAGCCGGGATGCAGAATTCACGGACGTGATCGTGGAGGGTGTTCTCTATACTAAGACACAGCCATTCAAGGTTAGGACGAGGTTCGGCGAGGTGGATAAGGTCGGATTCTGGATAAGGGATGGGGACGCGGCTGTCCAAGGCTCAGCTTGGAGGAGCAAGGCCATGGAGATCGCCGGCATCGAGGAGGGATCAAGAATCAGGCTCAAGTGGGTGAGCATAAGAATGAACATCTTCAATGAGCCGGAGATCCAGCTCGACGAGGACTCGATTATAGAGGTTCTGGAAAAGCTGGGACAGGAGGAGAAAATAGAGGAATAACCTGTCATCTCTGCTCGGGATCCTGCATAGAGCCAGGAGCAGATTGCTGGATGGGGCCGCGGCTGGGATTCGAACCCAGGCATCCGGCTCCACAGGCCGGAAGGCTAACCGCTACCTCACCGCGGCCAGCTCGCCTCGAATCCTATGTTTGCCCGCGATTTTTAGCCTTACTTCGCCCCATGAGAGAATATGTTTTCCCGCGGCTTTCAGCCTCCAAGAAAGCTATTTCTAGGCGCTGTACCCCAGCTTATTGAGACCTCCTTGGAATTGCCGCAATTCTTTCTCCTAGTGGTTTTCGTCTCGGCCTCGGGGGCTCTCGCGCCAGGCCCACTACTCTTCGCCACGATGAATATTTCTCTCAGGGCTGGGAGGTATGCAGGCCTCGCCGCCGCGCTGGGCCACATGGCCTTCGAGCTCCCCCTAATCCTAGCAATAGCATTCGGTATCTGGAACTTTATCCAA
>Ga0185307_1001817_pt1 | contig 11479 bp, 9 predicted proteins | sample LHCtaG_FD_128010 | JGI IMG/M metagenome (GOLD analysis project Ga0185307, IMG submission 128010) | Hot spring microbial communities from Little Hot Creek, USA to study Microbial Dark Matter (Phase II) - LHC4sed_matched (SPADES... | ecosystem: Environmental > Aquatic > Thermal springs > Hot... | reverse complement strand
CCCTCAAGAGACGCCAATATCCTAGCTGCTTTAATAGTCTCCTTCGATGTAACAACAACTACAAAGCCACACTTACTAATAGCATCCACTACAAAGTTGTAAATAAGTGGTGAAGAATACCTTAAGCCGGGATATACTTCTTCTCTACACTTATTACTAAGTCCAAAATACTCAGCGTACTTGGGGTTACCACAGTGTTCTACACCAATTATCGCTGGCATCCAGGAGATCAACCCGCGCTCAGAGAGCTCTTTAAAACCTATATAGAGAGCCAGGTATGTTAATCCACTTCCCAGTGGTACATAAATAGCTCTTGGAGTTCTATTAAGCTGCTCTACTATCTCGTAAGCTATAGTCTTTAACCCCTCGATACTCAGAGTATTCCACGTACTAGTAGCATTATACATACCACTCTCTCTAGACTTCTTCTCGACTTCTCTCACAAGAACATCAATACTCTTATCTTCAACTACAAGTCTCCCCCCATATGCCTTCACTAGTAAAGCTTTCTCCCAGTCAATCCAAGATGGAGCATATACTAGGGTCTTTAAACCAGCTCTCGCCGCGTATGCTGAGACACTAATACCCATATTACCATCACTCACAACTACAACTCTCCTCGCTCCCGAGGATACAGCGTGACTAATAATAACACTAGCAGCACGATCTCTTACACTACCAGTCGGATTTCTACCCTCATCTTTAAAGTAAACACTGAGTTCACGTGAAATCCTAGTAGACTTTACGAGTGGAGTACTACCCTCACCTAGCGTGATGATATTAGTTAGTGGTGGGAGGCTTTTATAATACCTCCAAATACCAGTTTCACAATACCTCTTCTCAGACACTTTAAATTCAGCTCTCACAAGTCCCTTACAAATAGGGCAGAGAATTCTCGGCTCACTATAAACTTCTCCACACTGAGTACACGTAAATACTAGTGTAGAGTTTTCCAGCAAGGAGAAACACACTCTAACTTAGTGTAGAGAGGAAATAATAAATATCACTTTTTAACGTAAAGCCAACAGTACACGTAGCGATCTTTCTCGACTTCTATAAAAGGCGGTTCTTGCCTCTTACACTCTTCACTTGCAAAGGGGCATCTTGGGTGAAATCTACAACCTGGCGGTGGGTTTATTGGTGAAGGTGGTTCTCCCTTAATTATTAGTTTTTGACGCGTCCTCGCGATCTTGGGGTCTGGTATTGGAACTGCTGCTAGGAGGAATCTCGTGTATGGGTGTTGTGGGTTCTCAAACACAGAGTCTGAGGGGCCTACTTCAACAATCTTACCTAAATACATAACAGCCATTCTATTGCTCATATACTTTACTACGCTTATATCGTGTGATATAAACATGTATGTTAAATTGAATTTTCTCTGTAGGTCTTTTAATAGCTCTAGTATTTGTGCCTGGACTGATACATCTAGTGAGGACGTGGGCTCGTCGAGTACAATGAACTTTGGCCTAGTTATAATAGCTCTTAAAATAGCTACTCTCTGTTTTTGACCTCCTGAGAGCTCATGTGGATACCTGTAGAGGTGTTCTTTACCTAACCCTACAAGCTCCATTTGCCTAGTTAGAAACTCCTCTTCATCTCCCACATTTATCTTGTAAAATCTAATAGGCTCTAACAGTATGCTAGCAATTGTCATTTTAGGATCTAGACTAGTATGAGGGTCTTGAAATATCATTTGAGCGTTCTTCCAGTATTCTTTTAGCAAATTACCCCGTGCCCTAGTAATATCCTTACCTTCAAATACTATTTTACCGGCTGTTGGGTCTAGGAGTCTCAGTATTACCCTACCAAGAGTGGTTTTACCACAGCCACTCTCTCCAACAACACCAAGAGTCTCTCCTCTCCTTATTGAGAGGTCTACTCCATCAACAGCTCTGATCTTCTTTGTTAAAGAGCCTCTTACTCTAAAATACTTCTTAACTCCTTGGGCTTTAACTAGAAGCTCTTGGCTCATACTAACACACCAATCAGGATTTCTCAAATAGCCAGCATGAAACTCTATGCTCGTCTTCAACCCGGATCATTGGTGGCTCTTCACTCGCACACTTTATAATTGCAAATGGACACCTAGGCTGAAACCTACACCCTGGTGGTGGATTAATGAGTGATGGTACTACTCCCGGAATAGACTCTAATTTCTCAACTCTCTTTGTGGGGTCTGGAACAGCTCGGAGGAGGAGTTTTGTATATGGGTGTTGTGGATTATAGAATATTTGCTCAGTCGTCCCCTCTTCAACTATTTTACCTGCATACATCACGTATACTCTATTAGCTACTTCTGCTACTATACCGAGATTATGTGTTATTAGTATCACGCCCATTTTGTACTGTTCTTGAAGACTCCTCAATAGGTCAAGTATTTGTGCTTGTATTGTAACATCTAGATTTGTAGTTGGCTCATCTGCTATTAGAAGTCTCGGCGAGTTCGACAAGCTAATAGCTATCACACTTCTTTGCCTCATACCACCAGACATCTCGTGTGGATAATTCTTAACTCTTACCTCTGGATTTGGTATTAGAGCTTGTCTTAGTAATTCAACCGCTTTTTTGAAAGTATACTTCTTTTTAGCGTTTTTCGAGTGTTCAGCTATTGTTTCATGTATGTGAAAGCCAATAGTATAGAGTGGGTCTAGAGCAGATGTCGGGTCTTGGAAAATATATGCTATCTCCTTCCCCCTTATCTCGCGTAGGATTTCAGTATCTATTCTGAGCAAGTCAACTAATTCACCACTAGGTCTTCTAAACAGAGCCCTCCCACTTTCAACTCTCCCAGGCGACTCAATCAGCCTAGTTATAGCCCTAGTAGTTACTGTCTTCCCACAGCCAGTTTCTCCGACAAGTGCTATTGTCTCCCCATTCTTCACGTAGAATGAGACACCTGATACTGCGTGAACTACACCAGCATAAGTGTAGAATTTAACTACAAGGTCTTCTACTCTCAGAATTTCACCTTCTGGGAGGTATAATCTACTCTCCAAGTACAATCCTCACCCACGTTTCTTCTCTTCTTTTTCAAATCTATACTCAATAGCCCTCCTTGTCCTCGGATCTAGTATATCTCGCAACGCATCACCCAGTAAGTTCCACCCTATAGCTATAAACAGTAGCAATGAACCTAGATATACCACTACGTGACTACTCCTCTCAGGGAAGAATTGACCAGCCTTTGATATCATAAAGCCCAGCTCTGGGACTGGCTCCTGTGGCCCGAGACCTAGAAATGAGAGAGCTGCTGCAAATAATGTAGCTGTAGCTATATCAAAAGTCATCATTACTAGAATAGGAGATATCACATTGGGTAATAAGTGTCTAAACAGTATACTCCACGTTGAGAGCCCCGAGAGCTTTGCAGCCTCAATAAACGGCATTTCTTTAACAGACAGCGCACTCCCCCTCACAATTCTAGCATAACCAGGCCACCAGACAATCACCATTGCAAACCATATTGAGAGAAGTGCGGCTATCTGACCATACTCAGCCTCTCTCAGCCCGAAGAGCGATGCGAAAAAAGACCTGAGCACACTATTAGCTTCAAGTACACCACGTAGTCTCTGTGGTAATACTGAAGCAAATGCTATTGCCAATACTAAGCCGGGGAATGCTAGGAAAATATCTGTTACTCTCATTAATATTTCATCAACTATACCACCCTTAAAGCCAGCTAGTAATCCAAGTACTATTCCAAGAGGAGCGCCTAGCAATACCACTACAATAGATATTACAAATGATATTCTCATTCCATAAAGAGACATTGCCAATACATCTCTACCCCACTCATCAGTACCAAGAAGCGGGTTGCCAGAGCATGATGGTGTTAGACATGGAGGCATATACCTGTAGCTCTCATTTATAACTATTTTATACTCCCAGTAAGGCTCCCAGCTAATTATGGGGCCTATTACAGCTAGGATAAAAACTATAAATACTATTATGCCTCCAATAACACCTATCGGTGATTTACTATAAGCATACGCCATTAACTCCCATTCTCTTATTCTCGAAGAGTTCTTAGTAATCCAGCCCCGAGAGAGCTTCTCTCTAATACCAGCATAAAACCATATTACTTTCTTTAACGCTTTATACACAAACTCCACGCACACAACCCCTCTAGTACCTTATTCTCGGATCTATTACAGCGTAGAGTATGTCTACAACTAAGTTGACTGTAATGTAGATTACGGCGACTAGAAAAGTACAGGCTATTATAACTGGGAAATTTAATCTCATAATCGCCTCATACATATACCTACCTATACCGGGAATATTGAATACTGTCTCTGCAATAATAGCACCTGAGAGTAATCCGCCGAAGTTTAAGCCTAGAACTGTGACAACTGGAACCATAGCGTTTTTAAGCGCGTGTTTCCAAACTGATAATCTGCGTAGTCCTCTAGCTTTCCCGTAGAGTATGAACTCCGCGCTTAGTGCGTCTAGAAGACTATTTCTCACAATTCTAGCTATAAACCCACCATTGAGTAGTCCTAGTGCAAGACCGGGTAAGTATAGCCTCTTAAAAGTATCTGCTACAACACTAAACTCACCACACATCATTGCAGCAAACATTGGAACATTGCCGAGAGCTGATGCTAAATGTCCAAGAACAGGCACTCTCTGCGGTAGTATGGAAACAGTTGTTCTACACGCTATTGTTGGCTCAGGTATTCCAGCTAAATACGTCGTCTTAGTGTATACGAAGAGTAAGAGTATGAGGAAGTAGTAGAGTACAAATGCTGGAAGAGAACTCCCCACGAGAGCCATAATTCTCACTGCGAAGTCTACATGTGTGTCCTTAAAGACTGCTGCAAGTAGTCCTAGAGGTATTCCTATAGCAATTAAAAACAAGAAACCTACTATTGCAACTTCTACTGTAACACCAAATCTACTAGTTATCTCAGTAAAGACGTTTCTATGTCTAACAGGGTCTTCTAGTTGACCTGTAAGTAATTGTTGAACTAGAAACACAAACTGCTCATACCATGGTGCATTAAACTTATACTTAATTCTTATCTGCTCAAGTGTTTGAGGATTCATTAATTTCTCTCCAACCCAAGCCCTAACAGGGTCTGCTGGAATAGCGTATGCTATTAAATAAGTAATGAGCAATACACCTATTAGCGTGGGTATAAATGTTATTAGCCTCCTCGCTAGAAACGAGACCATTCCCACCTCTTGACACCGCTGTGAAGTAAAATATGGGGAGGTTAATAAAAATAGAGAATAGAAGGTTATAATTTAAAAAGTATAGTAAGTATAGTTTATGGTGTAGGTTTATAGCCGTAGAGTTTTTCCCAGAGAGTTGCGTTCCAGTAATATGGGTTGATTTTTAGTACTATATATGCATCTTCCTTGTAGTCTGCTACGTAGTAGGGCCCTGTTGACACGGGGTAATCTTTAAGTCTCAGATATGTCTCGTCTTCTTCGCCCTCAATTACGTACTTTGCCCACGCAGATGGGTCTTTACCATTGTTTGAATCTGTTATAGCTGCCTCGTATTTATCTCCTAGAGCATACTCCATTGGTATAACGCTAGCTACACCTGTTGTTAATATATGTAGTATTGGTGCATATGGGAATTTCATCTTTAACTTAACAACACCTGCTGTTGTCCCAGCATAGTTGAAGAAGCCTAACAACTCACTCAAAGACTTCACCTCTACTGATTTACCGTGATAAACAGCTACTAGCCCCTTTGAGAGTACTTCTTCAAACTCACTTTCACTTAGTACTTGAGAAGCATTTACATCAATAAAACTATCTATCATCCACTGTGCTCCACCAGGTAAGTTAAGTCTTACAGCTCTCCAGAGACTAAATAACACGTCAGTAGCATCTATTGGATATGTCTTCCTGTTCCAAGGATCATACGCGAGTACTCCTCCCCGTATTACGAGATATAGTTCATCACCCTCTTTACTGAATGCCCACGCTACTGCAAGTTCTGGCTCAGGCTCTGTGTTCTCGTAGTAATATGTTATTGGCTTCGAGTAGATCTGATCAAAGATCTCCCAGCCAAAGCTCTCATAGCTCTTAGCTGGGTCAAATGTATCTGGCCACCCGATTGTAGCGATAACCATTGTCTTAGGATCGTTCTTTATACCTAGTACACCAGTATCTACAACTGGAGCATCTGGGTGTTCGTACACTAAGTCATACCTAGCAGACTTTGTAAGCGGATAGTACATGTTAAGTACCCAGCTACCATAGTTACGCCCTGTTATCGCTTGACCAAGCATTATCATAGGAGCCTCATTATTATACACTATTACAGCCGCGTTTATAATAGCCTCTCTAACCTTAGGGTCAAGAACTCTCTGCGATAGCTTACAAAGAGCGCTCACTGGAACATCTTTCCAGCCCGGCGCCCCAATAGTCACCATTGAAACCGGCTTTTCCCAGTTCTCTCTAGTAGCCTCTTCATCTAATACATATCCCACAACTAGTAGTGGTTTATTAGTTGGCCCAGTGTATGCTGCCCCAGTACCCTGTGGACCTACAACTACTATGTAGTTTGGTGTGTCAACATATCGCTCTACAGTTGAGAGGTACTTGCCAACGTCTCCAGCAGCAACATTCTCCCAGTACTTGAGGTCTTTAAACTCTGCACCACCCCAGACAAATGGCATTAAGTAGTTATCTGGGTCTAAGTAGTCAGGTATCCACCCCAATAATGCGACGTCGAAGTTAAAGTGATCTATTTTGTCGAGGAATTGAGGCCAATTTAAAACTTCAACATGTACTTTAAAGCCCAGCCTAGTCCACTCGTTTTGTAGTAGTGCAGCGATCTGTGCTCTAGCAGTGTTACCTAGATTGTAGTATATAGTTATCTCGTATTTTGAGGGGTCAAAACCTCTCTCCTCTTTTAACTTATTAATAATCTCCTGGGCTTTTGCTCTGTCATACTCATACTTAACTATACCGTACTCCGTATACCCCATCATACCATTTGGCACTATTGTATAGAGTCTAACATATAGATTTCCAAATATAGATGTCAATATCGTGTCATAGGGGACAGCCCAGGCTAATGCTTGTCTAACTTCTGGTATATTAAATGGCTCTCTCATAGTGTTTAGTATTACGTACTGTATTGTCAATCTAGGCTTTGTAGGATCTCTTTCTAGTATTAAGTAGAACTTACCAACGGGTGTTCCATTGAGATCTGCCCATCTAGCCGGCGTAATAGTCGCTATATCAGCTACACCAGCCTTATACAATTGAATCCTAGTCATCTCCTCATTAGCTATAATGTATAGTATAGTTTCGTGAAGGCTATACTTCAATGTGGGAGTAGGTGTAGGCGAAGTAGGTGTAGGAGTAGGTGTGGTTTCTGTAGGAGTAGGGCTTGTAGGAGTAGGTGAAGGTGCAGGAGCTAGTTGAGTTGCAAGAATAGCCGCAATAGCGATGACAACAACAACGGCTATGATTATAGCTATAGTCTTGGTTGTAATACCTTCCACGACAAGACACACCCATCTGTCTAGTATTAAGTTTAAACTTATAAGTCTTAATCTCGACGCTTTTAACCCGTAGTTTCGTGATCTACTCCAATAAGCGGAATAAAAGTTAACCCATAATTCTCAAGTCTCCATAGCAACCTCTTAACCGTCTTAGAGACTGTGGGCGAACTTGCAGCTTCTTCAAATGTAAACCACGAAACACCTGTAACATCTCCACCCGGTCTCAGCTCACCTCTTAGAGTACTAGAGTCGAAGAGCACGTCTACGATGACGTAGTGATATTTGACTCTACCACTTTCATCACGCACAATATTATTAAGAACCCAGAGTATACCTAGAGGTTCAGCTTCAAGCCCAGTCTCTTCTCTCAACTCTCTCTTAGCTGCATCACTAATTCTCTCACCAGCCTCAACCACGCCTCCAGGAATAGACCACTTACCAGCCCCTGGAGGGTATGCTCGCTCAACAAGTAGAATCTTGTTGTCAAGAATTACAACAGCACCAACAGCCGCTATTCCATATTTCGGATAGAGCCTCTCCACAACATCCTCACCAAGCACTAATATATAGGTTTTTAAGTAGAATTTCAAATTATATCAATTTCTACTTGGAGACTGATGATTAAGAGGCGTATTTCATTGAAAACTTTTAAACCGAGAGTACTTGTCTTTATAGCGTCACCTCGAAAATATGGTAGTACCACACAACTAGCTCAAGTAGCTGTAAAGGGTGTTTTAGATGCCGGTGGAGAAGCAGAGTTAATATACTTATATGACTACGTAATTAAGCCCTGTATAGGCTGTGTATCAGATAATATTAAGTACTGCAAATATCCATGTATTATAAGCGATGATGATTTCAATAAACTCGCAGAGCAAATGGCGAATTCAGAGGGCTTTATATTCTCTACACCAGTATACTGGTATGCTCCACCAGGAGTATTAAAGAACTTCATTGATAGACTCACATCGCTAGAAAACATAATATTTCACGGCTCGAGGAGCTTGCTAGAAGGTAAAGTTGCTGGTTTTATAGCTGTAGGTGCTGATAGTGGAATATTAATGACAATAGCATACTTGATGTCAGTTATGAACAGTATGGGGGTAGCTATACCACCCTGGAGTATTGCTTACTCACACAGCCCAAATCCCCTAGAAGACGAGAAGGCTCTAAGAGATGCCTATAACGTAGGCTACCTCCTCGTAGAGACTATTAAAGCCCTGAGATCTTATGGAGTGCACATAGGTTACAAGCCAGATGTCAACGTTAGAGAGCTTGTAGAATTACTGAAAGAGTATCTGAGTAGTGTTAGTGTAAATAGGGAACAGAGAATCAAACTCCTAGAGAAACTTATGAAGAAATAGAGCAGGCGTTCTCTTCGCATAATTTCTTCCTAAGTTCACTTAAAATATTCGTAGAACTCCACATACCTACTCTCTCGGGGAATTTAATTACTTTAATATCTCTAAGGCCCCTCTCTCTCAGTTTCTCCTCTAGAGTGTGTGGCTCGATCCACTGATCTGGTCCAAGTAGTATGATATCTGGTTTAATCTCCTCAACTGGTTTAAGGAGATCTTGGATATCGCCTAGCACAGCTGTCGTCACGTACTTAATACTCTTAACAACTTCAAGCCGATCTTTCTCGCTCATAATGGGCTTTCTACCTTTAAACTTCTCGAAATTCACATCTCGAGAGACAATAACGTGGACACTACCTAGTTTCCACGCGTGTCTTAATAGTGCCATGTGACCAGGGTGTAGAAATTCAAAGCTACCAGTAACTAGTACTCTTGGCCTCTTCGCGAGCTCTGTGACAGATCTCCAATTAGCCTTGACAAGACCTAGAAATCTCAGTGCGTCTAGTAGGCCCTCAGCGTATGCTATACAGGAGAGACTTGTAATATAGTCACCTCTCTCGTAATAGTATTTTGCATCACTCAAATAGTCTCTTGCAAGATTAAACACGTAGAGAGCTTCACGTGATATTTCACTCTCAACAGCTTCTTCAATAAATGCCTCGACATTTTTAATATAAGTACCTACTCTCTCAGCCAGTGAGGACTCCACTAGCAGACACCACTACAAAATGGTTTCTTAAACAGCTATTAAGCTGGAAGAGAGCCCTCCCTAATTAATTCTTAATAACCACTCCTCTTATTTTTACAAATCACGAGGAGGGAGTTAGAGTTGACTAAGTATAAGAAACCTAGTGCTACTGTGCTTATCTACGGTGAGATCTCTGAGAAAATTATTGATAGGCTCAGGGATTTTCTAAGAGTGCACGGATCCCGTGGTTTGAGAGTTATTCTTGTAAATTCAAGTTCACTAAAAGCTTTCGAGTATTTAAGGGAAATGCTTCTCGACAATTACTCTTTTACACTAGAAGTTTACACTATTAGTAGTGATCTTGTCGAAAAACTCCACAATTCCAGTAAGCTTGGAGAAGTAGTAGCAGTTCTCACCTCTAGCTCTGATATTGCTAAATTAGTGCCGAGTTCTCTCTCAGATAAAGTTATAGTGATTTAGCCATGGTATTTGAAGTCGTCATAACAACAGATAGGACTATGATGAGTAATCACCACGGTAAGGAGTTCTTAGGCTTTATTACTACAGGACCACCTATAGGTATGCCTGAGAAATTATGGCTTTACATATGTTCACCTAAACCTAAAGTAGACAAGCTAGGTAGGCCTATAGAAGCCCCATATGGGCTTAGAAAAGTCGAGGCTGTTCTTCAGGACGCTGGCTTTAACGCAGCAATAGTAGACCCAGATCACCTTTACAAACACGTAAACACAGTAAAAGTCATCTTAATAGGACATCATGACTACTTCGCATATGGTCCCCCTAGTAGTGAGTGGTGGAGTTTAACAGGAATAGAGCCAGTTAACAGGAGGAGTTTTATCAAGTTCATGAATAGTCATGTTATGAGGCGTGTAAAAGAGAGAGGTGCGAAGATAATTGTTGGTGGCCCAGCTGCGTGGCAGTGGCTTTACGAGTTAGAACTCGCTGAGAAGTGGGGTGTTGATACAATAGTTGATGGTGAAGGCGAGAGAATTGTAATTGAGCTTGTTGAGAAAGCTCTTCGAGGCGAGGAGCTCCCACGATACGTCTATGTCGGAGTAGACAACGTGCCAGGTGTAGAGGAGATCCCGGTTATTAAGGGAGCTAGCGTGAACGGCCTTGTAGAGATCATGAGGGGGTGTCCACGTGGTTGTAAGTTCTGTAGTGTGACAATAAGACCACTGAGGTTTATACCATTAGAGAAAATACTCGCCGAGATTGAGGTTAACATTAGAGCAGGCGTGAATGGAGTGATACTACACAGCGAAGATGTTCTTCTCTACTACGCTGATGGTGTAAAGCCTAGACCCGAGCCTATATTGAAGCTGCATGAAGAGGTCATTAAGAGAATAGGTGAGAAGGGTAGTTTAGCGTGGGCTCACGTTAGTCTAGCCGCTGTAAAATACGCTGAGGAAAACTATAAGCTTATATCTAAGCTTACACGAGAGCTCTTATTAAATGAATACAGGAAGCTCATTGGTGTCGAAGTGGGAATTGAGACTGGTAGCCCCCGCTTAGCAAGAGAGATCATGGTGGCCAAGTCAAAGCCTTATCCAGTTGAAATGTGGCCTGAAGTAGTAGTAGACGCCTTTAGGATTATGCATGAAAACATGATTATACCAGCCGCGACTGTAATACTAGGCATACCTGGTGAAACCAGCGACGATGTAGTCAAGACTATAGAGCTCATTGAGAAGCTTAAACCCTATAGGAGTATTATTGTACCAATGTTCTTCGTGCCTATGGGTGCTTTGAAGAAGAATAAGTGGTTTCTACGAGACCACTTGAAACTAGAACACATAGAGGCTTTGAGAATAATGTTTGAACATACTGTTTACTGGGCCGAGGACATAATGAAAATCTATATGTCTTCACCACTATACCTGCCAATTAAATTTCTACTCAAGTACTTTATAGGGTATGTTAAAAAGAAAGTTAAA
>Ga0185307_1001816_pt1 | contig 11489 bp, 18 predicted proteins | sample LHCtaG_FD_128010 | JGI IMG/M metagenome (GOLD analysis project Ga0185307, IMG submission 128010) | Hot spring microbial communities from Little Hot Creek, USA to study Microbial Dark Matter (Phase II) - LHC4sed_matched (SPADES... | ecosystem: Environmental > Aquatic > Thermal springs > Hot... | reverse complement strand
TTACTACGGAAGTGAGAAGGTTAAGGTCAGCCTTTACAGTGAACTTGCTAAAAACAATTATGGAATAATTATACTGCGCACCCATTCAGCATTGAGAAAAGAGGAAACTTTAGTGGATTTTTTCACATCGGAAGAATTTAGAGAAGGCATCTACTCAAACGAGTTGAGTAGTGGACTGTTAACCATAGGTAACTATTCCTGGATCCCCAACAAATATTTCTTTGCAGTGACTCCGAAATTTATTGAGAAACTGGAGGGCTTTTTTCCGGGGAGCATAGTTATCGCAATGGGTTGTTCAAGCCTTAAAACTGGATATGAAGAGATGGCGGACGCATTTATCAAAAAGGGTGCAAAGGTCTATATCGGTTGGACAGAGCTTGTTAGTATAACTCACAGCGACAACTCAACGTTGAAATTTCTCCAATACTTCTTGACAGATGACAAGACGGTGAACGAAGCAATAAACATGTGCAATCAATTCAAAGACCCCAACCCTGAGTGGTCTTCAACAAAACTTTCTTATCGCCTTAAAGAGGAGAAAATCGCCGGCTACAGGTTTTCCGACTTTGTTGCAAACGCAATTTTAAGTTTTCAGCTTTTTTCACGGTGGAAGAAGCTTTTAGCTAAGGTTCTGTTAGTTCTTTGAAACGTTTGGCCACTAGATGGAGAAGATTTTCTCTTAACGTTTTTCCAGAATAGTTTAATGGGCGTAGGTTACCTATCTCCTCTGCCAATTCCTTATCCTCTAAAACTTCCGCCACCCACTTTTCAAAATCTCCACGGTAAAGGTGAAACTCTAAGGATTTTATGTTGACTGTGTTTATTTTTTCCATGAACTCTTTCAGTGATGATGCGCTTTCTCCTGTGTAGTTTCCTATTGATGTGAAGAAGTAGAAGGCTTTCTCCCTAGAAACAGTTTTTAGCGCTTTTGTTTCCGGCTCATTTTTCACTTTTGTTTTCTCCTTCTCTGCTTTTATTTTTGTTCTTTGTTGGTGTTAACTTTTTCGGGTCATTTACTATTAAAGGTTGGGTTTCCTTAAACTTTTTTGTGACTATGGATGTACGGATTCTTAAAACTCCAGGAAGAGGCGCGACTGATGTGGCGATGAACTCGTGAAGGGTTTCCTGGTTTTCAGCTGTTACCTTTGCTATTATTTGGAGTTCTTCAGAAAGCGAAGTGTAGACTTCTGTGATTTGGGGAATTTTGCATAGTTTTTCTGCTACGTGCTCGCTTTCTTTTGGGTCTGTGATTATTGTCATTATTGCCGTTATAGTTTTTGCTCCAGCTTTTTCCGCATCTATAAGCGTTGTGTACTTTTTTATTACACCATATTTTTCCATGCGTTTTATTCTGTCGTAGACTGTTGAGTGGGCTATTCCGAGGCGTTTACCAATGGTTGTATAGGTTTGTCTGGCATCTTCCTGTAATATTTCCAGAATTTTTATGTCTGTTGAATCTAAGCTGAAGCTATTGTCTTTCACTTTCAACTTAAGCCCTTCTGGATATTCTTTTATTAGCGGCCTTCAATAAATTATTTGTTATCGGAAAAGTGTAGAAAATTTGCTTAAATTTCGAAAATTATTCGATTAATTAGCATCGGAAATGTAGATAAGATTTACGGGCTTATGCACCGCAGCCTTTATTTGTGATGTTCAGAGTTGGAAGATTGTTCGAAAAATAACATTTTATCTACATTTTTTCAATTTTAAAATTTTAAACCTACACTTTTGCGGATAAACTGACAAATAGGTTTAAATCTGTGGATAGAACATTCTTCTATAGGATTCTTATAAGAGGTTGCTGTTAAAATGAAAACTTCAAAAGTTTGGGAGATTCTGAAAAGATTTAAGGAATTATGCCGATTTCGTGGTTGGAAAATTTCTGAAAGCGATGACTGGGTTGAAACAGGCAACAAATACCACAATTTTCTGTTGACAAGAAACATAAATCCCTCATCCTTCAAGAGTATAGTTGCAAATAGAAAATGTGTTGTTCGGGAAGGCTTATCCTACCGGGTTGTTGAAGCTTCTTACATGGCTTGGCTTTTTTCTGAAACCCCTCCTGAAGGTCTTGTCAACATTTTTCTTGAAAACCCAGAGTTTTCAAAAAAGGTTGCTTTATACGATTTGAGCCCTCTTGCTGAAGGGAAAAACACGTGTGTTAAATTAAACTATACTGACAGTCCAGTCTTTCAAGAGTTTGAGAAATTTCTTGAAAGAGATTTTGGCGTTAAAATTGAGGAATATACTAACTTAAAGCCCTGCATCGAAGACTGCACATTGGCAGAACTACTCTAAGCGTTTTAGACATCAAAGCCTTGATAAGCAGAGCATGGCATAATATTATTTGTGAGCGGGCATGTCGGAAGAGGCTGAAGAGGTTAAGAGGCTTCTAGCGTTTAAGAAAAAGCTTGAGAAAAGAACTGAAAGGCTTGAATCCGAACTTAAAGAGCTCAAATCCATCCTTGAGGCTGTAAACTCGGTGTTGTTGGCTAAAGGTTTTAAACGCGCTGAAATTGTCAAAAAACCTCCAACAGAAGCCATGCCGCCAATTAAGGAGGAAGAGAAAATTCAGCCGCCCACGCCAGTGCTAGAGTTTCGGGAAATTATACCATTAAAAACTGCGGCTGGAGAGCCCCTTGCAAAAATCTACGTAGGCGAAAACTTTCTAAAAATAGTTTTAGCAGAGGATAAAAATTTTGATGTGAACACTCCTCCTTTCAACCAGTTTCTCGTCGAAAGGGTGCTAGCCAAAATGCAACAGAAAGACAGCGAGCTGGCCAAGGCTGGAAAGCTTAAGCCGGAGGAAATATTCGCCTACAACATTGTGAGGGAAGGCGATTTTGTCCGCGAAATACACGTAAAGAATTTTGATGCAGAACGTCTAAAAGAGATTAAGTCAAGTGTAAAATGGACTTTGGAGAAAATGTATGAAAAAATGAAAAGTCAACGTTGAAAAGCCGAAACAGTCTATGGCCATTTTCTGTCAAAGTATATGTTTTTGCCTTTCGCCGAAAGCGGTATTCCCATGGCAACGGTTGCTTCTGGCATGAGGTTTAACTTTAACGCTGCTGTGCCGATGCGGTACATTATTCGGTTGTCAACGTTGAGGAGGCCGGCCATTTTTACGGCAGAACCCAAAGCTATTCCAAGGTCTAAAGCCTTAAAAACACATGTGGGGCCAGTAAAATCCAGTCCAACGCTTTTTTCGGCTTCTTCAAATTCCCTGCAGTTTTTGTAGCCGCATGCCCCACAGTTTATTCCTATGCTTTTACTTCCTCTAACCCCTATTAGAACTATGGCCTCCGAGTCTTTCACGTTTTTCGCGTCGCGTTTAAAACCGTCTATATTTCTTTGTTCGGCTACCTCACTCATTTTTTCAGCTATAGCGTCTTTTTCTTCTCCATAAACAATTAATGTTAGGATGTCGTCTATTCCCGCCGTTTTTGGAGCTGTTCTTGCAGCGGCCAGCATAAGTTTTGCCGCCTCTAAAATTGCCTCTTTTTCGGCTTTCTCGCTTTCAATTTTTGGGCTCATAACTTTAGCTCCTCCTTTTAAATGGTGATGCTAAGTTTTAAACAGCAAACGGAATTAAGTGTTTTGTTCCACTTTCAGCTATCACGCTATTAAAAAGCTGTGAAGACTTTCTTCAAAAGCTCGATTATGGCGTTTAACTGCCCCGTGTAGAAGCCTGCAGCCAATAGAGAGACGCCTAAAAGCAGTAGTAAGGCGCCTATAACCCTCCGCTCTTGAATGTCCATTTTTTCACCCTAAATGTTTTTTGAGGCGGGCTTCAACTTGACCTTTTGGAACAAAACCCACTATTCTGTCCACTTCCTCGCCAGCTTTTAGGATTATGAGGGTTGGAATACTATAGACTTGGAACCTCTCAGCGGTGGCTGGGTTCTCATCCACGTTAATTTTCCCAACCAAAACTTTTCCGGCATACTCTTTTGCCAATTCCTCCACAACCGGCGCCATCATTCTACATGGCATACACCAATCCGCGAAAAAGTCAACTAAAACCAGCGGGTTTTCGTTTACGATCCCGTTAAAATTTGAATCTGTAATATGGATCACTTGTCCACTCAAACTCTTTTTCTCCTTCCCTTTCATTAATTCCCGTAGTTTCCTTTCTCTGATACGCTTCAGTTCATCGTCCTCGGCGGATATAAACTCTTCGTGCGTGTCACGCATAAAGGCTCATCGCTTCTATTATAGATGATTTAGAAGCGCTTTAATTTTTCTATACGCTTCTTTTGGGCTGTCAGTTTCCATAGCAGCCTTCTCGAAGGGGCAAACATCCCCTCCAGAAGCATCTAAAATTCGTTCCACAATTCTGTCCCATTCCAAATAGACGTCATACTCTTCTAAGACTTGTTTGGCTTTAATGCTTAAGGCTGATGCGTAGACCGCCTCTATTCCAGCATATACGCAGAGCAGCGCTATGGCTTTTCCAACAACTTTATCCGCAATAGACGCGCCTTTCATGTGATATCCAAGCTTGTCTAAAGCTTTTAGGAAGGCGGAAACTCCATGGGATGCGCTTTCAAAAAGCACCTTGGAATCCTTAACTATTACGAGTGTCAACCCGTTTTCTTGCAGTTTTCTTTTAGCTATTTTTAGGTCTTCCCTCATCCCGCATCCAGCTTAAGGGTTTATCATACGGCAAGGTTTTGCTGATGATTAAATGCAAGTATATCAAGCGCTAAACTAACTATTAAAAATGAAGGCTTTATCCTTTTTCAACTATGAACAGGTGTTTTTCTGGCGTTGCGGCAATTTTCCATGCAAGATCTTCGTTGGGTTTGCCCTTTGAAAGTTGTTCCTTAAGCATTTCTATTACTTGTGGGTTTACGTGGATTGTTAGGGCTTTGTTTTGGTTTTTGATTTTAAAAGTTGCCGTTATGCCTTCTTCGTGATTTTCCACTTTGAGCTTTTGGTTTCCAACGGTGCATTGGGTTGTTGCTTGGATGCCGTCGAGGATGCACGAGAAAGGGGTTGCGAGAGGAAGCTTTGCTGTAACTTGCATATCCCAATTTTTGGTATTGTCTACGCTTAGAGTTTTCTTCGCTAATCTCGCCATTTTCACACCTATGACTAGGAACGGTCCTAAATGTCCGTGAAGGTTTTCAGCGTTTTTAATCTCCAGTTTTAAGGCTTCCTTTTCGTTAAGCACCCTTTATTCCCTTCACTTTTGCCCTTTCCAACGCTCCTATCACTGGTATGGCAACTACTAGGCCTATTACTCCGCCTACTAGGTGCCACGGGCCCCAGAATGTTAGCGCCCACTCCAAAGATTTACCCATGAAAACTGTTCCAATAACGACGCCAGCAAAATAGGCCGATATCATTGTTGAAAGGGTTGCCACAGCCATACTGTAGGGTTTGAGGCCAATTTCGTGTTTGCAAAAAGCCATTAAACCGTCGAAGAGGATGGCTGATGCTAGGAAACCTATCATCTGCGTTGATGCCGGTCTCATCGCCAGCACTATTATGGCGCCTATTATGCCGACCGCCGACGGTATACCAGTTTTGCCAGAAGCCCACGTGGCCAAAAGCAACGTGAAATAAACAGAGAAGTCGCAGAATATGGGCAGCTGAAACAACGTAAACCCCACTGGCCCCACTGTTAGGTTTAACACAACCCACATAGCTGAGAATACGGCTATTATGGCTATGTCTAATGGTTTGAAGCGCAATTATCCATCTCCGTAATACTTTTTAGACGGAAAGTAATACTATTTTGCATAAAAACTTTATGGTTCAAACACACAAAAATAACCGTGATCTATCATGACGAAAAAAGCCGGGATAGTGCGGGTGAGCGTAACCTTTCCGCCGGGACTGCTGAAAGATTTCGACGAAGTTATAAATAAAATGGGATATGAAAACCGTTCGAAAGCTGTTCAAGACGCCGTTAGACTTTTTGTTTCTGAACGTAAATGGCTTCAAGAAGAGAAGGGAGTGCAAGCGGGAGTTTTGATGCTTCTCTATGACCACGAGGTCAGGGGGTTGGAAGACGCTTTAACCGATGTTCAGCATCATTACGCCCATGTAATATCTTCAACAATGCACATCCACTTATCCGAAAGAGAATGCCTAGAAGCTATTGCTGTTAAGGGCGATGCTGCGGAAATCCGCAAACTAAGCGACGAACTGGCATCAAAAAGAGGCGTTAAACTCCTAAAAACAATGATTGTTTCCCTTTAAAAGCCCTTTTAACGGGTTATCTCAAACATTTTTTCCAAGGCTTTTCGAGCCTTACTTGCCACGGGCTCCGGCACAGTGACCAAATGCTTCTCCTCTTTAAGGGCCAAGTAAATCCTTTCAAGAGTGTTCAGCTTCATGTTTGGACAAACAGCACCTTCGTAGGCTAAAACAAACCTTTTTTCCGGGTTTTCTTTTTTGAGGCGGTGAAGTATTCCCTCTTCTGTTGCTACAATAAAGGTTTTGGCCGGACTTTCCCTTGCATATTTGCACATCTGGGACGTGCTACCAATAAAGTCGGCTATTCTCCGCATTTCAGCGTTGCATTCCGGGTGAACCATGACAACGGCCTTTGGATGCTGAGCCTTGAGCACTTGCACCTCCTCCGGCTGGAATAATAGGTGAGTTGGGCAGAAACCCCGTTCTGGAATGGGAATTATGGTTTTCCCAGTTTTTTCTTGGACATACTCCGCCAGGTTGTGATCAGGCCCGAACAGCACTGTTTCAGCGTTTAAGGCGTTTATAACTTCGACAGCATTAGCCGACGTGCAGCACACGTCACAGTAAGCCTTAGCTGAAGCCAAAGTGTTAACGTATAAGACTACCGGCACAAGTGGGTACAGCACCTTCCACCTCTTGATTTCGTCAACAGTTAACATTTGAGCCATGGGACAGCGGGCGCCGGCGGAAGGCAGCAAAACCTTCTTGTCAGGGTTGAGGATAGCCGCCGACTCAGCCATGAAATCCACAGCTGCGAAGACAATTACTTCCGCTTCTTTTTCCATCATGGCTTTTCTGCTGAGCTCTATGCTGTCGCCAACATAGTCTGCTATGTCTTGTACTTCTGGCCTCTGGTAGTTGTGAGCCAAAATAATAGCTTTCTTCTCTTTTTTAAGTTTCAGTATCTTTTCATCCAAGTTCATCCAGTTCGCCTTAAAGGTTTTCAAAAGCACAACGCTAGATATATGCCTTTGCTGTAAAACCGCCTAATTCTCGGATAGCAAATATTAAAGGAGTGTTTTTAAGTTTGTTTCTTAGGCTATGAGGAATCTCCAATTCTTTGCCACCACGGTCATGGGAATAGAGGACATAGCCGCAGAGGAAGTTGAAAACCTTCTAGGGGTTAAAGTCGAAAGAGACATAGGTAGAATAGCCTTCGAAGGTGAAACAGCTGACATTTACTGTCTAAACCTTAAAGCCAGAACCATCAACAAAGTTTTCATCGAACTTTGCCATTCAACTTTTGAAAGCTTAGATGACATATACCGGCTAACGAAGGCCGTAGACTACCCATGGATAATTGACTTTCAGCAAACTTTCGCCGTGAGAAGCCAGAGAATCGGCATCCACAACTTTACAAGCATGGATGTTTCACGGGTGGTGGGCCAAGCAATAATAGACTCTTATATGGAAGCTACTGGCAAAAGGTTAAAAGTGAACCTTGACGCCCCAGACGTTGAAGTTTACTGTCTTATAAGGGATAAGGAGTTTTTAATGGGAATAAACACCACTGGTGATTCTCTTCATAAACGTCGCTACCGTGTCTATCATCACCCAGCGGCTTTAAAGCCAACCATCGCTTCGGCAATGCTGAAAATAGGCGGATGGTCTCCAGCAAAGTCCCTGCTTGACCCCATGTGCGGCGGCGCCACAATCCCAATAGAGGCAGCGTTAGAAGCCAAAAACATTCCACCTGGCAAGCTGAGAAACAACTTTGCCTTCTTTAAACTCAAAATCTGTAGCCGAGAGGAATTTGAAAAGATAAAGGCCAAGGCTCTTGCAGAAGAGTCTCGAAACGCTTCCTTCAACATACATGCCATGGAAAAGTTTGCCAAACACATGCAAGGTGGAATTGAAAATGCTAAAAAGGCTGGAGTTTACGAGATGATAAACTTCAAAATTGGGGATGCAACTGAAACTGAAGACTATCCAAACGTGGATTTCGATTTATTTGTTGTAAATCCACCATACGGACTGAGAGCAAACCCGAAGGAAGGGGTGTGTAAACTCTACGGGCAGTTTCTCCGAACACTAAAAGGGAAATTCGCTGGCGCAACCCTTGTTCTGATTACGGCAGCCTCGAAAAGGTTCAAAGAAACCGCAGAAAAAGCCGGATTAACGGTGATGGAGGAACGCAAAATATGGCATGGCGAACTTCTAACAAGCATATTCAAATGCAAAATCTAAACTTTTACCGCTTCACCCAAAAATGGTGCGGCGGGCCGGATTTGAACCGGCGAACCCCTACGGGAGAGGATGGCTCATAGGGGTTTAAAGCTTTCCAACACCAATCTTGAGTCCTCCGCGTTTGACCTGGCTTCGCTACCGCCGCCCAATATCAAGCTTTCAAAAGCATTCTTATTAACATTCCCCAAAGTAACCATAGGCGTCTATAAACTAAGATTGGTGAAAAGACCTTAGACAGCGTGAAAAATTTGACAGTCGCAAGTTTTAATAATACGTTTAATTAAATTATTATTTTACCTTTTGATTCGCTGGAATGGTTTAGATATGGGTCGCAGTCGAAGGGGAGAAGTCCAGATTCTGACTGATATTCTAACTTTGTCTCTGAAAGGTGTTAAGGCGACCCACCTCATGTATAAAGCCAATTTAAGCTATTCCACCCTTCAGAGATATCTCTCCGTGGCCTTAAAACAGGGTTTAATCACAAAGACCCGCAACGATGACGGTTCAGTAGTTTATTGCATCACGGAAAAGGGCAAACTTGTTCTGGAAAAACTTAAAGACGTCAAGTACGCCCTGCATTTTTAGGGCTAGGTTAACTCGCAGATGGATATTTCCTTAAGCTTAGCCCTCAACCTAACCTTCAACTCCAAGTCTCTGCCAGTATAATTTCCAATAACGGTGTCTTGAATCTGCACTTCGCCATATCGGGGTAGAATTATCTCGCCGACCGCCGGCTTACCCTTCTCAATCTTCCTATCAACCTTCAGCAGCCATTTTGGCAGTGTAACCTCTCCCGTTTCAGCGTTGTACTCAATGAGGTTGTGCTGGCTTAAGTCTGTTAATATCAGGTGAAGGCTTTCCTTCGGAATTTCGGTTTCCTTAGCTAATTTTTTGATGTTTTTCACTTTTTGCTCTTTAATAAGCGTTAATATGTCTGCAACTGTTAGCATAACTGTAAATTTGTGCCTCACAGTATTAAGGGTTAGGAACATCTTGTCTATTCAACCCGTAAAATTTTGTAGAAAAAGAGAAAAATCGTCTAGACAATTATCCTAGATTTTTCATACTTAACCATTTAAATATCTGTTGTTGCACTTGAAATGGAGAGGGCGGGGAAAGGCGAGGAACAAAATTAAAAAAGCCTGACCTTTTTCGCGTCCGCTTCCGTCAGGGAGGGACTTTGAAAGTGGAAACAATTGTCAATAAAGAATTCGTGGAAGAACTTAAAAAAGAGTGGAGAACTTTGTGGCGGGAGCGGATAGACGACAAGGTTAGGGCTGAAGCCATAGCCAACAGGGACTACAGCGCCTTGTTTGTTGAACGGGGCACCGTGATTTTCGCCACAAGAAAGTTTAAGCTGCTAAGCCTAAGGGAAATCCTGCAGATGCACGGCATCTTAGACGCTGACCGTTTTGTCCCTCCAAACCCGTCTGTCGGCGGGTGGGGAAAATTCATAAGAACAGTCATAGCCAACCAGCAACCTTCAAAGCGGAGGAAAAGGACTCAACAGCATGTTGAAGGCGAAAGGGAAAAACAGCAGTTGAAGAAGGGCGGTAGGGGCTGGCTTCACATAATTTAGCTTAAAACAATCGTGAAACAGCATCCCTCCCCCTCTTTCTATTTCATTTGTGCTAGCATTTAGCGCTTAATGGTGAGTGTTTTGGGCAGCTACAGAAGCAAGTTAGACATTATAGCAGACATTCTCACAGTGGTTAAGGGCAATGGGAGTGCTAAAAAAACCCAGATAATGTATGGAGCAAACTTAAGCTACACAGTTTTATCCAAGTATTTAGCTGAAGTTTTAAACGCTTGCCTCATAAAATTTGAAAGCAGCAAACGCCATTATGTGATAACCGAAAAGGGCAAAAAGTTCCTCCAGCATTACCGCGAATATTCAAAGCGAAACAAGCATGTGGAGCGCCAGTTGGAAACAGTAAACGCCAAAAGAAAAGTTTTGGAGGAACTATGCACCGCTTAAACCCTATGCTTTGGTGAAAATTTGCCACGTCATAAAAATCTAACAATTACTTTTTACACCACAATTCTATTCCTTTATTCTTCAAGCTTCTTTATTTCACCTGCTTCGTGTTACAGCCAAGAAGATGCTGAGATCGCAATTCAATCCGCTGAAAGCACGGTTCTAAACTGTTACAAGGCGATTTTTGAGGCGGGGAAAGCTGGCGCCAATGTAAACAGCCTGCTACAAGTTTTGAATGAGGCTGGTTGGCTTTTGTCTAGGGCTAGGGTGGCTTACAATAATCGCGATTTCAACTCAGCCTATGAATACGCCACAAATTGTAGCCAAATGCTCGATGGGCTTGCCGATAAAGCTGACAGTTTAAAGTTGGAGGCTGAAGATGTGAGGCGGATGGATTTTCTGGTCAATTATGTGGGTTCTTTTGTGGGCGCCGTAGCAATTGTTGTGGGCGGTTATGCTTTTTGGGTTTTCCTTAAAAGACGCGAAAAAACTGTGGAGGCGTAAAGGTTGCGGATTACTGATTATGGCCTTCTGTACTGGACAGTTGTAGGCGTCTTAGCACTGCTTGTGGCCTCGTCCTTTCTTAGCAGAGTTTTGGTTTATCCAAGAACAGAGTTCTTCACAGAACTTTGGATTCTAGATGAGAATCACCGGGCTGAAAACTACCCATACACTATTACATGCGGCCAAAACTATACCATTTATTTAGGCATTGGCAACCGTTTGGGCTACTGCGCCTATTACATGTTTCAAGTGAAGTTCAGAAATCAATCGCAGCCAGCACCCACAAGCTTCGGCCCAATAGAGAGCAGGCTTCCAAGCAGTTTACCGTCGCTGTTTAATATGACGGCTTTTGTCGCGGATGAGCAGGTTTTAGAGATCCCCATCACTTTCTCCTTCAATTACACTTGGGATGAACAGTTCTCAAGGGTTGAGCTTTGCGGTTTGAGGCTGAACGGCGTACAGCTAAACATAAACAACTGCACACTCTCATGGGATGCTGATAAAAAAGCATTCAGAGGATTCCTATTCTTCGAGTTATGGCTTTACAACGCCGACACAAACAGCTTCAAGTATCATGGACGCTTCGTCGGCTTATGGTTCAACATGACAG
>Ga0185307_1001815_pt1 | contig 11491 bp, 14 predicted proteins | sample LHCtaG_FD_128010 | JGI IMG/M metagenome (GOLD analysis project Ga0185307, IMG submission 128010) | Hot spring microbial communities from Little Hot Creek, USA to study Microbial Dark Matter (Phase II) - LHC4sed_matched (SPADES... | ecosystem: Environmental > Aquatic > Thermal springs > Hot... | reverse complement strand
CGCAGATGTTGTTATCGAGGCTATTGGAAAACCAGAAACATGGGAGCAAGCCCTAAAACTCGTTAGGAAGGGTGGAACAGTCCTAGAGTTTGGCGGATGCCCGCCGGGAACTGAGATTAGAGTCAACGCTGAGCAACTCCATTATGGCGAAACCACTGTTCTTGGCACGTTTCATGCAACACCCCTCCACTTCAGGAAAGCCCTAAACCTAATAGCCTCAAAAACCATTGACGTGGCGCCCCTTATAACGCGAAAGATGCCTCTGGAAAGGGTAAAAGAGGCTTTCGAAATCCTTTCAACGGCGAAGAACGAGATTAAAATAGCCATACAACCATAAGGAGGTTGTAAATGGCGAAAAAGCATGGCTAAAGCGGAAGGCTACATTCTAAGAATAGCCAAAAAAGAATGGGTTGAAAAGGTATTTGACTCAGCCATGTACTACACTGGAGCACGTAGGAAATGGCAGCCCGGACAGACAATACTTTTTGTTAGCAGAACAGAGTTCGGCGACTCCTTCATTGGTTATGGCGTGATAGAAAACATTTACGAAAAGGAGGAGCTTTCAGAAGAGGAACAGAGGGAATGTGAAACTTATGGATGGCGAAAAGCCATCGAATTCAAATATGTTTCGAAGTTTGAAAAGCCTCTGCCATTAAAAGAAACATTCTTAAAGCTTCGCGGGAAGACCCTCCACACATTACCGCTGACATCAGAGCAAATAAACGCCATTATAAGCCAAGCTGAAAAGTGAGGCTTTTCACCAAAATGGCTGTATATACTCCCTAACCCTAAACTTTACACCCATTTCTTTAGCGATTTGTTCAGCTTTTGAAATGTCAACTTCTGGAATTCTTACAACTGTAACTTCGACATCCAAAAGTTCCTTGGCTTTTTTAACAAACTCTAAGATGCTCTCAAAGGCGTTTTCAAAATTCGGTCTGCAAACTTGGTTATAGGTTTCCTTGTCATGGGCGTTTAAGCTTACGCTTACCTTGTCGACACCAGCCATTTTCAACTCTTTGACAACATTTCTTCCCTTGTTAAGCAGTAAGGCTTGACCGTTCGTGTCAACCCTTAATGTCACAATTTTTCCGTAATGTTTCCTTATCCATCTGCTAACTTCTAATACGCAGTCCAGCCTTTCAAGGGGCTCTCCAAAACCGCAAAAGACAATTTCACGCCAATTCCGCCTATTTATGACATTTTCAAGTTCCGCTATTATTTCGCTAATTGTTGGTTCCTTTTCAAGTTTGAGGTTGAAGCCTCCCACGCCGTCAAGGAAGTTTCTTAGGCAGAAGTAACAGTTGTTGGAGCACTTATTTGTTATGTTGAGGTATAGGTTATTTTCAAGCCAATAGACGATGCTGGGACTCTTTTTAGCCATCACCGCTTATTTTCCCTCTTTTAACTAGTGGGAAAGACGGATAAAAGGTAGGCGGAATACACGAGAATAAATTTAAAAGCAGATTTGAGGCTTATGGTTCTGTTATTACGAAGGGGCAAAGTTGCATGGTTAAATACATTTTTGTTACGGGCGGTGTGCTAAGCTCTGTTGGAAAGGGTATTGTAACCTCATCAATTGGGAAGATGCTTCAAGCAAGGGGGTTTAAGGTTACCGCCATAAAAATCGACCCATATGTGAACGTTGATGCTGGAACTATGAATCCGTACATGCACGGCGAGGTTTATGTAACAGACGATGGCGGTGAAACAGACCTAGATTTGGGCTGGTATGAACGCTTCCTAGACCTGGACTTGAGAAAGGAGAATAACATTACCACGGGTATAGTTTACAAGGCTGTTATTGAAAAGGAGCGACGGGGCGACTTTCTAGGAAGATGCGTCCAAATAGTGCCCCATGTGACAAATGAGATAAAGAGCCGAATAAGAAATGTGGCTTTGAACGCGAAGGTTGATGTGGCTCTGACCGAGGTCGGCGGAACCGTAGGCGACATTGAAGGCTTACCCTTCCTTGAGGCTATAAGGCAGATGCGCCTTGAAGAGGGCTATGAAAACACTTTGTACGTGCATGTTGCCCTAGTACCAATTTTGGATGTTACAAAGGAGATGAAAACAAAACCCTTACAGCACAGCGTTAACGAGTTGAGGCGCATCGGCATACAGCCAGACATAATAGTTGCAAGATGCTCCAAAATGATAGACTCGGAAGCCCTAAGAAAGATAGCGTTGTTTGGCACTATCCCAGAGAACGCCGTCTTCTGCTCCTACAACGTTGAATCCATTTATCAAGTGCCATTAATCCTCGACGAGCAGGGAATGGGCAGTTTCATATGCAAAAGGCTTGGGCTTCCAGAACGTGAACCAGACTTTGAGAACTGGAGGAAATTTGTGGACGCGGTGATAAACCCGGAATACGAGGTCAAAATAGCCTTGGTGGGCAAATATGCTGGACTAGCAGACAGCTATGTAAGCATGAGTGAGGCACTGCGCCACGGTGGTGCGGCATGCAAAACAAAGGTGAATATTCATTATATTGAAGCTGAAACTTTTGAGAAAAATCCCAACAAGGTTCAAATGCTAAAAGAGTTCGACGGAATATTCGTTCCCTATGGTTTTGGTTCAAGGGGCGCTGAGGGGAAAATTATGGCGATAAAATTTGCAAGGGAAAACAACATACCCTTCCTAGGCATATGCTTCGGCTTCCAGCTAGCCGTTGTGGAATTCGCCAGAAACGTCTGCGGCTTGGAAAAGGCAAACAGTACAGAAATAGACCCAAACACACCTCACCCGGTAATCGACCTAATGCCAGAGCAAAGGGGCATAGAATATAAGGGCGCCACAATGCGTCTTGGAGCCCACAAAATAGTCATAAAACCAAACACCATGGCGCATATGCTTTACAAAAGCGAGGAGGTTTATGAGCGCCACCGCCACAGATTCGAAGTCAACATGGACTATGCTGAGAAACTGGAAAAGAATGGTTTAGTGTTTTCTGGGAGAAGCCCAGATGGCAGAAGAATGGAAATCCTTGAACTGCCAGATCGCTTCTTCTTTTTTGCAACACAGTTTCACGGAGAATTCAAAAGCCGTCCCGGAAAACCAGACCCGGAATACTACGGCTTTGTTAAGGCTTGCTTAGACAAAAAGCTTGGAAAAACTAAACCCGATTTTTAGAGACCTATTTCTTTGGCTATCTCCTTTAACCCGTTTAAGGCTAGTTCAAAGAATTGCTCCTTCTGAAGACCAATTTCCTCGCAGAGCAAAATTCTCTCCCTATCAGCGCCACGGGCAAAGTCTTTATCCTTAAACTTTTTTGCCACCGTTTCCACTTTCACTTCTGCCAACTTTTTAGAAGGCATAACAAGGGCGCATGCCACCAGCAAGCCTGAAATGGCGTCGCTGGCAATTAGTGCCTTTTCCATTCTGCTCTCTGGTTTCACGCCGGTATACCTAAAATTGTGAGCCTTTATCGCCCTCAAAAGTTCTTCAGGCAAGAAATCTTTGAGAATTTGTTCTGCGATTAGGCTGTGCTTTTCTGGTATGGTTTCGGTTTTTTCATAGTCAATGTCGTGAATTAAGCCCACCAAACCCCACTTTTCCTCGTCTTCCCCAAAGCGTCTCGCTAGGTTTCGCATTATAGCTTCAACAGCCAGCATATGGTAAATGATGTTTCTTTTTGAAACATGCTTTTTAACGAGGTTTAGAGCTTCCTCGCGCTTAAGCATTGGACATCACTAGGCTAGGCATTTTGGGCTTTAACCATTTAAGCCTTCTCCATACATCTGGTCTGGCGCCAAAATTTCAGGAAACTTATTTCGCAGCATTTGCCTCGCAACATAGCAGAAGTGGCACGCATCCGCATAAGCCTCATCATGAGGTAAATTATATTTTTCAACAAGCGCCACTGGACCGCCACGGATTAAGGGCTCAAGGATAGGATTGGCATAGGGGTCATACTCCTCAATTATTTTTGATAACGGCTTCCGCCAAACATTCCCTATAGATATCCCTTGACAAACATGGACATATCCGTAAGGGTCTATGTGAACCCTCTCCTGTTTAGTAAAGTCCTCGTAGGGACATTTAGTGAATTCTCGCCAGTTCCTTTTAATGGCCTTATCTGCAAGTTTTGAGCACGCCCTACCCCGGTACATAAGATCATATAAGCCAACCTTAATTCCATCAACTTCCGCGGGGCATGGAGCCTCTGCGTGTGGACATTTGATAGCCATTATTCCAACTTTCATGTTTAGGATTTTTGCGGCATTCACAGCGTTTTTAACCTCATCTGTTATCCACTTCTCCCCATGGTATGGGTCACTGCTCAGACTTAATTCCACATCTTTGGCTTCCACTATTGGCAGAAGCCACTCAACAGCGTCTTCAATGCATGTAGCCCAATAACAATTTGAAAGAACCTCAACGTGCAAGCCAAGCCCAACGCTTCTATTCACGGTTTTAACCATTATTGGATAATAGAGGAACGGCTCACCACCCTCTATTGAGACATGGCTAACCGAGCCAATTTTCCTAGCCTCAGCTAATATTTCTGCAACTTGTTTGAAGGTGAATGTTCCCTTAGCGTTGGGGCTTCCCCAAACAAAACAGTGGTCGCACTCCACATCACATCGATATGTGAGGAGAAGGTGAACACCCTTCAACTTCATGCAAACACCAACAACTATAATATGGCTTAAGCACTATTTTGACGTTGCTGAAAGCGTCCACACGAAGTTGAGCAAAATATATAATGTGGCTGAAGGATTTTGTGCCTCATTGTGAGATGTAGACACGGATGATTTCCACCAAACCAAAAATCACATGGAAAACCTTAATCATGCTTTTGGTTGGCATAGTAGCCTTCCTACTATACCTGTTCATCTTACGTGTGGACATACCGGAAATCATCACAAAAATTCAGAAGGTAAACATGCCGTTATATTTGTTGGCTGCCTCGCTAATCTTCGTTGAAATGTTCCTTTACTCAATGGCTTGGCACTCCCTGCTTAGCTTTCTTTCAGTGAAGCTTTCAATTCTGAAATCCTACTTGTATGTTTGGTATGGCAACTTTATGGACATAATAATTCCAGCCGAGTCCATAAGCGGTGAAATATCTAGGGCATATCTAATCATAAGAGAGCAGGGAAACGCCGTAAGCGGCAAAGTTGCCGCGTCCCTTGTAACCCACAGACTAATAGGCATGAGCGTTGGCGCCGCAACAATTGGAATTGGAACAATAATGCTTTTAATGGCGCCTGTTAACCCACTAATTTTTAATTTAAGCATTTTCGTCACTGGAGCAACAATATTCTTCATCATTTTACTTGCCATATTATGTGTTAAAATAGACTGGACGTTGAAAATCATAGACCGCCTAATCAAAATTTTTGAATTTATTGGTAGAGGTCGGTGTAAATCGAAGTGGGTGAAGGCTAGGGAGGATGCCTTAAAAATAGTTGGAACATTCCATGATTCAGTGAAGGAATATGCCCACGCGCCGAAGGTCGTCTTAACATCCATACTCTTGTCCGCGTTTTCATGGCTTTCTTATTTGGCTATCTGCTACATAATTTTTCTAGCCTTGGGTTATTCAAAACCTTCATTAAATATGATTAGCATCATTTTCGTGACACAATCCATAACCACTGCTGTAAAATCTATTCCCATCGGCGTGCCTTTCGAGGTTGGGCTGCCAGAAATTACCATGACAACGTTATACGTTGTTTTTGGCATACCTTTCGATGTAAGTGCAACAGCAACAATCCTTACCAGAATTTTGTCGCTTTGGCTAAAGTTCTTTGTGGGATTTGCAATCCAACAGTGGGTGGAAATCTCGGCGATAAAAAAGTCACTTGAGGCTGCCAAAACCGATAAAGGCTAAATTTCGCTTTTCTCTCTGTTTAATTGAAGGTGTCAGCAACGGTAAAGATTGAAGACGCCTCAATAACGCATCTGAACAGACTTTTTGAAATTGAAATGGAATGTTTTAAGAGGGAAGCCTTCACAAAACAGCAGATAGCCCAGCTCCTCACAAACCAAAACTGCATAAGCCTAATTGCAAAGGAAAACGGCAAAATCATAGGCTTCATCATAGGAATGGTCTATGCTGAGGACGACGTTTTAACTGGACACATATTGACCATAGATGTCTCTCCAAGCTACCGCCGCAAGGGCGTAGGAATAAAGTTGCTACAAGAATTGGAGAGAATCTTCAGAGATAGACAAGTAAAGGTTTCCCGTCTTGAGGTTAGAGAGGACAACATCGCAGCATTAGGCCTCTACCAAAAGCTTGGTTACAAAAAGGTTGGAAAACTTCATTATTATTATGGGGATGCCCATGGAATACTTCTAGAAAAAGTGTTAGCTGAGCTTTAAGAGCTTAAGCTTTGTCTTCTCGTCAAAAGTCCTCTGCAAGTTTAAGCCGACACCTTCAATGATGGTGAGTTCTGCTGTGGCGCCGACAATTGAGCCTTGCATTAAATGGCCACCGAAAGCCTCGCCCTTTTCATTTGTGACAACTATGTGCGCGTGAATTATTGTTTCGCCTCTCTCGTCAACAGCAATATTTCCAGTGCATGAAGCGATTTCCAATGGTCCGTCAAGCCTAATATATTTGTATTCGCCTTCCTTATAGTAGCCAAGCACAACCGTTTTTAGGCTGCCAATAACAATTACTAGACCAGCCCTTACTCCGCTTTTCTCAACCCTTTTTTTAATGGCTTCCGCCAAATCTTCATCTTCGAATATTCGTGAGAAAAATATTCTTCCAATTTTTCCTTCCAGCATAGGGTACAGCCTCGGTTTAGGCTAACGTTGTTGAAAATTAAAGTTATAAAGTTATATAGGTTTCTAGGGAATCGACGTAAACTCTAAAAGTATCAAAGTTATAATTTGATATGCGGATAGACTTGAAGGAGAAGCAGAAGAAAGAAAGGGGAAAGTTCAAAAAGGCAATAGTTGTGCTTATTCGTAATACTACGTGGAGATGTGGAAAACTTGAAAGACTAATAGTTAAGCACCTTCACAGAGAAAGCACAGGGCTTGGAAGGACTGGGACACCTTTGACAGATATTCTTCAAAGCTTAAGGTTGTCTGGGAAAAAGCGTAACGAATTTTTAGATGCCATAAAGAGGCTGGAGAGAAGGAATATAGTAAAAATCTTAAGTTTGTGAACTCTGCTTTTAGGGCTTATCTTTTCAGGATTTCTCGGTTAGCTTTTTTGCGTTTTCAATCCATCTCTGTGTTATTTTCGGTGAAATCTTAAGTTTGGAAGCTATTTCTTTCGCTGATGCTTTGGCTAGTTCTTCAACACTATTTATGCCTAAAGCCTTAAGCTGTTCCGCTCTCTTTTCTCCTATACCCTTGATATTGGTTAATGGAGTTCCGGTAGGAGTTGCCATTCCCACAGTTTCCACGGTTTTCTCTTCAACAGTTTCAGTTGAAGGTTGAGACGCTGGTTGAGTTGGTGGAGGTGCTGGTGGTGCAGCCATTACAGTTTGCACCTTTGCTCTTGGTCTTTGGGTGTAGCCGAGCCCGATGAAGAAAATTCCCAGCACAGCGGTTGCGATTATTCCAAGAGATTTGTAGGTCACCTCTATTTGGATAGCAAACACTATTCCAGTTATTATGAAGAATATTATGGCTACCGTGTATAGGGCATAATCTGAGCGCATTTTGTCTTTCTCCCTAGCCATCTATGTCTCATAAAATGGTTTAAATAATTTTCTACAGAATTCGGAAAGAGAAAGTAGATTTAGGGTGTTTTAACCATTTACTTTAGCAATTCTTCCTCTGGCGGCGGCTTCTTTATCAAGCCTTCCCTCATTAGGACTTTTAGGCTTTCCCTCGCGTTCTTTATTATTGAAACTGCTCTTTCGTAGAGTTCTTGTCTGCTAAGTTTCACTCTGGCCACGCCTTGTTCTATTGATTTTAGGGCGCATGCCACTGCCTCACGGGGGAAGACCTCCCACTCCTCCATCCTTGGCAGTATATCATCCTCATGAATGCCCCTTTCCTCGGCGAATTTTGCAAGTTCCTCTGCGGCTGCAATGCACATGTCATCGGTAACCGTTTTAGCCTTCACATCTAAAACTCCGCGGAATATTGCTGGAAAGCCCAAACTGTTGTTAACTTGGTTTGGAAAGTCGCTTCTTCCGGTGGCCACAATACGGGCTCCGGCTTCTTTTGCTTCCCAAGGCCATATTTCAGGTATCGGGTTTGCACATGCAAAGATTATGGCGTTGTCAGCCATTGTTGCCACCCACTCCTTCTTTATCGTGCCTGGTCCTGGCTTGGAAGCGGCCACAACGGCATCTACGCCTTTGAAGGCTTCTGCTATGTCTCCTGTTCTGCCCTCAGCGTTTGTTATTTGGGCTAGCTCGTACTTCCATGGGTCTTCTTCTTTTGACAGGTCTTTTCTTCCAGCATGGATTATGCCCTTCGTGTCCACCATAATTATGTTTCCAGGCTTCATTCCCCATCTTATTAGGACGTAGGCTGTTCGGATGTTGGCTGCTCCGGCACCTATAAGCGTTATTAGGCTTTCTTTTGGTTTTTTGCCAACTATTTTGAAGGCGTTTATTAAGCCAGCCAATATGACTGTGGCTGTCCCCTGCTGGTCGTCGTGCCAGACTGGAATTTGTAGTCTCTTTCGGGCTTCTTCTAGGACATAAAAGCACTTTGGCTTTTCAATGTCTTCAAGGTTTATTCCGCCAAAGGAAGGCTCTATAAGCTCGCACGCCCGGACTATTTCTTCCGGGTCTTTTGTTTTTAAGCATATGGGGAACGCGTCAACACCGCCCAAGTATTTGAAGAGTAGGGCTTTTCCCTCCATGACTGGCATGGCTGCCTCCGGTCCAATGTCGCCCAAACCTAAAACACGGGTGCCATCCGAAACAACAGCTACATAGTTCCAACGGTTTGTCAATTCGAAAACTTTTTCGGGGTTTGCTTGGATTTCTCTGCATGGAGCCGCAACGCCAGGTGTGTACCATATTGCAAAGTCATCTGGGCTTGTTATGGCGCATTTTGGCATGACTTGAACTTTACCCTCATAAAACTTGTGCATAGGTGGGGCGAGCTGCGAGGGTTTTTTCGCCTTTGCAAGTAACTCCTCAACTGTGGGTTTTCTCTCTTCTTTTTTAACTTGACACATTATAATTTTCTCCTTTAGGGGATGTGATGTTTAGGGTATTGGAGCTTTAAGGGTTGCGGTAAAATCCGATAGACCTTAAAGTTAAATTATGAACTTTACGATTCAGATTAGCTGTTCATAACTTATATATTTGGGCTGAAGACTCGTAGTTTTGCCGTTCCGCGTCAAAGATAACATACGCCTTTCAGAAGAATCCCGCGCAAACAATAATATAACGTGAAGCATACGCCTTCAGGAGGATACATGAAATGCTAGGGATTTACAAGGTTGGTCTCATAATAGCGGTTGGCTTGACGCTTCTATATGCTTTCCAAGGGTTTTATCCAGACTTTATCTACGTCTTCTCTAATGCCTTCCCGCCAGTAATTGCTGGTGCAGCAGTTGTTACGTCCGGCTTATCCTTGGAGAGATATTGGCGCAGAGCAAAAGGACCATTTTCAACCGTTTGGTTTTATTTTACGCTAGGTTTGTTCTTATGGTTTATTGGGGAAGCCATATGGGCTGGATATACGCTTATTCTTGGCGTTGAGCTGCCTTACCCGTCAATCGCAGACGCTTTTTGGATAAGTGGATATATACCCTTCTTCATTGGGCTATACGTGTATGTCAAACTATTTAGTCATGCGCTAACAAAGAAGGCTGTAGCCATAACCATGCTTGTTGCGGCTGCCTTAACAATATTGGTTAGCGTCGCGTTACTTACACCAGTTCTAAAGGCTGAAGAGGATTTAACGACAATAGTCATGGATTTCGCTTATCCCATTCTTGACCTTGCATTGTTGTCTACCGCGCTTTTAGGGCTAATAATCTTCTGGAAGGGAAAACTTAGGAAGTCATGGCTTCTGATTAATGCAGCCATATTGATGGATGTTTGCGCTGACATACTGTTCAGTTATACAACTGCAAAAGACTTATACTATTGTGGGCACATGGTTGATGTCCTCTTTGATTTGGCATACCTGTTCTTTTTGATGGCTTTCTATGTCCACACAAAAGAGTTTTGAGGTGAACATGGTGACCCAGAAAACGGAAGTTCTCAAGAAGGCCTTAGCGGAGGCCATCGATGAAGGGTTACTCATGCTTGGGGAAAGCGGAAGGGACGTAATTTACTTTCGCCTAAAACAGTCTTACGCCCTTAAAAGGGAGGACGTTTCCAGCAATCCTGAAATTTTTGTAAATTGTTTAAGGGAAATTTTCGGCTCCGGTGCTGGGGTTATTGAAAGAGCCGTTATTAAGAAGTTGTATGATAAACTTGGTATAGAGTTTAAGGAGAAGAAAGACTTCGGTTTCATGGAATATCTAAACGAAGCTAGAAAATTTCTTGAAGAGGGCTGATTAAAGGCTTTAATTCAACTTTAAACTAAAGATTTGCTGATGGCCTTGGATAAAGAAAGAGTAAGCCAAGACGTTTATGGAAACCCATTCTATTCTTTAGAAAAGGCGAGGAAGGCTAGTGTGAAAATAGAGGTTATACATGCGGACATGCGCAATTTTAGGACTGAGAAGAGTTTTGATTTTGCCTTCTGCATGCTTGGTTCCTTAGAGGTTGAAACAAACAAGGAATTTCTCGCCCATCTAGATTCTGTAGCCGCATGCCTCAAAGAAGGCGGCTTATACCTTTTAGATGGCGGTGTTCAATTTGACTGGACAAGACTTGAAGGGGAAAGCTGGACTGTGATAAAGGATGGGCTTGTTATAAATGTGACTTGGAGTGTTGCGCCGCTGAATTATGTGGAACAAAAGATTATTGAGAGGATAACCCTTGAAGTCATTGAGGAGGGAAAGACAAAGGTTTTAAAGACCGAAAAAGTTGGCAAACTAATATTCCCACAGGAGTTTCTCGAACTTCTCAATAAGAACGGCAAGTTTGAGTTTATTGGCTGGTTTAACAATTTTGACTTAGAACAGCCTCTTGAAAAGGCAGAGAGGTTTAATAGGCCAGTTACGTTGTTGCGGAGAAAATAGGGGCCAATAAAAAGGAGTTGCGATAACTTCCGGGATGAAGTAGCGCCTAACTTTAGTATCTTCTTTGGCGGAATCCGCCTCTTCTTTCCCTTCCGCCGAAGTCTCTTCCGCCTCGCCCTCTGAATGGGCGTCTTTGTTGCTCGTAAACTTTTGAGGATAGATTGTTTTGTGTGTTTACTTCTGCTGTTAGGGCTTCTTTTGCCACTTCAAGGGTGCCATATCTTCCAACGTTTAGGCGCATGCTTCCCTTGAATAGGGTTACGTAGCCGTTTCCTATGCTTATTGTTTCGCCCTCTTTAACTTTGGCTATGTTGTCGTCCCAAAGGGTTAGGTAGATGCATCCTGTCTCATCTCCTATTAAGGCATCGCAGACCGTGTGGGGTGCTCCATCCCTTCCGGATGGTACGCTTC